>Ga0302215_10003687_pt1 | contig 10197 bp, 13 predicted proteins | sample II_Fen_N3_1_FD_194580 | JGI IMG/M metagenome (GOLD analysis project Ga0302215, IMG submission 194580) | Peat permafrost microbial communities from Stordalen Mire near Abisko, Sweden - II_Fen_N3_1 | ecosystem: Environmental > Terrestrial > Soil > Wetlands > Permafrost | place: Sweden: Abisko... | reverse complement strand
TCCATTGCAATTTTTTGTAGCAAGTCGTCACTTATCCATTTTTCCAACGGACAAACTGCTGCTGGGTTTCCATAAAAAACCTTGTCTGTAAAAGCATCAATTTGATATATACGATATTTCATTTTTCTCACTTTGTTTTGTATGTTTCTTTTTTCTAAAATAATGCCCAAGACTATTATCATTTGGCGATCTGCAAGCTTATTCGCTGTCAATTGTCTGAATCAGAACCAACGGTCACTGACCAGCGGGAAGTAATTTTCAGAATGATAGAATGATCAGAATAAAGCTCTTGCAAGGATAATTAAGTTCAACCGGACTTCCTTGCTGGGTCTTCCAGACCACAGGAAGCCTAAGTATTATGTGCTGGGCATTATTCTATTGTCCGTAATATTTTCCAACTAATTTTTTCTAAGTATCTCTCTTCTGGTTCATATGTACAATTCGCAAGAATAATTACAGCGCATTTTTTCTCTAAATTCATTATTATATTACTGTGATATCCACCTGTACCGCCATTGTGGAAATACCAAATCACTCCATCATTTCGGAAAATATGCCAAGCATATCCTAAATCTATAGCATTATTTTCAACTCTAAATGTCCGTTGTTGTTGAAACCTTAATACAGAGTCATTTGAAAAGTTTGCCAATACAAATTTAGCCAAATCATTTGTTGTTGATAAACAAGCACCAGCACTCGTAATGGCATTGCAGTTCCAATTTAATACGGATTTTCCTGTTTCATCATGTCCTTTTACTAATTTTTCTGTAACTTTTCCCTTGTCAATCGTCGAAGATACCATGTTGTATTTTGTGAATACCATCGATTGTAATAATTTATCAAAGGTTTTTCCAGTCTTAATTTCCAATAAATAGCCTAATAATGCCGCTCCTAGATTAGAGTAATCATATTGAGTTCCGGGAACAAAGTTTAGTTTCATAGTTGTCTTTAAATACTGCACGAACTTTTTATTGTCGTAATCTACAAAAGGATTTTCAGGGTTTCTCTTTACATATTCATCAATACTATCTGGATTGCACGGAATACCTGAAGTGTGATTGGATAACATTTTATAAGTAACTGACTTGCCTTCTTTCTCTGATTCATTCAATTTAAAAGGTAATGTCTTTGAAATTGGTTCGTCAGGATTAATTATATCTTTTAAAATCAAATTAACAAGAATAGTTGACGTGAAAACCTTAGTTATAGAGCCAATCTCAAAAACAGAATCTTTGTTATCAATAGAAATCAATGTTCTGTTTTTTTTCTTTACACCAATAAAGTTAACAGTATTGTTCTTGACAATTGCAAGAGAAAACTGTGTCTCATTAGGATAAGTTAATGCATATTTCTTTATTGTATCAACCGCTGATTGAGGAATATTCTCATCAGTTAATAATCTGTTTTGTGCCATTAAATCATATTTGAAACAGAAAGACACTAAGAAAAGCATTATCAAAGTAGTTTGTCTCATTAGCAATGTGTTTTTCTTTATCTATAAAAAAATTTGCAATTTGATTTTCTTTGAATATTACCCACAAGGTTTATTTTTTTTGCCTTGCACATAACAATTTATATCCGCACTTAGGTGACCATATATATACTTTAGCAGTTGGGTTGTTTGTTGTTATTCTTTAAAGCTTGATATATTCTTAATTCTACGTTTTTCATTTTACATTCTACATTTCTTATTTTCCGCCCCAAAGATAAAAACTATATTTTACAATATGAATAAATACTTTATTTTTTTTAATTCACACAATGAAGATTTATTAGCTTAAAGCTTATAAGGGAGGGAAGAGATGTAGGGGAACGATATGAATGGAGCGTTTAGACTGTAGAGCACCGTGGCGGTTTAAGTGAATGTTAGTATTTTTCAGGGTAATTCTGCTATCGTTGATAAAAACAGTGGAGTATTATTCTACTATAATGAAGCATTATTATACTAAGAAACTTCCTCTTTGGTGAATAATAAAAAGTATCATCAAAAGACAACTTAATTTCCTTTTCGGGTATTGCAAGTTTTATCGTATTTTTGTTGCAAACAGAAAACACAGGAATATATGTTCGACTTTCGTTTAAAGGTTTTTTATACAGTTGCTAAGCGACTCAACTTCACCAAAGCTGCTGAGGAACTTTGCATCACGCAGCCTGCCGTGTCCAAACACATTCAGGAAATTGAAAGCTATTATAAAATACGACTGTTCGAACGCAATGGCAACAAAATTCACCTGACCAAAGCCGGTGGCGTGTTACTTCACTACTGCAACCAGATATTCGGACTTTATGGAAGTCTGGAGTTCGACCTCAATGCCCTGACCGAAACCTTCAAAGGGAAACTACGCATAGGAGCCAGCACCACCATTGCACAATATGTGCTACCGCCACTGCTAGCCGACTTCCACCAACGATATGAAGACATTCAGGTGTCACTCACCATCAGCAATACCGAACAGATAGAACAAGCATTGAATAATAACAGTATCGATTTCGGAATTATCGAAGGACAATCGAAAAATACACTGTTTAAGTACACCGAGTTTATCCACGACGAAATAGTACCGGTAGTGGCTTCCAGTCATACGCTTGCCGTACAAAAAGAGATATCCTTAGAACAATTGCTATCCACTCCAATGCTGTTGCGCGAACCCGGCTCAGGCACACTGGAAGTAATAGCTCATGCATTGAAACCACATAACATTAAATTATCCGATTTGCAATGCGAAATGCAACTCGGCAGCACAGAAAGTATAAAGTCCTATTTACTTCACTCCAACTGCATGGCTTTTCTTTCCATTCACTCCATACTGGACGAACTGGAAAATAATAAGTTACGAATTGTGGATGTAAAAGACCTGAATCTGGATCGCACCTTCCACTTTATTCAACTCTACGGTGGAACGGAAGGATTGCCGGAATTATTCATCGAATATGCCCGACACTATAACTTCAGGTAATCAGACATAAATAATAACTATCATAATCCTGTTTATATTCCCTGTACCTTTGCAAAGTCAATTAAACAAAGGAAAATGAAAAGGGAAATTACAGAAAAAGATGCACATGAAAAGCATGTATTATTTAGCAACACAGCAGTAAAAATCAGTTTTTTAATCATCGGGATTTGTTGTTTAACCCCTTTTGTGTCACCGCCCATTGCCTTGTTTGTTGGATTGATATTTTCACTCAGCGTTGGAGCACCGTTTGAGGTATTCAACAAAATAGCATCTAAATACCTGTTACAAATATCAGTAGTGGGATTAGGATTCGGCATGAACTTGCTCGACTCCGTGAAATCAGGTTCCGACGGTATGTTGTTTACCCTGTTCTCTGTTGTAAGCGTACTGTTTATAGGCCTAATGCTGGGAAAATGGCTCAATATAGGGAAAGTCCCCTCCTATCTGATTGCTTCGGGTACAGCTATTTGCGGAGGAAGTGCTATTGCTGCCGTTGGACCTATTGCTAAAGCCAACGAGAGTGAAATGTCGGTTTCGCTGGCAACAATTTTTGTGCTGAATGCCATTGCACTGTTTCTTTTTCCGGTATTGGGACATTGGATGCATCTTACTCAGCATCAATTTGGCTTGTGGGCTGCCATTGCCATACACGATACCAGTTCGGTGGTTGGCGCCGGAGCTACGTATGGCGAAGAAGCGCTGAAAGTTGCTACCACCGTGAAACTTACGCGGGCATTGTGGATTATTCCGTTGTCAATCTTCACTTCGTTTTATTTTAAATCGAAAGGCGACAAAGTGTTTATTCCCTGGTTTATTTTGTTTTTTATAGTGGCTATGGTTCTGAATACCTATTTGGATATTCCCAAAGCAGTTACTCACAGTATAGTATCGGTTGCCCGACAAAGCTTAACGCTGACACTTTTCTTTATCGGAGCAGGATTGTCGAGATCAACCATTAAATCAGTTGGCATAAAGCCACTGGTGTTGGGTGTTACGCTCTGGTTTTTTATTGCCATTGTAAGTTTATCATTTATCTATTTTCTATATCAACCTAAGTGAAATCTCTAACTACTTTTTACCTTTGCGTATTTTATAAATCAGCAAATTGCCTTTATCTTTGAGAAAAAATAATACTGCCTGTGATTTATTGATGTAATGTGTTACTAATTGATTTAAATGTGCACACAGACAAATTAGAAAAAATCAATTAAAAGTAACATTATGGAAAATGACAAAAGATAAACTAAGCGACCAATTTCTTAGTGTTTTCGAGGAAAATACCGGGATTATCATTAAAATTTCAAGAGCATTCACACACACTTCTTATGATAGAGAAGACTTGATTAATGACATTGCTCTTGAACTTTGGAAATCATTTGAGAAATTTAAAGGTGATTCAAAGATCTCTACCTGGATTTATCGAGTAGCATTGAATACAGCAATAAATTATAAGCGAAAGAAGAAAAATGACTCTTTGTTTTCCTTCTTAAATGATTTCAGGAAAGAAGAAATTACACCGTGGCTTGTTGAACAGGAAGAATCAGATGAATCAGCTGTATTGTATCAATGCATTGAAGAACTGAATGAAATTAATAAAGCCATTGTCTTACTCTACCTCGACGGTAATTCGCATACAGAAATATCAGAAATCATGGGTATTTCAAAGACTAATGTAGCAACGCGAATTGGTCGTATTAAAGAACAACTCAAAAATTTAGCCATTACTAAAATTTAATTATTATGGAACTTGATGAACTACAAAATATTTGGTTGCAATATGACCGAAAAATCACCGATAATACGCTTTTGAATAAAGAAATTCTAAAACGAATGTTGATATCTAAACCGGAGAAACGCCTCAACTGGATTAAGATTAAAGCTGGATTTAATGTGCTTTCGCCGGTAATTCTTATTTTACTGATAAAAGTTATGGATATGAAATTTAGTTTTACTTCCGGTTTTTACATTGGATTAAGCATGTTTCTGACCTTATTTATAATCAATTACATCTGGAATATCAGATACTTCTTATTGGTTCGAAAAATTGATTTTTCAGGAGCTATTTTATCGATAAAAAAACAAATAGCAGAACTTGAAAAATACAAGATTAAAACAACGAAAATACGCTACTTAATCATGCCTTTCGCCATTATAGGAATTTTCTTTATGATTATACAGAAACCTATATTCAATACCGAATCGATTGTTATGTTTGCGTTAATTATACTTGTTTATATTACTTCAATTTATTATACTTTTAAATACTCAATTTCTGAGCAATTTAGGAAACTCAACAAAGAAATATTTGAAATTGAGGAGTTGGAAAAGAAATAAATCTACTTATGATGAAAGAAACTGAAATAGAAAGTCGCGTATCAGCAGCCATCACTCTTTTTGAGCAAGGCTATAACTGTTCGCAAGCTGTTTTTATGGCGTATGCCGATAAATACCAAATTGACAGGGAAACAGCTGCCAAATTGGCTACTTCGTTTGGTGGTGGCATGGGCAGGTTGCGCGAAGTATGCGGTGCAGTGAGTGGTATGTTTTTTGTCTTAGGATTGCATTATCCGTTCACACAACCTACTGATAAAGTGGCCAAAGATGCCAACTACAAAGCCGTGCAACGCACTGCTGCCGAGTTCAAGTCAGTCATGGGTTCGTATATTTGTGCCGACTTGCTAAAAACAAAGCGCGAACCGCAACAGCCGGAATCGGCTGAACGAAACGAGGCATATTACAACTTACGCCCTTGTACGCGCTGTGTGGCAGTGGCTGCTGAGATTGTTGGACGGGAGATAATGCAGTAACAACCATTAATTGCCAATAATATGACAGGAAACTTTGACTCAATTATCAACGAAAATCGCCCTGTGATAGTCGATTTTCATGCCGTGTGGTGTGGTCCGTGTAAAACACAATCACCCATTTTGAAACAGTTGGCCGAAGAGCTTGGTGAACGTGTGAGGGTAATAAAAATAGATGTGGATAAAAATCAGGCTATTGCAGGCAGATACCAAATACAAAGTGTACCCACCTTAATGATTTTCAAAAACGGAGCAATAAAATACAAACAAGCAGGAGTACATACCAAAGCTCAATTAACGAGTATTCTGCTCAATATTCAATAGCCTGAGACCAACAACAGCTCATCTAGGCTCAGGTATTAATCTGAAATCTGGTTATTATTCTCTATCACAGCTGACCGATAGACTTTTTGGAAATGAGTAGACTTGAGATTGGGCAAACACCGGTTTTTAATTCTCACTTCGTTCATAATAATAATCAACAGTTATATTTGCGGTTTGGGGTAGTTTGATGGCGAAACCTCCAAACTACCCCAAACTCTATAAAGACACTAATAATCTGTCATTCTGAACGGAGTGAAGAATCTAATATCCTTAGCAATAAAGAACAGTATGTTTTCCGGGTCTATTCAATAAATCTGTACTTCTCTTAATGAGCATGTTTAAAAATCTTTACCTTGGAGAAATCAGCTGAATTGAAGCGATTCACACACAGTATAAAAAACACGGCACACAATACCCCGATAAACAAGAAACTCAATAATGGCTTAATAATAAACCCATTGACATCAAAAGTCACTCCTGCTTTAAGCAATCCTAACACCGGTGTTCCTTCCATGTGTAAAGTGATAAACCTGAAAGCGGCTGTCGTGTAAGTCAACGGATTCAGGTATACAAGCGGAAGTAATATTTTGGGTAATGCCATGGTGGGGATATAAGCTCCCGAAAGAAAGGTCAACGGAAACGAAACAATGGCAATAAGCAATTGAAAATTACTGGATTCTTTCGATAATGTAGCCAGGTAAAGTCCCAGTGTACTGAATGTCAACCCAACTAATAACATAAGTCCAACCATAGCTATTGCTGACAAAAAGCTTAGCGTAAGTCCCATAAACATGCCAATAATAACAATGATCAAACCTTGTATGACAGACACCACCGTGGCAGATAGCACGTGTCCGATAGCAATTTGCCAACGGGTAATGGGTGCAACCAGAATTTCCTTCATCACACCCGAGGTAATGTCTTCCAGTATGTTCATCGAATTGCTCAGGGCCGATTGAAATACCGTCATGATGATAATGCCTGAAATCAGATAATTCATTGGATGATCCATGCCCGGAGCTGCCGATTTCATTATAAATGAGAAGATAAACAGAAATAACCCGGACATAAACAAATTCATAAATAACTTCATTTTGTCTCTTTGCAGTTTCAGCAGGTTTCTCAGTAATATTGCTTTAATAGGTCGTATCATTCTCGTATCTCCTTTCCGGTTATGGCAATAAACACATCGTTCAGGGTGCCTTTATTAATTTCTATATCTTCTATTGATTCTCTGAAAGTGCTGGTAATGTCCAACACATCCGCAGTGCTGGTAGCATAAATAGTCACCAAATCTTTATCCACGCTGTGTTTAATGGAACGTTCCGTCATATATGTTTTCAGGTTGTCGGTATCATTCGTTTTCAGTTTCATGGTGGTGCTGGTATATTTTTTCTTCAGATTGGCAGGTGTATCGTGTGCAACAATTTTCCCACCATCGATAATGGCTACCTGATTGCATATTTCCGCTTCATCCATGTAGTGGGTGGTCAGAAAGATGGTAATGTTTTTCTGTTTCTGAAGCTTGTGAATATAATCCCACACGCTTGCCCGTGTTTGTGGGTCCAATCCGGTGGTGGGTTCGTCCAGAAAAAGAACCTTTGGAAAATGCACCAGTCCGCGGGCAATTTCGGCTCTTCTTTTCATACCGCCCGAAAGACTATCGACTGGTGATTTTTTTCTGTTTTTTATATCCACCAGGTCGAGCACAAAGTCAATTCGCTCTTTTACCTCCGATTTGGGAACTTTGTAGAAATCGCAATGCAATTTCAGGTTCTCTTCCACCGTGAGTTTACCGTCCATGGTTGAGTCCTGAAAAACAATTCCAATATCGTTTCTTACCAGGTCTTTTTGTTTGGAAACATCATTTCCGTTTATTTTCAACATACCTTCCGTCTTTTCTTGTATAGTGCAAAGGGTGTTGATGGTTGTACTTTTACCTGCTCCGTTGGGTCCCAGGAAGGCAAAGATCGTTCCCTGTTCCACATCAAACGAGATATTGTCCACGGCAGTAAAATCTCCAAATTTTTTGCTGAAGTTCCTCACTTCAATACTATTTGTTTTCACTTCATAATTCCTTTCTTCTTTATACATTAGTCAAAATAATTAATACCTTTTGTTTTATATCTAATCTCCAACCTGAATGGCAGATTCATGACAATTCTTTTCGCACAATCTGCACGATATACATGCATTGATATTTTGCACATACGCTTTCCTTCTCCCTTTGAAAAGGACTTTTACTCTTCCCTTAAAAGGTAATTCGGCAATTTCAGCATCGGATAAATCCCGCAATGAAATAACTTTATTCGGACAAATATCCACACACTTACCGCAACCATCGCAAGATGATGTGTTGATACAAATTTCCCCTGCTAAAGCTATTCGGCTGAGTTTTGGCTTAATTCTTTGCATATTAATATTATTCATGTTTAACGGTGTGCCCAAAACGTTGTTTCCATTCATTTTTCAATTCATCTCTCATTTTTTCTCTTTCCTGAGGATCCATTTGCATCCATTTTTCCCTTAAATCTCTTTCCATGTGACGGCGGTGATGTTCGTGACCATGATTATGCAATCCTTTTAATCCGCCAAAAAGAATTTTGGATAACACCAATATACCCATAGCCTGCCAGTATGTTACGGCATGTACACCGGTAATAACCACTGGAATGACAGCGTTCCACAGAAACATTACTGCTCCACTGCAAAGAAAGACACCTATCACAATTATCGGGATGAAAAAGGCTCTTTTACCCCTAAAACCGGTTCTCTGTTTATGTTCAAAATTCATTTCTGTTCTCATTTTCGTTGCTTATTTAGTTAGTAATTCGTCATATATATCTTGCAATTGCTCTCTCAATCGGGAAACCGCATACCTTTTTCTTGAAATAATCGTTTTGATACTTTCACCCGTTTGATCGGCAATTTGCTGAAGGGTCATCTCCTCCATTTCGTTCAATACAAACACCTGCCGTTGTTTTTCGGGTAATTCATTCAGAGCCTTAAAAAAGAGCTCCCGAAGTAAAGCTGCATCAAGTTCCGTTTCCTCATTCAGTGCATCTGCAAGAATGACTTCGGGAAATACCAGCTGTCCATCTTCATCTTCGTAAGCAAAATCTTCCAGCGACAAGGTTTTATGTTTTTTGTTTCGGTCGATTATTTTGTTTTTACTTACGCGGTACAGCCATCCGCTCATTTGGTCGATGGGTTCGGTGTCGATGATAGTGCTTAACTGGTACCAAACATCCTGCAAAATATCCTCAGCATCTTCATCTGTGCTTACACGACTCCGTATAAATTGATGCAGCCGTTTACCATAATCATGAATGGCAGACAAAATAGATTGATGTGTATTGCTTTCGGCAGGATTAACTTGTTCCATATACTCATGAAGACGACCGGAGGAAAATATTACTCTATAAACACTTTTTTTAGTTAGATATCGTCAATGCCACATTACACCTATCGGCTTTCGGTTTACTCTTATTTCTTTATCCAAACATGCGTAATTTCGCCAAAGACGTAGTTACGGTAGTCACTCTCTTCTTTGTAAGCTTCGTTTATATAGTCTTTCGCTTCTTGTGAGTAAAAATCATCGATATCGGGAGTCGTTATTTGAATCAATCTACATTCCAGGATTAGTCGGGCTTCTTCGAAAGACATATTTCCCGAAGGAGTTTGAACGCCTGTTAATTCAACTTCTTTCATTTTCTCACTATCTCTTCCCGATTTACTACCCAAAAAGAGCATTTGTTCCTTCTTATCATCCGGGAAATAAGACATCGTATAAGTATGCTCCTTTTGAATCAATTCAAGTGTATAACGATTTGCTTGAAAAAGACCCCAGATAGTAGGTTTCTTAAAAAGAAGCCCCATCCCTCCCCCACTGCCTATCATGGAATTATAATGAGCTTCCTTGCCTGCAGTAATAACATAAAAATCTTTTCCGACCAGCGTAAATACATTGTCGGATATCTCTTCCGGAGATATTTGTTGAAATAATTGGTTGAAATTCATCTTTTTGATATTTATATGTTTTATTTTATTGACTGGTGTAAGTACGGATCGGGGTCTAAGATAAGGTAACAGCACGCGAATTGCTCAAATTG
>Ga0302215_10003685_pt1 | contig 10204 bp, 8 predicted proteins | sample II_Fen_N3_1_FD_194580 | JGI IMG/M metagenome (GOLD analysis project Ga0302215, IMG submission 194580) | Peat permafrost microbial communities from Stordalen Mire near Abisko, Sweden - II_Fen_N3_1 | ecosystem: Environmental > Terrestrial > Soil > Wetlands > Permafrost | place: Sweden: Abisko... | reverse complement strand
ACGAAAAAATGAACCATTACCTGGAAGTATGGAAAAGTCCGACAGGTAAGTATTGCATCGACCAGCTTATGAAAGCCTATGATTATTCTTTCTCAAAAATGTTTGAAATAACAGGAGGATTATTGCCGGTATTGGATAAGAATAAGAAATAGAAGATAAGTATAAGGTATTTACATAATAACTGATCAGAACATTATTAAAAAAACATGAGTATAAATTATGCAAAACGATACTGCCGTTTTTAAAATCAAATACTTATATGAAAAGAAGTATTTTAATTGTGTTAGAAACTGTTCGAGTTTGAAGTTGAGAACCATTGGTCATGGCTTTTGGAATAGCTAAGGAAATCCGGATATCCGGATGTTCAGAGATATATGGATAATTTAAAAGTGAGGGTTTCATTCAGGTGAAGTCTTCACTTTTTTTATATGGCTATTTATTAGACAACCAGGTATTATAGGTAATTCTATTTTTACAAAAAAATCACCTATTAAATAATATAAAACCTGTATGTAAAAGCATTCAAACTTTCAAGGCCTGATTATGCATGGAGATTCCGTGCAATGTAATAAAATATAACGTGCACATAAACTGTGTTTTAGATTTATAAGTAATTAAAAATTAATAATTTACGGATCACTAACAAGTAAGTGCCTACCGGCTGACAAGAATATCATTAAATTTCAACGATTACTTAAAAGGAGTTGCCCTATATAAAAACCGTTTTTTTTATTTTTTACCAATTAAAGAAATAAAGATAGTGTTTCCCGAAAGACAGGCGTCAATTGATTTGAAATTTATTCATTTGTAATTTACAAATGAATAATAATCCAAAACCTCCAAAACTTTCATCACCTGATCACCTAATCACCAATTAACCAATAAACTAATAAACCAACTAGCTGTGTCTTTCCCTTTCGCGGTACCTGGTAGGGGATATACCCATTATTTTAGTAAACATCCTGCTAAAATAGGCACCATCCTGAAATCCGAGTATGGGAAATACTTCCGATATTTTCATATCCGAGAGTTCGATGTACTGGCAGGCTTTCTCGATTTTGAGGGTAATGAAGTATTTTATGGGCGATTGTTTTGTTTCTTGCTGAAAACGGGCTGAGAAATGGGATGCGGAAAGGTTGAAATGTCTGGCAATATGATCCAGTGTCAGGTTGTTTTCCACATTTTCGCGCATGTAATAGATAACCCGTTCACTAAATCCTTTTTCGGTAATGTTCTTGTTGCGTATCCTACGAAACTGGTCAATGTATTTGAAGGATCCCAGAAAGTGGAACAGGCATATCCCGGCATAGCTGTAATGGTCGCTTTGAAAGCTTAATTCCAGGTTGGCATATATTTCTTCAAACAACTGGATACGATCCTGCAGACGTGAATCGGATTCAGGCAATATCTGACGGGGGAAAACGGGCGCATCAAAGAAGGAAGAAGCCAGTACTCCCCTGAAATGAATCCAGTAAATGGTCCAGGGGTTGGACGTGTTGGCTCCGAAACTGTATGGTGTATCGGGAGGAAGGATGATATACTGGTTCTCACTTATAGAAAATTCTTTCTCTGCAAATTTACACCAGCCTTCACCTGAAGTACAATAAATAAGAATAAAATAATCGACCCCGTTCTCTTTGTTATTGTAATGATATTTTACTGCGGGGAAGAAACCGATTTTCGTAATGTAAAGGGCTTTGTTAATAGGATTATACTGACTGTTCAGTATTATTTCGGGACTGATAGCAATAAGTCTTTGTCCTTTAAAACCTTGTTTTTGCTTGGGCATAATTTAATAGCTATAAAATCGTAAGATAATGCAAGTAATTCGCAACAAAGTTATACATTTTTATGAAATAACCGCCGCATCTTTGCAAAGTATTATTTATCATTTTGTGAAACCAACAGATACGCAAAGCTTCATTGGAAATTATTCAATTTATTGCCATGTTGAGAATCCGGTCAGTAGACTTATAGTTTGACAATAAGAAATGTTTAACTGGCTTTTACACAAAATTATAAACAGACTCATAAATTACCCAACACAATATGTCGAATTACAACAAAATGCCTTATTTTCCAATTCCCGGTAAATTATTCTCTACCTGGACTACCATTCGTGAAGAGTTAACAGAAAGAATCAAAACTTCACAGTCAGATCGTTATTTACTAGTGGTTGAATGTTATCAGGGGGTTGATCACAATGAATTGACAACAGGTTTTAAACAACTTAATCCCACTTTGTTTATACATTCGTCAGAGGCATTTTATTCGGAAGAAAAAATTAAAGAACTGACATTCCCGGATGTAACAGATGATGCTATATTCGGTTATATGACCCGCCTATCGTATACTGATTTCCTCGATCCTGATAAAGTAGCTTTAATTCGTAAAAAAATACAAGAATCTACCGGATTAGTCATTGTTTACGGCCATGCAGCGGCAGTCATTGCTGAAGAATGCGATTGTCTGGTTTATGCAGATATGGCTCGCTGGGAAATACAATTGCGCCAACGTAAGCATGAAGTTTGCAACCTGGGAATTGAGAACAGCGATGAAGTAGCCGGAATTCAATACAAACGTGGGTTCTTTGTTGACTGGAGGGTGTGCGACCGGTTAAAACAAGATTTGTTTGAAAAAGCGGATTATTGGCTCGATACAAACAAAAAGAATGCACCCAGGATGATATCAGCTGAAACCCTGTTGAATGGATTAACTACCATTTCAGAGAGGCCATTTCGTGTAGTACCTTATTTTGACCCGGGACCATGGGGTGGTCAATGGATGAAAAAAGTGTTTGAACTGGATAAAAAACAACAGAACTTTGCATGGTCATTCGATGGAGTGCCGGAAGAGAACAGCCTGTTGTTTGAGGTTGAAGGAGTGATCGTCGAAATTCCAAGCATAAACCTCGTCTTCTATAAGAGTGCCGAATTACTCGGTGAACCAGTTGAGTCACGTTTTGGGAAAGAGTTTCCGATACGTTTTGATTTTCTGGATACGATGGATGGTGGAAACCTGAGCCTGCAGGTACATCCTACAACCCAATATATCCGTGATGCATTTGGCATGAACTATACCCAGGATGAAAGTTATTACATGCTGGATACAAAACCTGATGCTACAGTATACCTGGGATTGAAAACAGGAATTGATTCAACAGAGATGCTTGCTGATTTGCAAAATGCTCAGGAGAAAGGGATAAAGTTTGATGCAGAAAAGTATGTCAATACATTTCCGGCAAAAAAACACGATCATTTTTTAATTCCCAACGGTACAATACATTGCTCAGGAGCAAACAGCATGGTACTTGAGATTAGTGCGACTCCTTATATTTTCACATTCAAGTTATACGATTGGGGTAGGATGGGCATGGATGGTGAACCCCGGGCCATCAATATTGAACACGGATCAAAAGTCATTCAATGGAACAGGGATACTGAATATTGTTCCGAAATATTAGTTGGCCAGGTAGAACAAGTGGCTGAAGGAGAGGGATGGAGAGAAGAACGTACCGGACTCCATAAAAATGAATTTATTGAAACACGCAGGCATTGGTTCTCAAAAAGAGTGTTACACCAAACCCGGGACAGTGTGAATGTTTTGAACCTGGTTGAAGGAAATGAAGCCATTGTTGAAAGTCCAACCAATAAATTTAAACCCTATGTGGTGCATTATGCCGAGACATTTATCGTGCCGGCACAGGTTGGTGAATACAGCATCCGACCTTATGGAGAAAGTGAAGGAAAAGAATGTGCAACGATAAAAGCTTACGTACGACATAATTTTAATCAATGAAAATGCTTATATTGTATTACAATTAAAAAATACTAACGGACGAATCATGTATCAGATCAAAAATGCATTCCTTATAGGACTTTCCATTATGCTATTATTAGTAGTAGGCTGTAAATCGGATGTCACTGATTTAAACTCAGAGAAATTAATGAAGTCATGGCAATTGGTTTCGATGACTAAAAATGAACAGCCTGTTTCCCTGACTGATTGCCAGCAAGGAGAACTGATTCTTTTTGCAGAAAAAAATGTTTGCTATATATACACGGCTTGTGATAATACCGATTTAAGAAGTGCGTGGAATTACGAAATTAAAACCATGATATTGAATATTTCCGATTATTTACCGGTGACTTTTTACATCCAGCAATTAGACGCAGGAAATTTAACCGTGAGGTATTACGATTATTCTTCAGACGGGAAACTTGATACCTATAAGAAATACTACAAGTCGGTTCAGACAACATTGGAAAACGGGAAATTAAGACTCAAACAATGATACTGTCGGGAAATTACAGTTTAAAGGCCGAATAAATATAAGAATATGAAAAAATTAAAATTACTGGCATTCATTACAATACTATCAGTTGCTTTTTTATCCTGCGGAGATGAAAAAGATTTATCACAGGACCTTGCGGGTTTATGGAAACAAGATGAAGTGCTGGTGGATGGAACTCCAGCACAGTTGAATGATTGCGAAAAAGAAGTGACCTTATTGCTGGAAGCCAATGGAGTTTACCGGATGTTTGACACATGCAGCAGTATGGAACATAGCGGTACCTGGATTTTTTCGGACAAAGAATGGTTAAATATGTCGATGGATAAAATTACGGGAATGAATTCATCGGATGGTACTTATCGGTATGGTCAGGTTTTAGTCCGGTTTACGATTCTGAATGTAGATAATAGCAACCTCGAAATACGCATTAAAACCACCCTTGGAGAACGGAAAAAAACGATTCAGTTTACGCAGATGATTCAGGACACTATTGTTACCGGAGAACAAGCGTTGTTGTTGGATACTAAGAACAAGGAAATGCACTCATACATTTATAGATTCAAAAAAATGCAATTATAATCAGGTAAGACATGAAAAAACACATCATATTATACTTGTTCCTCTTTATTGGTAGTGCACTCTTTGGGCAGAAATCAACTGTTGCCGGCATCGTTGTCGATAGCAAAACAGGTGAGCCATTAATGGGAGTGAGTATTTACAATTCAAAAGAAAAAGCAGGTACAATAACCGACATAAATGGAAATTTCTCACTAAGTTTAAAGGGTCAGGCGGCTGATCTTAATATTAGTTACATAGGCTATAAGTCGATGGTTGTCCCTGTCAAAGAAAATAAAACACTTTCGGTGAAGCTGGAAGAGAATCAACAGAACCTGGATGAGGTTGTTGTGATCGGGTACGGAACCCAGAAAAAGGAAACCATGGTTGGAGCAGTTTCTTCCATAAAAAGCAAATCTTTGTTGACAGTTCCTGCTTCAAATCTGACTCAATCCATTGCCGGCAAAGTGTCGGGAGTTGCAGTAGTGCAGTCTTCCGGTGAGATTGGACGTGATGAGGCAGCCATTTATATCCGGGGAAAAGCAACATTTTCGGATGAGAATGCTAAGCCTTTGATTATTGTTGATGGAATAATCAGGGAAGGATTTGCTCAGATTGACCCAAATGAAATAGAAACCATTAATATCCTGAAAGATGCTTCTGCCACTGCAGTATATGGTGTTAAAGGTGCAAATGGGGTTGTGATTGTCACTACAAAGAGAGGAATAACCGGGAAACCACAAATCTCAGTTACAACCCAGGTAGCTTCTAATTTTCCAATGAGGTTGCATCGTGCTCTGGATTCGTACCATTCGGTATTATTAAAGAACGAAGTTTTAAATAATGCAGGATCACAACCGGAATATACAGCCAGCGACTTAATGAAATACCGAACAAATGTATCGCCTTACACACATCCGGATGTTGACTGGATTGATGAAATCATGAAACCATATTCCATTCAGCAACAGTATAATGTAAATGTACGTGGAGGAACTAAAACCGTACGTTATTTTATTTCAGGAGGTTTCTTTAATCAGGATTCACCATTTAAAGGCGACAAGATAACTAAATTCGACAGATACAATTTCCGTTCAAACCTGGATATCGACATAACTAAGAATCTGCTTGCCTCGATCAATCTGGGCGCCCGGATAGAAGACCGCAACTATCCTGCTTCCATGCAATACAATACCTGGGAAATATACCACGCAGCATATGCCCGCTCTGGGAGGAAATATCCGGCCTACAATATGGATGGATCGTATGCAGGTGATACCGATTTCCCAAATATCCATGCTACCATTGAGGATTCGGGTGTATTTGAAGAAAATAAAAATACGTTGGAAGTCGGCATAAATTTACAGTATAAACTTGACAAGTTAATACGTGGGTTGTCAGTAAAAGGGCAGGTTGCCTATGATGATGACAGCAAACACGGGAAAGTTTACAATAAAAATGTTGCTGTATACCAGTATCAATATGCAACCGATACTTATATACAGAATGGACAAGACAGGCCGTTGCGATGGGGTTGGGAATATGTTGACAATTTCCGTAAAACGTATGTTGAAACAGGATTAACTTATCAACGGGAGTTTGGAAAACATAATGTAAATGTATTATTGCTTGGAAACAGAATGATCTCAGGCTTCAACACCGAATTGCCTTATGCCAGCCAGGGTGTTGTCGGACGGTTTGTGTATGGGTATGCTTCGAAATATCTGGCCGAGTTTAATGTTGGATACAATGGCTCTGAAAACTTTGCAAAAGGAAGACGATATGGATTGTTTCCGGCCTTTGCAACGGGTTGGGTACTCTCGAATGAAAAATTTTTCAAAGAAAGCAGTTTATACAAAATAATAAACAATCTTAAATTGAGAGCATCACTGGGTTGGGTTGGAAATGACCGTGCCTGGTCATATGATCCGGTATCCAGAACAACAAGTACAGCACGTTTTATTTACTTACAACAGTATGAATATGCCACTTCTGACAATTCGTACATGTTTGGGGTTGGTGATAATATAGTCAATGGTATACGTCAGGGACTCATAGCCAATCCGGGTGTTTCCTGGGAAACATCACGAAAGTTAAATATTGGAATTGAATCTTCATTTTTCAACAGCCTTATAAATCTGAATGTTGATTATTTCCATGAACTTCGTACTAATATCCTTACTTCTCTTCAGGCAGTACCCGGTTATATTGGAACCACTTTCTCACCTGCAAATATCGGTGAAGTCATGAACCAGGGTTTTGAGGTAGAATTAACACACAATTATGAGGTAAATAAAGACTTTTCATATAATATAAAAGGGAATTTTAGTTTTGCACGGAATAAGATTATCAATATGGGTACTTCAAACTCGGTATTGCCGTATCAACGTGCTGAAGGATATTCCATTGATACTCCACTGAAACTGGTGACAATCGGTTACTTCCAGGATTATAAGGACATTGAAAACAGTCCATCGCAATTAGCTCTTGATGGTAACAGCGATGTTCGTCCGGGAGATTTAAAATACAAAGATGTCAATCAGGATGGTGTCATTGACCATAACGACTTTATACGTACAGGTTACCCTACAGTACCTGAAATACAGTATGGGATTAATTTCGGAGCATCATATAAAGGTTTTGATTTTAGTGTAATGTTTCAGGGAACTGCGAACGTATCGTTTGATAAAAACTGGGAGATTATGTGGGCTTTTTCGAACGGGGATAATGTCTATCCGCAACACTGGTATTACTGGACACCGGAAACAGGCAACAGCAAGGCACAGTATACTGAATTGTACGGAAAATATCAAAATAATGAGGCCGGCGCTGATTATACCTTGTCTGATGGAAGGTATATCCGGTTAAAGAACCTGGATTTCGGCTATACATTACCACAAAAATTTACGGAGAAAATAGGAATAAAAATTATTCGTGTCTATGTTTCTGGACTGAATCTGTTTACATGGTCAAAAGAACCTTATTTAGATCCTGATAACAGGAATAACCGTGGAGGATATATGCCACCAATGAAATCATTTAATTTTGGCGCTAATATTAATTTTTAAGAAAGAAACACAAATGAAAAGATATAAATTATTAATATATTTATCCTTCATCTTCCTCCTTGGTTGCAAGGACGATTTTTTGGAACGCGCTCCCGGTTTAAATTTAGATGAATCCACTGTGTTCGGAAACTTTGAAACAGCCTATCGCTTTCACGCTGACATATATACCAGCCTGCAAAAAGGCTATAATGTGCTTGGTAGTTTTGAACCGGCTCCTATTGCTTGTGCCACGGATGAGGCTGATTCGCGTATGGGATGGCATACCAGTAATTCATTCAATATGGGCATGTACGATGGGGTGGATAATCAGATAGCCCGTAACTATGAAGGAATCCGAAAGGCAAACGTATTCTTAAGCAAAGTGGATATTATCCCTTTCCCAAGCCCAGGTGTTAAAAACCGAATGATTGGCGAAGTATATTTCCTACGTGCATTTTACTTCCATGAATTGATAAAAAGATATGGAGGGATGCCGATTTTGAATGACAAACTGTTGTATCCCAACGATAATTTGTTATTGCCCCGGAATAGCTATAAGGAATGTGTGGATGCTGTATTAAGTGATTTAAAGCAAGCTATCCAATTCTTGCCCGTTGTTATGTCGGAGAGCGAACAGGGACGGGTAACCCGGGGAGCAGCCATGGCACTTAAATCGAGGGTTCTGCTGTATGCTGCAAGTCCGTTATGGAATAATGAAATAACAAATCCTGACAAATGGCTGTTAGCTGCCCGTGCTGCTAAGGAAGTACTTGATTTGACGGATAGTGTAGGCAATAAGGTGTTTTCATTGTATAATACAGGCAATAAAGCAAAGGATTACGAACAACTATTTTTTAAACGTCCGGAAGAAGGTAACAGAGAAGTGATTTTTTGGTATAATGCCTCACCGGTAAGTTTCAGCAATATTGAAATCAGGGTGTGGGCTCCAGCAGGCGAAGGCTTTGGAGGTACAGGTGCAGTTGCACCTACTCAGAACTTTGTGAATCTGTTCGAAATGGCAAATGGCAAGCTTATCACGGACCCAACATCCGGTTATGATCCGCAAAATCCCTATTTAAACAGGGATCCCAGGTTTTATAAAATTATTATTTATAACGGAAGTGTTTGGCAGGGAACTACAGCTCAATTATACTTAGGAGGAAAACATCGGTTGACAAAAGAAAAATGCGTTTCCGGGTATTATGTGAGAAAATACTTACCGGAAGCACTTGCAGAAAATTCATCGAGCACCTCATATCACAACTGGATTTATTTTCGCCTGGCAGAGATATATTTGAATTATGCAGAAGCATTAAACGAAACATTGAGTTCACCTTCAGCAGAAGTTTATGATGCTGTGAATGCCATACGAAACCGAAGTGGCATGCCGGTTTTAACTACAAATCTTACTCAGGATCAAATGAGAGAGCGCATCAAGAATGAACGGGCTATCGAACTGTGTTTTGAAGAACACAGATGGTGGGATGTGCGACGTTGGTTGGATGGGGTAAAACAATTTAATGGTTCCATGTATGAAATGGAAATAACAAAACGGGATGATGGTTCGATGGTTTACAATGAAGTGCCTTTTGAAGAAAGGATTTTTACAGGGAAGATGAATTTATATCCAATTCCATTAAGTGAACTGCAGAAAAATTCATTGCTTGTACAAAATCCGGGCTGGAGCTATTGATTTAGAATTATTTTATTACGTAAAGGGCTGACCTTATCAAAAAAAAGAAAAACATGAAACACTTGGTAAAGTATTTATTCTTAAAGGTTTTAAGTATAATATTTATTATAGGATTAAATAATTTCTCCCTGTACTCCCAGGAGGAAAATAAATCAATCATCAAAGGAATTGTAACCAATGATAATGGCAAACCCATTGGAGGTGCTGCAATTTCATTATTGGATGAATTTAATTATTCATATTCCGATTCAACGGGACATTTCACTATTCAAGCAAGTAAAAAAGCAATATTATTTATTAATAAAACCGGTTTTGTTTCTACCAGGGTACAGGTTTGGAATGAAAGTGACGAGCTACGTGTAATTCTTCCAAAATCGAATGATATACCAGGTTATAAAATTGGCTATGTTGAACAAACGAAACAAACGTTAACTAGCTCCATTTCCGTAATACAGTCACCTGAACTTATAAAATCACCGGTAACATCAACTGAAAATGCGCTGATTGGTAAAGCTGCCGGATTAACTGTACTTCAAAATGTTGGCAATGAGCCGGGGTATGAATCATCCAGCATTTATATAAGAGGTGTAGGGACTTTTGGTCAATTCAGGTCTC
>Ga0302215_10003684_pt1 | contig 10204 bp, 13 predicted proteins | sample II_Fen_N3_1_FD_194580 | JGI IMG/M metagenome (GOLD analysis project Ga0302215, IMG submission 194580) | Peat permafrost microbial communities from Stordalen Mire near Abisko, Sweden - II_Fen_N3_1 | ecosystem: Environmental > Terrestrial > Soil > Wetlands > Permafrost | place: Sweden: Abisko... | reverse complement strand
GAATTGGCAAATGGACTGAAAAAGCATTCATTAATCGTTTTAAAGCATATAGTGATGCCGGATACGTGCCAATGTCTGTCACTCAGGGAGCTTTTAATACCTATATGCCATGGACTATGTATACAGCCATACAGACAGACGACCTGAAAGCTATCTATGCTTATTTACAAACCGTCAAACCTGTTAGGAATAAAATCATTAAATTCACCCCTGAATAAACTGTTAAAATAAAATAATCACACCCTTCACGATGCAGGAGTTTGGTTCACTCAACCCTGTGCCATGAAGGGTTTTTTATTCTTTCATTTTTGAATGTCATAAGTTGTCAGCTTTCAGGGGTTTCCTCCGGATGGGTGATGTTTTGGGAATATCGGCCGGTATTGAAAGGGGTGCTATGCTTCACAGGCGTTATACCTCTTTGTGCGATGCATTCTCCGGATTCCATACAATGATTGCAGAATTACTCCATCCTCCGGAACCCGATCATTAAATCCAGCCACCGATCATTTACTATTACTTTTCCTACAATCTCATTTCCAAGATATCGCAAACTCTTTTTACAGATTCATTTGCACTAACAATCAGGGTATCTTCATATCCATTCATTCATTGTGCGAGTGTATGAATCCAGTCTCGACTTAGGTGTAAAATAAAAACTTCTTGGCATTAAAATTATTAAGTTTATTTTTGCCAATGAAATATAAATATTATCTTTGAAGCGTTAACTCAATGAAACTTCAGATTAATGAAATCTGCCTTTATTCGTATCTGTCTTTTTTTAGGCATCACATGTTTTGTATTTTCGGTGGACTGCCAGGCTCAGGGTACGAGAATTGCCATAGTTTCGGTGGCCGATACAACGTGTGTCCACCGGCATGTGGGACTTACCATTTTTACTAATTTCTGTGATACCATTCAAATGAATTTCCCGTTACTCCAGCAAATGGAAGGAAAATTGATGGCCTATCTCAATACGAATTATACTGCATCAGTGGTTCAGTTGCCCGACTCGGTATTGAAAGTAAAAAATACGTTCTTCAGACAGTCCAGAACAAAAAAAATCGAGCAATGGATTAAGAACAGCAAGGATCAGTACGACCTGGTTATTGTAATGGACAATATGGAATTATCAGAAAATGACAGGTTAGTTCCGAAAAGCACGAGTGGAATATTCAGCAGAACTTATTTTGCTTCGTATTATACCACCATCAGTTTCTTTGCCTATCGGACTTCGAATTTGAAACAACTGGAGTATTACCATCAGGGTGGAAATTTCATGCAGCCAATTAAAGATTTCAAACTACTGGAAAATAAGAAGAATTTTACTCCAGAAGTAATGAAGTTACTGTGCGATGGATTTAGGAATTACCTGGATAGCCGTGTGGAGCATTTTCTGGTTAAAGCGTACCTGGTGCCACAGGACAAAATTGACCTGATAAAAGCTGAATCGGGAACTAAAAAATAAAGAGACAATGCCTGACACAGATCTTAATCATCTAATATTCAATTAACCCTTTCCAAACATTTGGGAAGGGTTTTTATACGTATGAGCACTTTATAATACTTATAATAAATCAATATTTAAATGAAACATTACCATCTGATTCTTTTTGTTTTGTTTATAAACACTATCTTTTTGCAGGCACAATCCAATTTCAAACCGGGTTATGTGATAAAATCGGAGGGTGATACCTTGTTTGGTGAAATAGATTACAGGGGGAACCAGCGTATGGGTGAAATTTGTACTTTCAGAAGCAATCATAAAGCAACAGTGGAACATTTTGCAGCGAATGAAATAGAAGGCTATCGGTTAATTGATAGCAAATATTATATTTCCAGAAAATTGAACGATAAAAAAGTCTTCCTGGAGTTTTTGATCAAAGGACGATTAAATATGTATTACTACCGGAATAAAACTGGTGATCATTTTTATTTTGACAAAGAAGGGGTTCCTTTAACGGAATTACCTTATATGGATAAGGCTGTGGAAGATGAAAATGGCTTAAAATACGAAAAGACAAATAAATATGTCGGATTATTGAGCTATTATTTAAATGACGCCCCGGGATTAATCCCTGAGATTAATCGGATAAAAGCGCCTGACCACCAGAATCTGATAGAGCTGGCAACAAACTACCATAAAGCCGTTTGCGATGGTGACAAATGTATTATTTATGAGAAAAAGCTGCCTGCTTTCAAAATCAATCTTGAAATAGCGGGTGGAGTTGTTAAAGGGCTATATGATGGCAATGACACTCAAACCACTAAGTTCCAGGGAGGGTTATTGGCGTATGTCTGGATACCTGGGATCAGCGAGAATCTTTATATCAGGGTTGGATTTATGTACACAACATGTCAGTATATAGTGTACGATTATCAAGGGCTTTTGCACACCTTTCATAATGCTGATGGTTCAGTTTATAAAATTCCTTTGCATCTTGAATATATTTTCCCAAGAGGTATCATCAGGCCAAAGATTTCAGCAGGTTTAGATATTTATGCAGCTAATAATAAATCAAACTATACTTATAAAGCTTATGGTCCATTACAGAGTGGTGATGGTATAAAAGGACTTTCTATCATGGAATTGCCACAAATCATGGTGGGTGTCAACATAAAGTTGACAAAGACTCTGTTTTTGTCTGTCAATTATGAGATCATTAATTATCCGGGTTTGACCACCGGATTGTATATTTGTTTGTAAAAAAGTAATAAATGGCATTTCCTATTAACGGAACTTATAGTTTGATCAATTTTGAGATCAGGTTAAAATCATAAAGTAAATTTAACTCTTGTGAAGTTAAAAACACATTATTTCAGCATATAAGTCAATCATCGAATTGGTTATGACTATTTTGAAATAAAAATGTTGTACCTTTGCAAACAAAATATCAGAACGGCTACATCCCTGATTACAAATGGAATCACACCAGACAGACATATACAGGTAAACAACTATAAAATAAATAAAGAAGAATGGCGAAATCGCAAGAGAGTATTAACAAAAAAGAAAAAGAAACAAAGCGTTTTAAGAAACAAAAAGATAAGTTGCTGAAGAGTGAAGAGCGAAAGAAGAACTCACAAGGTGGCGGGCTTGATAACATGATAGCTTATGTGGATGAGAATGGGCAACTCACGAATACTCCACCCGATCCTTCAAAGAAAAAGGTGATCAGTGTGGAAAGTATCCAAATAGGTGTTTCCAAAAGATCGGAGGATGATGTACCGGCAATCCGCAAGGGCAGGATTGATTTTTACAATGATCAGAAAGGATTTGGTTTCATTAAAGAGATTGGAACGCAAGAGAAATACTTTGTTCACGTCAACGGATTGCTTGATGAAATCAAAGAAGGCGACACGGTCACTTTTGAGCTCGAACGTGGGTTAAAAGGGATGAATGCCGTACGGGTAAAGAAAGTATAAATAATACGCTCACCACCCAATCAAAATAATATAAAGAATGCAGGATTCAAAATGAGTCCTGCATTTCTGTTTTAGAAACCTATCGGAATTATAAATGGTACCGCAATGCCAGGCAAGGAGTATTCCATGACATCCGGTATATATTACCTGTACCCGGAAGCCAGTAAAATCCGGGGCGATAGTCCAGTGAAAGCTGCCAAGGAGAAGCAAAGTTCATCTCTACTCCCACCTGCCCTGTAACCCCTGCGCCATATTTGCCGACTTTGAGGCTTCCATGATCAAGCACAGCAGCCCCCAGCCCCACATACCACTTGAATCCACTTGTAAGGGAAGATAAATCATTCACCCATTGATACAGTCCGTTGAGCACAAAGCCTCTGCATAATACTCCTAACTCTGTGTGACCTAAAGTATTTACTCCAAATGTCATTTCTAACCTGGTGGTATGACATAGCGGTTGTTGGTATGAAATCTCCTGGGCATCATAACCCACACGTAGGCCAAGAAAAGGTTGGATAGACTGGCCGTACGATGTGCCGGTCAATAAAGCAATAACTGCCATTATTAAAAATCGTTTTTTCATATAGTTTAAATTAAAATGCTTAGTGTTACTACTTTCAATATCCGATTCACATTGTGCTTAGATAAAAACAGATTTAAAGAATCAAAGTTTAACGATCAATAATTATTTCAACCCTTTTAAGGTTGGGAAAGTTTGTAGATTAAAAAAATGACTGTTATAAATACCCTTGTGCTAAGTAAAACCTGATTACCGATATTGACAGATAGAATGTTTATTCTTTTTATTCACCATGTTGGTTGAGCGTTTTAAAATTGAATAATCTGTAACATGAATGAAACATCATATCGTAGGATGTAGTAAAAATTGATTCATTTAGGGTAAATTTATAACATTATAAAATATAGGAATATTTACATCAAATTTAGTTGTACATTACAAGGATTAGTTAAGGATACAAATCAACTTTATTGATTCACAACTCAGAAATTTCCTGACAATTGGATGAAAGTAAAGTAATAATTCAATGAATATTACTATTAAAACAATTTGAAATGAAAAAAATTATTTTATCTGTCATGATGTTGTGCTTGTTGGCACCATCATTCTATGCGCAAAAGATTAAAGGAAGTGACACCGTTCTTCCATTGGCTCAAAAAGAAGCCGAAATGTTTATGAAGAATAGCAAACAATCAGTCAGTGTTATTGGTGGTGGAAGTGGTGTTGGTATTGAAGCACTTATTCAGGGAACTACGGATATAGCCATGTCATCCCGGGGAATGAAAATAGATGAAAAAATGAAGTTCCAGGGAAAAGGTAGAACGCTTGTTACAAAGATCATTGCTTACGATGCATTAGCAGTGGTAATAAACCCATCAAATACTGTATCGAAACTGACACGTGCCCAACTGGAAGGTATATTTACAGGTAAAATCACCAACTGGAATCAGGTAGGCGGTGCTAACCTGAAAATTATTCCTTACTCGCGTGAAACAAGTTCAGGTACATATGAGTTTTTCAAAGAACATGTATTGTTGAACAAGAATTATCTGAATTCAATTTTAAGTATGCCTGCCACCGGAGCTATCATTCAATCGGTGAGCCAGACAAAAGGTGCTATCGGATATGTCGGACTGGCTTATGTAAATAAATCGGTGAAAGCTATTCGTGTTTCATTTAATGGAAAAACTTTCGTTGTACCATCCCTGGCTAATGCAGTAAATAAATCGTATCCAATTGTACGACCACTGTATTTCTATTATGATAAAAAGAACCAACCTAAGGTTGCTTCTTTAGTTAATTATATTCTGTCTGCCAAAGGTCAAAATATCGTCAGGGAAGTAGGCTACGTTCCATTGAAAATGTAACCTGAACGCGTTCAAATGAAAAAGCAGCATTCAACAGGACGTTGAATGCTGCTTTTTCATTTCGTACATTTAAATTTATTTTGAGCCTTATGCAACATAATATTCAAATAATCCGTCTTATTTAAAAAGAAGATCGATGAAAAGTATAATCATTTACATATTGCTTATTCAGTTGCTTGCAGGTTGCATCATGGAAACGTACAATACCCCACGGGATTTAAATAACAGGATTGGGTCAATTGAAGTCCACAGATGTTTTTGTGACTCTTCTGCTTACCGGTATCTGGTAGTCAGCACTGATAAACAATTTCCATTCCGGTATAATCCGATAAACCTGCCGGATGATTTTAAAGATGATAATTACAGGGTAATGTTTAGTGCCGATTTATTGAACAACAGTAGCATAGTATATACCAATACCCCTACAGATGATGTTGTTGAAGACTTTAAAGTTCGTAACATTCGGCTTTCCTTTATCCGGAAATACAGCAATTTGTTATTCAATGATACTATCAATTTGGTTTACGGTAAAACGTACGTGAATTATGAAAAGAATATCAGCATAAAACTCGATTCGATTACTGAAGACTCCAGATGTCCTTTTAATGTGGAATGTGCATGGGCCGGGAATGCCCGGACAAAGTTTATTTTCAATTCCAAAAACCAAGAATCAGTTTTTTCATTAAATACTTCAAGTGGTTCTGTAAACGATACCAACATTTCGGGATATAGAATTAAGTTGATAGAATTAAAACCTTACCCAATATATTTGCATCCCATAAATCAAACGGAATATTTTGCAAGAATAAAAATAACCCCGTAAATGCAATATCTGAAAACACCCGATGTGCTTTATATTTATAGGAGTTTGATGGGTTTAAAGTTGAAGAGATTGAAGGGGTTGAACAAGACATAATGTTGATTTGCTTACAAAAACAAGTCAGAACAACCACTTTAATTACCGATTTAAACTCAGAAAAGAATAAAAATATAAAAATGACAGAAAAGACCGAATTACGAGCCGGTCTTTTCTGATAAATGATTCATTATTATACGATTTCAGGACTTCATTCCTATCTTTCTGATAATCAACAAAAAGAAAAAATATGAAAAATTATTGCCTATTTGGTTGATAATGAAGAATAATTAATGTAATTTTGCACGAAATTAAAATACGGAAAAATTTCTGTATTTAGTTTTATTAAGAACTTTATAAAAAGCCATTTTTCAATTCTTTATTCTTTGAACAGAATTATCAAACTATTATACTTATTTTTATGAAACCGACTCATATCGAGCATTTAGGCATTGCAGTTAAAAGCCTTGAAGCTGCTATCCCTTACTACGAAAATGTATTAGGATTAACTTGTTACGCAGTAGAAGAAGTTCCGGAACAAAAAGTAAAGACAGCATTCTTCAAAGTTGGCCAGACCAAAATTGAACTGCTGGAATCGACCGATCCTGAAGGACCTGTTGGAAAGTTTCTGGAAAAGAAAGGTGAAGGAGTTCATCATATTGCTTTTGCCGTTGAAGGATTGCAGGCTAAACTTGACCTGGCTGCCGAACGCGGCGTTCTTTTAATTGACAAACAACCTCGCAAAGGGGCTGAAGGTTTAAACATTGCCTTCCTGCATCCAAAATCAACATTTGGCGTGTTGACCGAACTTTGTGAAGATCCAAATAAAAAATAGTTAATCAGTTTATGGGTTGATTGGTACTTACACGTGATTTTGTACCGATAAACAAACAGCCTCTAAACTTTAGACACAATAAAAATAATGGAAAATCAAGAAAAGGTAAAAAACCTCATCGAATTACGCGTTCAAGCTAAATTGGGTGGTGGAGTCAAAAGAATTGCATCACAACATGCCAAGGGTAAGTTTACCGCGCGTGAACGACTTGAAATGTTACTGGATGAAGGGAGTTTCGAAGAACTGGATATGTTTGTGACACATCGTTGCAACAATTTCGGATTGGAAAATGAAAAATACCTGGGCGATGGTGTTATCACCGGTCATGGTACTATTGATGGCCGTACAGTATATGTATTTGCACAGGATTTTACAGTATTCGGCGGTTCATTGTCGGAAACAATGGCTCTCAAGATTTGTAAAGTAATGGATATGGCCATGAAAATGGGTTGTCCTATGATTGGTATCAATGATTCGGGCGGTGCCCGTATTCAGGAAGGGGTTACTTCATTGGCCGGTTACGCTGAAATTTTCCAACGTAATATCATGGCATCAGGAGTCATTCCACAGATATCAGCCATCTTTGGCCCTTGTGCCGGTGGAGCGGTTTACTCTCCTGCCCTCACCGACTTTGTAGTTATGACCGAACAAAACAGTTATATGTTTGTAACCGGGCCTAAAGTGGTAAAATCAGTGACCGGAGAAGATATTTCAACTGAAGATCTTGGTGGCGCTGATGTTCACTCCCGCAAGTCGGGTGTTTCGCATTTCAAGGCTGAAAGCGAAGAAGAAGGCATGATGCTTATCCGCAAATTACTTTCCTATTTACCACAGAACAACCTGGAAGAACCACCTTTGTTTGAAAATACCGATCCTATTATCCGGTTGGATGACAAATTGAACTCAATTGTTCCTGATAATCCGAACATGCCTTATGACATGAAAGATGTAATCCACGCCATTGTGGACAACGATGAATTCCTGGAAGTTCACCGTCACTATGCCCGGAACATCCTGGTTGGTTTTGCACGTTTTAATGGTGCTCCAACCGGAATAGTGGCCAATCAACCTAATTTCCTTGCCGGAGTACTCGACTGTGATGCTTCACGCAAAGCGGCACGATTCGTGCGTTTTTGTGATGCATTCAACATTCCTGTATTGACACTGGTTGATGTTCCCGGATTCTTACCAGGATCAGGACAGGAATATGCCGGTATCATTACCCACGGTGCAAAACTCATGTTTGCATATGGTGAAGCAACTGTTCCTAAAGTAACAGTAACCATCCGTAAATCATATGGTGGCGCACACGATGTGATGAGCTGTAAGCAATTACGCGGGGACTTCAACTACGCCTGGCCAACTGCCGAAATCGCTGTTATGGGTGCTGCCGGTGCTATTGAAGTATTGGAAGGACGTGTCATTTCAGCTATCAAGGATCCTGAAGGAAAAGCAGCCTTTATCAGTGAGAAGGTCAACGAATACAAGGATAAATTTGCTAATCCATATCAGGCGGCATCTTATGGATATATCGACGATATCATTGAACCACGGAATACCCGTTTTCGTGTGATACGTGCCTTCCAGGCACTCGAAACCAAGAAAGTGGTAAATCCGCCCAAGAAACATAGTAACATCCCTTTATAATCAATCCTATGATATTTGAAAAACTTTTTGGTAAAAAGACCAGGCTGGCTTCGATGAGCAAGGATAAAAGTGAAATTCCTTCAACCGATATTGTAGCAATTGCAATGGCGCTACATTTGTTTTATGATGAGGTTCACGATAATGAAAGTAATGTAATTACAATCAAACGTATTGAAAGGCGTTATTCGCCCTGGAGTTCAAAAATTTATGGTGTAAACAATAATATCAGATAACAGTTTATGAAGAAATTCAAATTTACAATAGATGGGGCATCATACAGCGTGAATGTCAAATCGGTAGAAGGCAATAAGGCTGAGATTGAAGTAAACGGTAAAACGTATGCGGTAGGATTGGAACAAGAGGTTAATACATTGAAAACTCCTATTCTGGTACGAAAAGATGTTCAATCTAACCCTGGTGAAAACAAGATTACGGTCAAGGCAGCACCGGTACCATCGTCCAGCCGACCAAGTGCAAACAGTATTAAGTCACCCCTTCCGGGAAGTATTATCCGAATAGCTACTACAGTTGGGGCAACTATAAAGGAAGGTGACTTATTGTTAGTCATGGAATCAATGAAAATGGAGAACAATATCTTAGCTGAAAAAAACGGTATTGTAAAAAACATTGCAGTTTCTCCCGGACAGGCTGTTATGCAAGACGATGTTTTGTTGGAGCTTGAATAATGGCAGACATTTATTAATTTAAAAAGCCCTTCGATTAATCTATCGAAGGGCTTTTTAAATAATCTATTTTTCAGCAATCAGGTTTATAACAACAATAAAATCAGGATAATTAACAATAAACCACCACCACCAATGAAAACTACACCACCACGGTGATGATGCCTTGGTCCATCATTATCATACCGGTCATGATTACGAACAATAACTTCCTGTTCATTTTGAATGGAGTGAACCTCTTCACGCAATTCTTTCTTTTCTGCCGGAGTTAATTCTGACATATCCATTGCTCTTATTTCCTCAAGTCTGGCAATATTCGCATTCGATTCTGCCGCTTCAGAAGCCTCTTTAATATTAGCAGAATTTACATCTGTTGATACAGCTGATTTTGTTGCTTCGTTTGTGTTGACATTAGATGTCATAGAAGTTGTTTCATTCATTGCTGTTGCAGCTTTTAATTGAGATGGAATAAATGACACCATTAAAAATGCGGTCATTATAAGGAACTTTAGCTTTTTCATTTTAATAAGTTTTATTTGTGAATTTGTTTTCACGTTGCAAAGTTCGCTGATTTTGGAGCACCATTCGTTACATAATTTCTGAAAGATATTACACCTTTCACACATATTTCGATTTATATCTCAGGAACAAAAAAAAAGGTGCACGAATTAAGTGGCACCTTTACATTGTTTCATTGAATATCTGACAGGTTATAACCCGGAAACCAGTTGTTTGAGTTTCGTTTCAGCGAGTTTTAGGTTATAACGGAAATTGATAAGTCTGGTATTAGACTGAACAAAATCTTCCTGTGCGATATGAACTTCCAGCGATGTTGATTGTCCCAAACGAAGACGCTCAAGACTTATTTTTATA
>Ga0302215_10003683_pt1 | contig 10206 bp, 5 predicted proteins | sample II_Fen_N3_1_FD_194580 | JGI IMG/M metagenome (GOLD analysis project Ga0302215, IMG submission 194580) | Peat permafrost microbial communities from Stordalen Mire near Abisko, Sweden - II_Fen_N3_1 | ecosystem: Environmental > Terrestrial > Soil > Wetlands > Permafrost | place: Sweden: Abisko... | reverse complement strand
ATTCTGAATACAAATACCAAACAAAGCTATGAATCCAACACCTGCCGATATTCCAAAATTGATTCCGGTGAGGTGAAGTGCCAAAATACCACCAATAAGTGCAAACGGCACATTGGCAATAACCAATGAAGCATCTTTTATATTCCCAAACATAATAAACAGCAATATAAAAATGGCAATAAGACTGATAGGAACTACCTGTGCCAACCGCTTGGAAGCCCGCACCTGATTTTCGAACTCACCGGCCCAACCAATAGTGTAACCATCAGGCAACTTGATTTTCGAAACCCGGCTTTGCGCATCTGCTACTGTACTTCCCAGGTCGCGATCGCGAACGGAGAATTTCACACCCACAAAACGCTTGGTATTGTCGCGATAGATCAATGCCGGTCCGGTGTTTTTCTCAATGGTGCTTATTTCTTTCAATGGAATTTTTGATCCACTCAGGCTCGGAACCAATAAATTGGCAATATCAACTTCGTCTTTTCGATACTCTTTATCAAAACGCACACGAATATCAAATTTCCGCTCACCTTCGTATTTCACCGAAGCAGTTTTGCCACCAAATGCCATTTCCAACACAGCCTGAGCATCCGAAACTGTAACTCCATAAGCAGCCATTTTCTCTTTATCAAGCACTACGCTCACCTCGGGTTGACCCAGATTTCGCATAACTCCAAGGTCTTTAACTCCCGGCACATCTTTCATTTTCGCTACAACCTGATTGGCAATATTATCGAGTTTTTCAAGGTCATCACCATATATTTTCACACCATTATCGGCATTAAAACCGGCTACTGCTTCGGCCACATTATCAATAATTGGTTGTGAATAATTGAAATTAATTCCCTGATGTTTTTCCATCTGTTTATCCATTTCGTCCACCAACTGATCGTAAGTGATTTTGTGTTTCCATTCATCGTGAGGCTTCAGGTTCACCTGCATTTGCACATAATAGAATCCACTTGGATCGGTTCCATCGTTACTACGCCCGGTTTGTGATAGCACACCATTTACTTCCTCGAACTGCATAAGCTCTTTTCGAAGTCCGCTCACCTGTTTCACCGTTTCCGAAAGACTTTGGCTCATCGGGTATTTAGCTTCTACCCAAAGCGCACCCTCGTTGAGTTGCGGCATAAATTCGGAACCTAAAAACTGAAAGGAGAACAAGGATAGAACCAAAATGGTCAATGCCACCGCCAAACTACGACGTTTGTGCTTGAAAGTGAACATAAATCCTTTTTCAATCAGATTATTCCAAAAACTGACAAACGGATTGTGTTTTTCCTTCACGTTTTTATTCAACAATACGTGCGATAAAACAGGAACCAATGTCAATGTAAAAATCAATGCACCGAGCAGGGCAAAACCAAGTGTCCAAGCCAATGGTGAAAACATTTTACCTTCCACCTTCTCGAAAGCAAAAATGGGCATCAGGGCAATGATAATAATCATCTTTGAAAAGAATATTGCTTTACCAAGTTCCGTTCCATTCTTTTTGATAATGCTTCCTTTAGCCAGTTTATTGAACTTTTCAACGCCAATTTCGCCACGTAAATGGTCGAGCGTAACGAAAAGTCCTTCGACCATAACGACTGCCCCATCGATAATAATACCGAAATCGACCGCCCCTAATGAAAGCAAATTGGCGCTCATACCTTTCATTCGTAAACAGAGAAAAGCAAACAACAGAGCCAGCGGCACAATGATAGACACAATAATGGTTGTTCGCCAGTTGGCCATAAATAGGAAAACAATGAGCGTGACCAGCACAATTCCTTCCAACACATTATGCATAACGGTATGTGTGGTAAAATCCATCAACTTATCACGGTCGTAAAAAGTAACCATTTTTACGTCAGCCGGAAGCGTTTTAGTATTCAGTTCATTGATTTTATCTTTTACACGAGCCAGCACTTCGCGTGCATTTTCACCTTTACGCATCACCACAATGCCTTCAACCACATCCTCGTCGTTATTCAAGCCCGCCTGACCTACGCGCGGCATAGCTCCTTCGCGCACTTCGGCTACATTCTTTACCAAAACAGGATTTCCTTTTACATAAGTAACAATCACATTTTCAATGTCCTGTTTAGTCTTAATAAGTCCAACGCCACGCACTACAAACGCTTGCCCGTTTTTCTCAATGACATCTCCACCTACGTTCAGGTTTCCTTTACTAATGGCGTCGTATACGTCAATGGGCGAAATATCATATCCCGAAAGTCGATTAGGATCTACGCAAACTTCATACACTTTATCCTCGCCACCAAAGGCCTGAATATCTGCGACTCCGGGAATGGAACGAAGTTGGCGATCGATCACCCAGTTTTGCAAGGTTAGTAAGTCGCGTGAGTCACGTTTATCACTTTTCAGCGTGTAACGGAAAATCTCACCTGTAGGTCCATAAGGCGGTTGTACATCAGGGTCAACTCCATCGGGCAACTGAACATTGCGAAGCTGATTATTCACCTGTTGCCGGGCAAAAAAGTCCTCCACATCGTCCTCGAAAATGATTTTTACCACTGAGAGTCCAAACATGGTGGTACTTCGCACACTGGTTTTGCGCTGAACGGAATTCATGGCAATTTCGATGGGAGCCGTTACAAAGCGCTCAACTTCCTCGGCACTTCGTCCGTTCCATTGCGAAATAATTACAATCTGCGTATTAGTTACATCTGGGAAAGCCTCAATGGGCATTTGTTGAAAAGCCACCACACCGGCAATAACCAGCACACCTACCCAAAAGAAGGTAAATGCCTTATTCTTGAGCGAAAAGGCAATTATATTTTTAATGAATTTGTTCATGGCTTAATCGTTTAAGGCGTCATATATTTGCAATTCATTCGTTGTAATAACCGTTTCACCTTCAGTTATACCGGCTGTTATATAAGTCACATCACCCACCTGACGGAAAACATCTACTTTGCGGGTTTCAATATTATCCTTGCCTTTATAAACCATCACAAAGTTTTTGCTCTTGTCAAAAATCACTGATGAAGAAGGCACAGCTAGCATTTTTTCTTTTTGGTCGTAACTCAATTTGATGGTAGCTTTCATCTCTGGTTTTAGAATAAAATCTGGATTTTTGAGCTTAATACGTACTTTCATGGCTTTGGTTTCCGAGTCAATAAAATTGAAGATTTTATCAACAATTCCGTGGAATGATTTATCGGGGTAACTAAGTGTTGTTACATCTGCATTCGCCCCAAGAACCACTTCCTGAACGTCCGACTCACTCACATTGGCAATAGCCCAAACTTCATCTATTTCGGCAATATCAAAAATGTTGTTTGTATGATCATCACGCAGAAGCATATCCTGATTGATGCTTTTCTCAAGAATAAACCCTGTAATCGGAGAGCGAACTTCATAAATGGCTCCCGGTTTCAGGTTATAGATTTTATAAGTTTCGCGTATTCGGGAAAGTTGAGACTGAGCCTTTGTGAGCTCGCTTTTGGCGGTAAGTACGTCACGCTCGGTATTTAATTTGCCTTCGTAAAGTTCCTGTGCCGTTTTTAGATTATTTTTTGATACAACTACATCGTTCTCAGCATCACTCAGATCTTTTTCATAACCTGCAACCTGTGTACTGCGGATGGTTGCCAACAGTTGCCCTTTCTTTACATAGTCGCCCAGTTCCACGTAAACCTTAACTACATTTCCACCCACAACAGGATATATCTCAATCAGTTTATTATTATCGGCCGAAATCTTTCCGTAGAATTTAGCTTCATTCTTTAGGGTTTTCAACTCGGCTTTTGCAAATGTGGTTGTCTTCAGCATCATGTCCGTTAATACAAACTTTTGCTTCTGATCTGTATTTTCATCTGCTTTCTTTTTGCAGGAAGTAACTATAACCGCTATGGCAGTTAAAGCTAGAATAAGTGTATGCTTCATAATTAAAAGATTGTAGAGTTAGTTGTGAAATTGAGTTGCTCGCACGAGTCGACCAATGTTCTTGAAAATTTGTAATACTGCATTAATGTTTGATTATAGCTCTCCATAAAGTCGGTGAATTCTATCAGCGACATATTTCCATGCTTGAAGTTTGTCAAAACACCATCTTCAACGGTTTTGGAATCCTGTACAGATTTGGCCGTCAGTAATTGATAGTTTTCATAAGCATCCTGCCACTTTTTGTACGACAGTGCCACCTCCGACTTCACCTTCTCAGCCAAATAAAGTTTATTGGTATTTGCCACTTTTACATGGACTGAAGCCTGCTTTATATTACCCTGATTTCTATTCCAGAGTGCTAATGGAATTCCAACAGTAAGTGTAGCTGCGTTCATAAAAGAGCTTCCTTGCTGATCCCAGCCAATTCCGACATTTAAATCGGGAACATTTTGAGACTTTTGCAATTTCAGATTCCATTGCGATGCTTCCACCTGCTTGCTGGTGGCTAAATAATCCGATCGTTTCTCAAGCGCAGTGTTTTGGAGCGAATCAATCGGAGGAAGCTCAGTTTTTACATAAACGCCCAACTCGGCATCAGTAGGTTTTGGAACAATGCTCTTTACACCTACCATAAGTTCCAAGTCGTTTTGATTATCGAGCGTACTGTTATGAAAATCCGATTTCTGCTGTTTAAATCCGAGGTAGAGGGATTGCAGTCGCACCAAATCCTTTTGGGAAATGTTGCCTTTATCAACTTGTTTCTTATACGAGGCAATCAACGAATCCAGGTTGTTCATCTGACTCGAAATAGCCTCAAACGACTGATTATCGTAATATATCTCAAAATAACTCTGACGAAGTTGAAGTCTTAAATTGCGTAATAAATCCGTAAATTCCAATTCTGCAATCTGACTGTTGGTTTTGGCCATTTCCACTTCATTTCGTCGTTTACCACCAAGCAAAATAAGCTGCTGAATTGAAAAGGCTTTCTCGCCATTTAGTCCAACATCAAAAAACTTTTTTCGCTCGGGATTATAAGCATTAAAACTAGCCTGAAACGAGGGATTATCCCACAATTTGGCTTGAATTACTGCAGCTTTGGCTTCATCAATATTGAATTTTGCTGCTAATAAATTGAGGTTATTTGACAGAAACGCATGCTCACACTCGGCCAACGTCATCGACGTATCCGATTGTGCATGAACAACTATACTGACAAATAACAATAGAAAAAAAAGACTTTTCTTCATTGTTGACAGATTTTTGAATAATGTATTTAAATTGAAAACTATCTATTACCGGAAACCTTGATGAAAGGTTGTGCAATAAAATAATCGTAACGAATTTTTACAACTGTGCAGATATGTGTACGCTACAAACTCCTGTTGGGAATATGACTCAGAGACCGTATAGCTAATCTCAACTTGAAATTAATTACAGATACATACCAAGCAAAGACACTGACTCCGAAGAAAAAACACCTGTTGAAAGTTGAAAAAAGAATTGGAGATTGTACTGCAATTATGCAGCTAGAACCTGCGGTGGTTTAGCAGGAACTTCTTTGTAGTAGAGATTGATAATTCTCTCGTCTCGGGGCACAACATTATCAATTTCATTCAAAGCCAGATGGCAAGCAAAAAACAACACCGTATTAGGGAGCCATTTTAAATCGAAGTGAACGTTATTTTGTTGTTGACGAGAGAAGTTATCGGCACTGGCCTTGTCGTGAAAGGTGCCTTTTGAAAAGCCTAAGACATTTTCAACCACAAACTCAATCATGGAATCAACATAATCCTGTTCTTCCATTGAGTTTGATACATTTACGGGCGAGTAAAAGTCAAGCGAATTCATGCTCAGATTCACTGTCTGAACTACAAGAAGCATGATAATGCCTTGAAACGCTATATTTTTAAATAATTGACCCATACTTTGAATGCAAAAGTACTTCAAAAACGGAACCATTCTAACCAAAAATTATATTTTTTTGATTAACTTAAGATACATTTTCGAAATTTAAACATATTACATTAGCTCTAACTATTTAAACAACAATTGCTATCATTTGTTTTTTTGGGGGGGGAGCAAAAGAAGACGGACTTGTGGAAACGGATGAAAAAACAGCAAGACATTCATTAGAAACTGAGCCGGCAAAAGGGTCTCGCGGTTTCTAACCGCGCTCTTCTGGAAAATAGTGGTTGGTAACAACTTCTTTAGGCTTCGGAGAGAAATCGCGAAACCCGGGGGAGGTGCTTCTCAAAATTCTATTTCAAAAAAGAGTGGGTCTCGCGGTTTCCAACCGCGCTCTTCTGGAGAATAGCAGTTGGAAACAAATCAACTAAACTTCGGCGGTTAAAAACCGCAAGTGTGTAGTAACTGAGGTCCTATTGATTCAAATTCAATATATCTATTATTTTTTCATCGAATTCATTTTTCGAATTTATCATAATAAAAAAGAAGCGTCCATGAATTTTAGATAGTAACAATATCGTTGGGGTTTGACTTTGTGCAAAATTAAAATATATTTGTGGTAACCCTTTTTTGTCACAGATTGACATTCTATCTATCAAAGCATAAAATCCTTTATACTCTTTCGAATTAAACTCCTTAATCACTCTGGAGTTTTCATCAAGATTTAAGGTTAGCCCATCAATTTTATAAAGGAATTTTAGTGATATAGGACAAGGACCATTAGTATTTAGAGTTTCTTGCAATCTAAATTCAGACTCTCCAAGAACAGATTTCTTTTCAATAAACACATCTTCTAATGAATAATTCTTCAAATCTTTAAACTCCCATATAGTAACATAATACTTATTTTCTCCATTATGGTAAATAAAGTCACTTAAGACATCATAATCACTCACAGAACTAGTACTAAGGGAATCGATATTTTTAATAACTGAATCTTTAAAAAGAAATAAATACTTTTTACTCTCTGTTCTGAAATTAGCTCGATGCCCAGTATAAAATTGTAGAATTGTAATTGCCGCTATAATTGCAATAACTACTATAACTATATGTTTTAATTTCATTTTAATCATTAATATGTTACAAATCCCATTCTCCGTATCGTATAATGTCTTTTACACACATTGTTTGTAAAAGATAATCCTTTTTTTCTAACAAAAAGACACAATTTCTTGTGTCTTTTCTTTTGTTGAATGCCTTGCATTAACTACAGTATATCGAAACTGAGCCGGCAAAAGGGTCTCGCGGTTTCTAACCGCGTTCTTCTGTAAAATAGTGGTTGGTAACAACTCTTCTAGGCTTAGGAGAGAGATCGCGGTTAAAAACCGCAAAACCCAACCACTCTGCTAGTGCAATTCCGCCATGTAAGATGGCAACATCCGGCATGTAAGTGGCATCATCCGGCATGTAAGTGATCAACATCCCTCATGTAAGTGATCAACATCCCGCATGTAAGTAGGCAACATCCCTTATGTAAGTGGCATTATCCGGCATGTAAGTACTCTCAATATCTTACTCCTGAACCCGTTGTACCGAGTTTATTTCCTTTATCTTGATAATGTTCTTGCAAAGGTTATTAATGTCCTCGGTATCGTGAACGTAAATGTAAAACCGGCCTACAAAAATACCGGCATCTGTTTCAATATACATTTTATTAATATTCACGCCATACCCATCGGAAATAACCTTGAGAATCTCAATAAGCACCCCTTTTTTGTCGATTCCTTTAATTTCGAGCACTTCAATAAACGACAAGGCTTTGTGAGTGGCCCAGTCAACCGAAATAAGTCGTTCTCCATAGCTGCTTTTCAATTTAGCGGCTACTACACACTGGCGCTTATGAACAATAATCATCTCCGACTCATCTACATATCCCAGCACATCGTCGCCCGGTATAGGGTGGCAACATTCTGCCAGCACATAGGTTTTACCGGCATTTTCTTCGGTTAGCTTAACTACTTTTTTCTTATCTACCTTAGCATCTACCGGCACTGAGGCTCCTTGTTTAGCATCCGCCGAGCCACCAAAAGGCATTTTTAGGTACTTTACAAATAAGTTTTCGCTTTTTTGCTTGAAAATAGTCTTAGCAATATCATCCAGGTTCAACAAGCCCTTTCCTGCCTGTAAATACAGCTCATTGCGCTGAGTAATATTGTAATAATTAAGAATGCGTACAATGTTTTCGTTGTCGGGCTTTAGCGTAAGATTGGCCAAAGCTACCTCGATACGCTTTTGTCCTTCGGCAACAAATCCCTTGTCTTCCTTTTTGAACAGCGCTTTCAATCGGCCCTTAGCACGAGCTGTAGTTACATAATCGAGCCATTCGGGCTGAGGAGTTTGTTTCCGAGAGGTAAGAATTTCCACCTGATCACCACTATTGAGTTTATAGCTGAGTGGTACCAGCTTATGATTTACTTTAGCCCCGATACAGTGATTTCCCAAATCGGAGTGAACGGAATAGGCAAAATCCAATGCGGTAGCATTCTGAGCAATGGTTTTAATTTCGCCTTTGGGAGTAAATACAAATATTTCGGAAGCAAAAAGGTTCAACTTAAAGGTATCCATAAAATCGAGCGCATTGGGCTCCGGATTTTCAAGTAGCTCCTTGATGGTCTTCAACCATTTATCCAATTCTGACTCGTCGGCCTCACCCGATTTGTATTTCCAGTGAGCAGCCAGGCCTTTTTCGGCAATATCATTCATTCGTTGACTACGAATTTGCACTTCCACCCAACGACCACCGGGGCCCATAACGGTAACATGCAACGCCTCGTATCCATTGGCTTTTGGTGTGCTTACCCAGTCGCGAATACGTTCGGGGTGTGGTTTATAAAGTGCCGTAATAGCCGAATAAAGCATCCAGCACTGGTCTTTTTCATTCAACCCTTCGCGAGGTTTAAAAATAATTCGTTCTGCAAGAATATCGTAGACCTCTTCGAATGGGATATTACGAGTGGACATTTTACGCCAAATGGAATAAACCGACTTTATACGCGCTTTGAGCTTAAACTCGTAGCCCATTTCGGTCAACTTTCGGTCTATTGGTCCCGAAAACTCTTTGTAGAACTCATTACGAGCATCTTCGTCTACAGCCAGTTTGTCTTCAATTTCTTTAAATGTATCGGGGTGTTCAAACTTAAAACTCAGGTTCTCAAGTTCGGTTTTTATGCGGAAAAGTCCCAGTCGATGGGCAAGAGGAGCGTAAATGTATTGGGTTTCGCCGGCAATTTTGTATTGCTTGGCCGAAGGCATGGAACCAAGGGTTCGCATATTATGAAGGCGGTCGGAGATTTTAATCAGAATTACCCGAATGTCTTCCGACATGGTAATCAATAATTTGCGGAAGTTTTCGGCTTGCTCGGAAGCTTTTTCTGCAAAGACACCTCCCGATATTTTGGTAAGCCCATCCACAATTTGTGCTATTTTGGGTCCAAAAAGATTCTCAATATCCTCAACGGTATAATCAGTATCTTCAACCACATCGTGTAGCAGTGCTGAACAAATAGACGTGGAACCCAACCCTATTTCCCTGACCACAATGCGTGCAACCGCCAGTGGATGCATAATATAAGGCTCGCCGGAACGACGCTTAATGCCTTTATGTGCAGCTTTGGCAAAGTTAAATGCTTTGGTAATCAGTTCTACTTTCTGTCGATGATTGGTGTTTCGGTAATCCTCCAGCAACGCTTCAAATTCCTGTTGGATTAAATTATCTTCAGAGAGTGTTTCAAGTTCAGTTAGCGACATACGTTTTTTAGTTATCAGTTATCAATCAACAGTTCAAGGTAAAAGATTCCAACAAATAGCAAGGATAACTATTTTATAAGTATGCAAAGATAGAAAAAAAGAGCTTATTCTACAATCAATAGTACATTGATGAACAACATTATGGTACATAAATTCTATTAAAAATCATGTATAATTGTCCAATTTATTCGTTTCGGCTAATATCCCGGCAACAATAGTCCGATATCGTTGGACGTAATTCCGTAGTAATCGCCAATAAGATGATTTACCAATACACCGCCATAAATATACGCTCCGTGACGGAAACCTGCACTTTCGGAGATGGCCGAACTTACACTACCCGAATGTCCGATTTTCAACATAATTGGGGCAAAAATATTGCTCAAAGCCATTGACGATGTACGGGCAACACGAGCTGAGATATTAGGAACACAATAATGAATAACGCCATATTTCTCGAAAACAGGGTTCTGAAGCGTTCTGCATTCTGACGTTTCAAAACATCCACCCTGATCTACACTCATATCAATAACAATGGCTCCGGGTTTCATTGTTTTTACCAAATCCGCCGAAACCATAAATCGTTCAGAG
>Ga0302215_10003681_pt1 | contig 10209 bp, 8 predicted proteins | sample II_Fen_N3_1_FD_194580 | JGI IMG/M metagenome (GOLD analysis project Ga0302215, IMG submission 194580) | Peat permafrost microbial communities from Stordalen Mire near Abisko, Sweden - II_Fen_N3_1 | ecosystem: Environmental > Terrestrial > Soil > Wetlands > Permafrost | place: Sweden: Abisko... | reverse complement strand
CAATTTGTGAATCTTCTGACACCTTTGCTAAAGATTTTGTTTTGAACCAAACTAAGCGAGGCGATCTTATTGCACTTCGTTCGGCTGGTGCTTATGGCGAAATTATGGCTTCGCAATATAACTTGCGCAAGTTGCCAAAAGCGTATACTTCCGATGAATTGAAATAACTCTTAATCCAGGTAATGTCAACGGTTTTGTCCGGTCCCAATTGCAGGTGTAGATAACTAACATAAAACATGGTACTTTACGGTTTTTCTTTTTCTTTGATTGAATTGATTGTTTTTGGAATTCTATTCCTGACATTCATTTATCAATTATATTTTTATTTTCGTTACTTAAACGGAGTTTTACGTCTTCGTACGAAAATGAAAAACGATAAAGTGTCATTTGAGGCTCAGCTTCCTCCGGTATCAGTTATTATATGTGCTAAAGATGAATCTGATAACCTTCGGAAATTTTTACCTTTTGTGCTTCAGCAAGAATATCCTGAATTTGAGGTAATAGTTATTAATGATGGTTCGACGGATGAAACGGATATTTTGTTGCGTGATTTATGCCTTGAGTATCCACGTTTGCGTTCTACTTTTGTTCCTGTAGGAGCTAATAATGTTAGTACAAAAAAACTCGGTTTGACTTTGGGTATTAAAGCTGCTAAGTACGATTTGTTGCTTTTTACCGATGCCGATTGTATGCCTGAGGACAAAACATGGATTGAACGTATGATGCGTAATTTTACGCGAGAGACCGATTTTGTGTTGGGATATGGAGCATACTTTAATAAAAAGGGATTTTTAAACAGATTAATTACTTACGATACCTTGTTCAATGCCATGCAATACATGGGGATGGCAATTGCCCGGAAACCATATATGGGTGTTGGTCGAAATCTGGCTTACAGGAAGGAAACTTTTTTTGCTCAAAAGGGATTTGCGTCTACCTTGCACCTTACATCGGGTGACGATGATTTAATGGTAAATAAGGCTGCCAATGCATGGAATACACGTGTTGAAATAGCGCCGGACAGCATTACCTGGTCAGAACCAAAATCGACCTATAAGAGTTGGTTGTTTCAAAAGGAGCGCCACCTGTCTGTTTCACCGTACTATAAAAGCTCCAGCAAATTCCGTTTAGTTTTTGAACCAACAACGCGCGGTTTATTTTATCTTGCTTTTATTCTGTCGCTTGTATTTGGCGGAATGATAGTTCGAATAGCAGCAGGAACGTTTTTCCTGATTCGGTTTATCGTTCAGCTATCTATTATCAATGGAACTTCAAAGCACTTTGGTGAGCGAAAATATATATTCACATTACCAATTCTTGATATATTTCTACCCTTGGTCACGTTGAATATACATCTCTTTGGCGGTGCAGCAAGAGGGAAATCTGTAAGATGGAAATAATAAAAAATCCCCGAATATTCGGGGATTTTTTATTATAAGTAATCAATACTATTTTTTGATCTGTTTATTGAAACCAGCACTCATATAACTAGACTCATAATTCATAATTCATAATTCATAATTCATAATTCATAATTCATACTTCATAACTTATATGTCTCTATGCTTTTTAAATAGTTTTCGTTTGGTGTAGCCCGACCAACTCGAAGCCCGCATTAAGAGTAGAACGATAAGTGGAAATGAAGCTGAGTTAAATACCTGTGCCGAAATAGCAAATGCCGTGAGCGCGCCAATCAGCAGTGCGATATTGAAAATCTGGTAAAAGAATAAAATACGTCGAAGCTTAACGGACTTTATCCAGATAAGTCCCCCAAGCGCTAGGTTTAGTGGATTTAACCATAAAATATTAAAGTTTATTTTTACTAAAGGATGTGATGAAAATAGCATTAGATAGAATACAATCAACCCTCCAATTCCAGTTATAGTAAGTATTGTAGTGTCAACCCACTTCGAAGGACGCCTGCGCTTAGCATCCCAAATTGTTAGCAATGCCCCAATGATTAGTAATAAGATTGAGAAAGTTGTTGGTTTTGAAATCTGTGAGGAATTGGATGCAGGCTTAGAGTCGATCTTGTTTACAAGCGTTCTTTTTTCGGACACCAATTTCTTCAGGGTACCAGAGGTGGTCTCGATCTGAGCAGCTTCAAATTCATCCATTAAAATTTCGGGCAGAAACATGCTTTCACTCTGACTTGCTACCCTATCGGCTTCCAGGCCAAATATAACATCTATACCAAATTTCAGCCATGTATCAGTACCAACATAAACACCAATCCACTGCCGGAATGTTTTGGGATTGCTATTTGTCTGGAATTTAATATAGCCGTTTAAAGATTCAAGTATTTTGTCACGTGGTCGTGTCGCACAATTGTCGAAAACGAAATTATACCGATATATTCGATTTTCGGGTGCATAATTTTCTAATAATAGATTAATTATTTTTCTTTTCTCGATTGGGTTGAGATTTAGAATCTGCTCCCAAACCATTGAATTTCTAGACTGATATTCTGGTAAGAAATTCGATGTTTCATACACTCCTAATTGATAGTCGGTTTCACCTTTTATAAACTTGAGGTAAAAATCATTTGTCTCGAAACTAAATATGCCATAATTAAAGGTTATATCAATTTGATTTTTTGAATCTTTGATACGAATAGCTGTATGTCCAAATTTTTCGTAAGCTTCTTCTCCTGGCGAGCATGTAATTAAACTTATTTCAGCCGAATCACTTATGATGAGTTGTTGAGCCTTCGTATTAAAAATACTAAGCACAAAACAAACCAGAATGAATATTTTTCTCATATCAATAGTATTTGAATTGTGAAAACAAAAGTAATAAATTATATTTGATTATTTTACAACTGTCGTAAAGAAAGATTAACACGATACAGAATAAATAACATTTAGTCAGTTGTTTCTTGCAAACAAATTAAATTAAAAAATATACTTTTAATTTTTATTTGAAACTTTTTTTGTTTGATTTGGCTTTATATCTCAGAAATTTATTAAATTTGTGCTTTATAACATTGTTGTCAAACATATTTCTTATAAGATTTTTATGACAAAAAAGCATGTTTCTGAAATTAAACCAATCGAAGAAATTCTGACGGTATGGGATGTCCTTACGCCTGATGAACGTCAGTTTGTGCGATCAAATTACACGGTTCATCATTTTAAAAAAAATGAAATGATACATATTGAAGGTGAAGTACCCACTCATATGATGATTTTAGCTGATGGTAAAGTAAAAGTTTATAAAGAAGGAGTTGGAAGTCGTTCGCAAATTATTCGCATGCTGAAGCCAGGTGAACATTTTGGTTATAGAGCCATTATTGCTAGCGAAACATATAATACCAATGTAGCCGCATTTGAAACATCGGTCGTGTATATGATAAAGGCAGATATTTTCATTTCGATTTTGAAACACAACAATGCATTTTGTTACCGATTTTTGGAAGAAATGGCAACAGATCTGGGCGCTTCGGATGCACGAACAGTCAATCTTACTCAGAAACATATACGTGGTAGATTAGCTGAAGCACTTCTTATTTTGCGCAAGAACTATGGCCTTGAAGAGGATGGTGCAACAATTAGTATATATCTTTCTCGTGAAGATTTAGCGAATCTATCAAATATGACTACCTCCAATGCCATCCGTACCCTTTCGAATTTTGTGAATGAACATATAATTGCTATGGATGGTCGGAAACTTAAAATTATAGACGAAGAAAGACTTCGGAAAATAAGTAAGATGGGATGACCGATCATTATTTTCTTTTCAATTAAACCTCACATCACCAATACTGAATAATGACATCTGCTCAGATTCATACTACATTTAAATCGGCTTTGCATTTTCTTTCTATCGGACAGCTTAAAAACGCTTTCGAGAAAACTGGTTTGCTGGTTGATGAATTGCAGTTAGGTGAATATACCGACCGATTGGATGAGTTGCAACAGAATTATCGGTTTTTACTCCATTATTTCATAACTGGTGTTGATGATCCCCAACGGAAATTGGTTTACAATAAGCTAATTGCAAAAATTTACGTCCTCAATTCTCAATTGCGTGAAGAATTACTCTTTCGAAATTCGTCAAACTTTGAGTATACTCAAAAACGCTACTTTCCTCATATCAGACACTATAATTCAACAAATGAACTAATAATTTCGTTGAACTATTTTCATTCTCAATCGGCTTTAATAGATAAATTAGGCGATTCGCACGAAGTAGAAATAAGACGATTGCGGTCGAATTATGAAACTGCTTTACATGAATTGTTTTGCGTTTTTTGGCTTTCAGGAACTTATCAAACTGAAGAAAAATCAGTGTTTGCAAAACTCATTGATACCAATTATCCGGGTTGGATGGAGAAGACGTTGATTGTGTCTGCACTGACTTTGAATCTTTTACGAATGTTTGATGAAACGAAATTGGGTTTACTCTTGGATGCTTGCCAGTATCCCGAGCAGCAGGTGAAGCAACGTGCTTTGGTTGGTCTGTGTTTCGTGTTGGCGAGACATAATCGCTTTTTGCCTTTTTTTCCGACACTGAGAAATAGGTTGGTGCTACTGGCTGACGATAATCACATAGTTGAAAACATACACAACATAATTATTCAGATTATTGCCACAGCTGAAACAGATAAGATAAGCAAAAAAATGCGGGAAGAAATTCTGCCCGAAGTCATGAAAATGAGTCCTAAGATAAAGGATAAAATGGATTCAGAGAGTTTCCTGAATACGGATGAATGGAACGAAGAGAATCCGGATTGGCAGGAAATACTTGACCAAACCGGAGTGGCTGATAAATTGAAAGAATTGAGTGAGTTACAGATGGAAGGCGCTGATGTGTATATGAGTACATTTTCGTTGTTGAAAAGTTTTCCGTTCTTCTCAGTGTTTAGTAACTGGTTTATGCCTTTCGATGGGAAGAACCTTGCTGTAAATGAGCTTTTCAAAACTGATGATAAGTCATTGCTCACTGCTTTTGTGAGCAATAATGTTATGTGTAACTCGGATAAATATTCATTTTGCTTAAGTATTTTGCAAATGCCTGAAGCGCAAAGAGGGATGATGAAAAACTCTTTTAAAATGGATGCCGAACAGTTGGATGAAATGAGTAAAGATGAGGCAATTCTTACTCCGGATATTTCTGCTAAAAATATATCAAAACAATATGTTCAGGATTTATTCAGATTCTATAAACTTTATCCACAGCATACTGATTTCTCAGATATGTTTGGCTATTCATTACTGATGCACCGATCGTATTTGTTTGATATTTTTGCAGGTAATAAAAATTTCAAACTAAGCATAGCCGAGTATTATTTCTCTAAAAATCATTATAATCAGGCATTGGAACTGTTTGAACAAGTTTTGAAAGAAACTACTCCAACAGCTGCCCTTTACCAGAAAATAGGTTATTCCTGCCAACAATCATCACAATTTGATAAAGCACTTGACGCTTACACAAAATCCGATTTAATTCAGCCGGATGATTTGTGGACAGTTCGCAAAATAGCTTTGTGCTATCGCTTATCCGGCAATTTCGAAAAAGCGCTGGAGTTTTACCAACATGTTGATTTTCTGAAACCCAATCAAAAGTCTGTTATGATGCAGATTGGACACTGTTATCTGGAGTTGGGGCGATTTAAAGATGCTCTGAATGTATACTTTAAACTTGATGCGCTTGAAGACGATGATGTCAAAGTTTGGCGGGCTATTGCGTGGTGCTCTTTTGTTTCGGGCAATTTGCAACAAGCAGACTATTATCTGACAAAATTACTTGATATGCAACCAATTGCCAACGATTATCTGAATGCAGGGCATGTTGCATGGTGTCAACACCGACTCTCGAATGCTGTTGAATTATACCGAATTAATTTGGGTTTACTGGAAAATAAATTCGATTTATTTCTTGAATCACTCAATGATGACAAGGCTTATCTGATTGCGAACGGTGTGGATGCAGATGAGTTTCCATTGCTGATTGATGAATTGTTGTATAAAGCAACTACATCGAAAATCTAAAGAATCAGTTTAAAGTCTGTATCCTAATCCCCATTCGATAAATTCGGCTTTCTGTAGATGAGTTTTTAATCCGATTGAAAGAAAAAGATGCTTGTCAAGTGCATATTTTAGAGAAGCGCGAGTATATAACCAACCGTTTTCTTTTTCGATATCATACGGATATATTAGTGGCTTGTTTAGTATACCGGTTGAAGCTTTACCGTAGGGTTCTAAATTTTTGATAGGATCGTACAAGTACACTCCGAAATGAAAACCGGCTGTCAACCGACCAATCATTAGTTCGTGCTGCCACGAAATCCCTGCACGCAACTTATGATTTAGTTTATCTTCCGTTAAATATGTAAACTTATATTTTGTTTCATTTTGGCTGGCAATTGCCGAACTGTTCACTTCGCCATAAACTCCGTCGTAGAAAGCATCTACTCCTAGCCCCATTCGATAGCTATTTGTAATCGGGTAAAATTCAGCAATCGTTATTGACCCGATTGGGAAAAACTTATTGTCTTTGTAGTAAAGCTGTCTGATACCCCCTGAAAGAATAAGTTCGGTTGTAAATTTTTTTGGAATGTCGGCTATTTTATGTTTTTCGGGTTTGATAAAATCCTTGTATGCCGGGCAATATTTTAAGCCGATAAAGCTGTTTAGCATATTGATACCGGAATTAGGTTGAATTACACTGCCGTTCGATACATGATTCCAACCATATTCGCCTGTAAGGCTTAATCCTTTGGCTAAAGGTATTTCAAAGTTCATACTTCCGGCAAAATAAACATTTATATGGGACCCGATGGCAGCATTGCTTCTGTTGAAATTTATTTCACCAGATGGATAATAGGCCGTTGCATCTCTAAATGTTTTGCTAAGATAACTTATTCCGGCACCCGGTTTTATATATAAGTTAATGAACTTTGTTCTCAGTAGTGGCAAGTTAATGTAAGGATATAAGGCAAATACACTTCCAAGGGTATCGGGATTGCTCAGATTCATGTAAACTGCGCCAATACCTACTTTGGGGAAGCCCAAAAATTGGTTCCAAGATTTTTCGCCCATGGTTTGCCACTCAATAGCTATTTCGCCACCGGTAATAGGCCCCTTCACCAGATTTTCAAGATGCTTTGTGTGCTTTAAAATATTGCCGTAAATATATTCTGCCTTCCACTCATAGATTCGTTGTGTTTGCGCATAAGTTGTTACGAATAGGAAAACAGAAAGGCAGAGTATAGTTGTTTTTTTCATGTGGTTGGCAATTAAATCTAATTTTCAATTCAAGAATTTTGGCTACCTTTGACACCGCAAAAGTAGCAAAATTATTATTAATTACTAATCGTTAATTAATCAATATGTTCTCCGTTTTAAAAAAAGAGTTACGAACCTTCTTCAGCAATGCCACCGGTTACATTGTAATCGGAATTTTCTTGTCGCTGACAGGACTTTTTCTATGGGTAATTCCCGGAGAGTACAATATTCTGGATGCCGGTTATGCCAATGTTGATGGTTTGTTTTACCTGGCACCCTGGTTATTCCTTTTCCTTTGTCCGGCAGTCACGATGCGCTTGTTTGCCGAAGAAAAGCAAACCGGAACCTGGGAACTGCTTATTACAAAACCAATCAGCAAAACTCAAATTGTAGTAGGCAAATACCTGGCTGGTTGGATAGTTGTTGCATTAGCTTTACTGCCAACGTTGCTGTATTATTTCTCGGTTGCTTATCTGGCCGAGCCGGTTGGAAATGTCGATTCGGGTGCATTTTGGGGTTCGTTTATCGGCTTGTTTTTTCTGGCAGCTGTTTATGTGGCTATTGGTACTTTCGCTTCGTCACTTTCAAACAATCAAATTGTTTCGTTTGTTGTGGCTGTTGTACTTTCATTTTTCTTCTACTACGGTTTCGAAGTGCTTTTAAGCTTCTTTACTTCGGGCCAATCCATTCAGTTACTCGAAACGCTGGGTATTCATGCACATTATAAATCGATGAGTCGTGGTGTGATTGATTCGCGTGATTTACTTTATTTTATAGTACTTAGTGTTGGATTTCTTTCGGCAACAGTTTGGAAGATACGGAAATATTTTTGAAGTGCACGGCAGATGTTTAATATATTAATTGAAAATTTATGAGTTCAGAATTTAAAAGACCCCTGATATTAATCACCAACGATGATGGTGCCGATGCAAAAGGGATACAAGTGTTGACAAATTTAATAATGCAGCTTGGCGATGTGGTTGTTGTAGCTCCCGATGGACCTCGTTCGGCTCAATCGAATGCGCTAACAGTTACACATCCGATTCGCTTTAAAGAAATAGAAAGGAGAGAGGGGTTGATTCGTTATTCGTGTACCGGAACGCCTACCGATTGTGTAAAGTTGGCCCTAAATGAAATTGTAGAACGTCAACCCGATTTGTTGGTATCGGGAATTAATCACGGTTCGAACTCGGCTATCAATGTGATATATTCGGGAACGATGGGCGCAGTGCTCGAAGGTTGTGAAAACGGTATACCATCAATAGGTTTTTCAATTTGTAATCATTCATTAGAAGCAGATTTCAGTTACTTTGAATCATACGTTTCGCAGATTGCTGCCGAAACGTTGAAGAACGGATTGCCTCATGCCACTTGTTTAAACGTAAATGCACCTATTGGTGAAATTACAGGAGTGAAAGTTGCCCGGCAGTGCGATGGTCGTTGGACCAAGGAGTATGCAAAACGTCTGGATCCGCAGGGAAGAGCCTATTTTTGGCTGACAGGAAACTTTGAGAATCATGAACCGGATGCACTGGATACAGATGAGTGGGCGTTGAATAATGGTTATATTTCTATAGTTCCTACTAAAATTGATCTCACTGCCTACGAAGCAATGGATGCCATAAATGCCTGGAATTTATTTTAATCTGATTGTAGATGAAGCGATTCAATAAATTTCTTTATGGCTTTATTCCGGGTTTGTTACTTCCGGTGGGTTTTATGTGGATCTATCTGAATCGTTTTTATCCTGTCGATCAGGAGTTTTTAGATACAATAAAGCAATTGCACGCCAATAAAATGTTGGGAAGTGTGCTGATGTTGTCGGTTATGCCAGATTTGGTCCTTACATTTGTGTTTTATAAGAGGGATAGTTTTAAAATTGCCACAGGAGTTTTACTAAGCGGAATGTTGTATTTTATTGCCAGTATTTTTTTATCATGAGGTATTTTATCATTGCCGGCGAGGCATCGGGCGATTTGCATGCATCAAATCTGATGCGTGAGCTCCGTAAAGCAGACTCAAATGCAGAGTTTTGTTTTTTGGGTGGAGACCTTATGCAAGCTCAAGGTGGAAAGATGGTAAAACATTATCGTGAAATGGCATTCATGGGTTTTGTAGCTGTGTTGCGAAATGCCCGAACGATACTGAACAATATGAGTGAATGTCGCCGGGCAATCGTTGATTTTAAACCGGATTTGCTTATTCTGGTCGATTACCCGAGCTTTAATCTGCGCATGGCGAAGTTTGTAAAAGAAACGCTGAGCATACCTGTTTATTATTATATTTCACCTAAAATATGGGCCTGGAAGGAATACCGGATTAAAGAAATTAAACAACACGTGGATAAGATGTTCACGATTCTCCCTTTCGAAACGGCATTTTATGCCAAACATAAGTATGCCGTTGAGTATGTCGGAAATCCTTCTGTCGACTCGGTTTGTTTGCGCCCCAACCAGGAGCAAACTTTCAATGAATTTTGTCGACTAAATTCACTTCCCAATAAACCCATTATAGCATTACTGGCCGGAAGTCGCAAACAAGAAATTTCGGCTTGTTTGCCACGGATGATTGAAGCTGCTGCTCGTTTCCCCGAATATCAAATAGTAGTTGCCGGTGCGCCCGGTATTGATACCGATTTTTATATCCCGTTTATGGAAAAAGGGAATGCGAGTATTGTGTTTGGGCAAACCTACGAATTACTTCAACAATCGAAAACTGCTATCGTAAATTCGGGAACAGCTACGCTCGAAACAGCTTTGGTGGGTATTCCGCAAGTGGTTGTGTATCATCAGGCGTTAGGGCGTTTAGCGTATTGGCTGAAAGATATTATAATCAAAGTCAACTATATATCGTTGGTGAATCTTGTGGCTGAACGTGAAGTTGTGAAGGAGCTGATTGCTCACTTGTTTACTGTAACTAATATTGAGCATGAACTTGATAAGCTTCTCAATGATGCCAAATACCGCCAGGATATGGTTGA
>Ga0302215_10003680_pt1 | contig 10209 bp, 5 predicted proteins | sample II_Fen_N3_1_FD_194580 | JGI IMG/M metagenome (GOLD analysis project Ga0302215, IMG submission 194580) | Peat permafrost microbial communities from Stordalen Mire near Abisko, Sweden - II_Fen_N3_1 | ecosystem: Environmental > Terrestrial > Soil > Wetlands > Permafrost | place: Sweden: Abisko... | reverse complement strand
CCAAAGAATCCTGATAGTATTTACTGCCTGAATTCCGGATGCTTCTTTGTCTATATCATCTATAAAGCTGACCACTTGTTCTTTGTAAGGAATGGTTACATTCAATCCTTCAAGATCGGGATGAGCAGCAATTAAATGCGGTAACTGCTCAATATTTTCGAGTTCGAAATTAAGATACTCAGCATCAATCCCTTCATTCGAAAATTTATCAGTAAAGAATTTTCTTGAAAAGGAGTGTGAAAGCGGAAAGCCGATCAATCCGAATTTTCGTTTCATTCGTTTATATCACTTTTAAGTTATTGTATATCTTTGGATTGAAAAGTATTTCTTTGAATAGCTATGACGACACTAATGGAACTCACAAAGCGATAAATAGTGTCTTTTGTGTTGACCAACCATGCTCGTTTCATTTGTGAATAAGCTATTTTTAAAGGCCGGATGAAACACGTCCAAATGAATCTGGGCTCGTATCCTAAGAAAATACCTGAGATAATATATTGATTTTTTAGTGTTTCTCTGAATTAGTAGGAAGCATTTTAATCACCTTTCGGGTTTAGCAAATATGCTCGTTTCTGCCTAAGTTACCAAAGGTTGTTATTCATCGAAATCTGGCCAATCAGGTTTTTAATCCACTTTTTCGATCCCAGTTTTGGGAAATCAACGAGAAAATCAACGTGCATTAAAAAATCCAATGTCAGCGCCTTCTCCAAATAGATTTTGGCAAGTGATTCATCTTTGTTCTCGATAAGGTATCCCGAAAGTTTATAGAACAGAAGCGCATTCTCCGCAACCGATTTTTCGGCTTTCAACAATGTCTGAATTGCCAGGTCTGTCTTCTTATAATGGTAATAGTAATCAGCAAATGCGATCCAGAATTCTGCATTCGTACTTTCAATTTCAACTGATTTTTTGAAAGCAATAAGTGCCTCATCGTGATGATTAAGTGCGGCATTCACTTTACCGAAAGCATTCCAGTAATCGGAACAACTATCATCAAGTTTAATCGCCTTTTTCAGGAAAACGAGGCTTTCGGAAAGACTCTCTTCAATCATCAATACAATACCGGCACCATACCATCCGTCCGCATTTTTTGCATCAAAATGGATCGCTTGCTTGTAGTAATGGTACGATTTTGAATAATCCTCCAACTGAAAGTAGCACTCAGCAATATATACATGAGCATCAGAAGAAGTCTTGTCAAATTTCAGATATTCCAGGTAGCAGGTTAACGCTTCATTGTATCTTTCCGCTGTAGAAAGCGTATTGGCTTTATTAAAGAGCGCAGATGCGTAGTTTTCGTCTATTGCGAGGGCAAAATCGTAAGCCTCAATGGCTAATTCATATTCCTCGCGGCGGGTATATATTATACCGAGATTGTACCATGCAGACTCTGCAAATGGATCAAAATCAAGGTATTTGTTATAAAAAAGGATACTCTTATCATCATCACCTTCCTTATCGTAACAAAAGGCAAGATCGTAAAGCACACTATCGTTTGCCGGATTTTCATCATAAGCTTTCTCAAGAAAATGAATTGCTCTCCGATAGTCAGCACTCTGGATATATCCTGCACCAATATTATAAAGCAGTTCATCCCGGTCGTCATAGGAGAATTTCTCTGCTTTTCGGTAATAATCGTAAGCTTTGTTTTGGTCGCCCTGAATGTTGTAACAGTTTCCAAGCATTAACAATACCTCCGGGTTAGTATTCTCGATGTCCGCAAGCATATTGAGCAGATCAAGTGCTTTTTCAACTTTAAGCTGGCCCAAAAGTACCTGGGCTTTTTTTATCTTGACAATCAGGGAATATGGGTGTTGCGAGACCGCTATGTCGCACGCCTGCAAAGCGTTAGTAAGTTGATTTTTATCTATGTAGTGGTCGACAATGCACTCGAAATCGGACACATCAAAGAAACCCATCTGCTCATCAGACAGCATTTTCTTATAACGTTTCACAATTCCGGAAAACTCCTTACTTTCGGAATTTTCTCTTGCCCCCTCCCACATTGCCATACAACTTCAGTTAAATAATTTGCAAAGATAACAATTCAAGCTATAAAGGCTGATGTTCGCTACGTAAAAGATCGTTTACCGTTTTTACGGGATTGAAGGTAATGACCGGAACTTCAACAAACAATGTAATCCAGTCGGCCATTGCTCCATTCCATAAGCCAGGCAGTTCTTGCGCTTTCAGGGTTTTTCCCTCTTTTGATTTCGAGGAAATAAATCCTGTTTCCGGATCCCTGTATTTCAGAAGATCAAATTTTTCTCCTTTAAAATTTCGGACACCACAAACCAGGTCAACAGGATTAAAATGGGTCGAATGATTGGCAATCTCCTTTTGTTCCGGGTCGTTGCCGTCAATCTGACTACTCTCCACCACCTGAAGCGAAACAGTTCCGTCAGCATTTCTGGCCCAGAAAGGACCGCCTCCGGGTTCACCTTCATTCTTCACCATTCCGCAAATCCTGATAGGACGATTGAGCTTCCTGAAAAGATAATGCGCCAAAGTTGATTTGTCTGCATAATACTGGTTTTCATCCGGTTCAATGCAAAGCTCTTTTTCCGTAAACTCAACTATTTCTGCAATTTGGTGATCAGTAAGGTGATCAAACCGCTTTTCGAGTAATTGTAAATAACCAAAAATCCTTTCCTGGTATTCGGATAAAAGAAGTGCCAGCGCCATTTTGTACTTCACCGTTTCCCCTTTTAGCCGGTCGGGAACGACATTGTCTATGTTCTTGACAAAGAGGATATCGCCGTCGAGTTCATTCAGGTTATCGAGTAATGCGCCATGGCCTGCCGGTCTGAAAAACAAGCTGCCATCTGAAAGTCGGAACGGATTGTTCTCAGGATCAACAGCAATTGTATCCGTCGAAGGTTTTTGCTCCGAAAAGGTGATGTTGTATTTTACGCCATATTTGGGTTCAAAAAGTTGAGCCGCCTCGGTTGTCTTTTTTAAAAATAAATCGCGATGTTCGGGAGAAACTGTGAAATGAAGCATTACATTTCCCTGGTTATCTGCGCCATATAATGCACCTTCGATCATATGTTCTTCAACAGGAGTCCGGGAACCTTCGCTGTAAAGATGGAAATCCAACAGTCCCTTTGGCAGGAAACCATAGTTTAAACCTTTATCAGACAATACATAATCGACTATTTCGCAATACTTAATATCATCATTGGAAGTTTTTATCCCGCCAAGGGCTGCAACCAATTTCGTATAAAACGCAAAATTGGGAAGTTGATCGAAAAACTGTTTCATACTTGCATAAGAAGCTTCGCCAAGCAATTCGGCTGCTTTTCTGTTATCGCTGGCTGCTTCGGCAAAGGCAAATAACGATTGAAACATCCTGCTTGCCGCGCCTGATGCCGGGACAAATTTCACAGGTTTCAACCCCTCCTGAACTTTTTTTGTAAATAGTTTAACCGCTTCAGCGACTTTCACATCATCCATACGGATGATTCCGTCACCAATTGTGGCTGGACGGATGACCTTTAAATAAGGGAAACCTTTTATGAAATGGGCAATCTGCTTTTCAATCTCCGTAAGGAGACTGCCTCTGTTTTCGATTTGCCCGATATCTTTGTTTGTAAACATCTTTTCGAATTTCTTAATGGCTAAAGATAAGAAAATGTTGAAATAACCGCACCGAATTTTAATTTTCAGCCAACCATTTTTCAACAAAATAATTAACAGGTGAAGAGTTCCTGAACCGGTAAGAAATAAAACTATTTTTGCGATTCAAAATCATTTCGATGTTAAAAGATTCCAATTATACGTGGGGGCACGCCAAAAGATACAACGATTTTTCAACCCACTTTCGGGCTATGTTCGAAGGGCGTGTTCAGAAAATTTCGGTCAATGCGGGCTTTACCTGTCCCAATCGTGACGGCAACCGAAGTGTTGGCGGGTGTACCTATTGCAATAATAAAACCTTTCAGCCTTCTTACTGCGATCTGAATAATACCCTGAAAATACAACTCGAAGAGGGAATCGCTTTCTTTTCGAGGAAGTATACAACAATGCGGTACCTGGCCTATTTCCAATCGTATACAAACACCTATGCTCCGATAGAAATACTCCGGGAATTGTACACTGAAGCGCTGAAATATCCCGGGGTAATCGGCTTGGTTATCGCCACCCGCCCCGATTGCCTGGGCGATGAGGTGCTCGATTTGCTCGAAGAGCTTTCTCAAAAATGTTATGTGATGGTTGAAATGGGTATCGAAACCACAGAGAACCGAACGTTGGAACGGATCAACCGCGGACATACATGGGAAGAATCGGTACGTGCGCTCAAGGAGACTTCGCGCCGCTCCATTCACAACTGTGCTCACCTGATACTCGGATTACCGGGGGAGAATTACACTGATTACATCGAACAGGCACGTCTGATTTCATCGCTACCGGTCGAGAACATAAAATTGCACCAGCTTCAGATCCATACAGGAACAGCTATGGCACATGAATATGCTCAGTTTCCGGAGCGGTTTCATCCGTTTGCAGTCGAAGAGTATGCCGAATTGGTGGTTGATTACCTCGAAAACCTGAATCCGGCAATCGTTGTAGAGCGTTTTGTCAGCTCGGCTCCCGATGCGATGGTCATCGCACCACGCTGGGGAATGAAAAACTACGAATTCGTGGCAAAAGTTGAAAAGCGGCTTTTGGAACGCGATACCTGGCAAGGGAGGTTGTGGGAAAAAGGGTAAAGTTAAAAGGTTAAAGTTAAAAGGGTGAAATTCATGCCTGCATAAGGACAGCACTTACCCCAGTATAAGAAGGATTCTTATGCCTGCATAAGGACAGTACGTACCCCAGTATAAGAAGGATTCTTATGCCTGCATAAGGACAGTACGTACCCCAGCATAAGAATGATTCTTATGCCTGCATAAGGGAAATACTTATCCAGTGATAAGACAAACTTGTCGCCTGCGATAAGGCAATCTTATCACCTGTGACAAGACAACCTTGTCGCCTGCGATAGAACAACTCTATCCCCTGCGATAGAACAACTCTATCCCCTGTGATAGAACAACTCTATCCCCTGCGATAGAACAACTCTATCCCCTGTGATAGAACAACTCTATCCCCTGCGATAGAACAACACTAACGCTTGTGTTAGTATAACGCTAACGCCTGTGTTAGTATAACGCTAACGCCTGTGTTAGGACAACACTAACGCATGTGTTAGGACAACACTAACGCATGTGTTAGTATAACGCTAACGTCTGCTATTGATAGATTTGTTTTGAGCGGGTGTGCTTATCGGTATTGCTTGGTTGCGGTTATTTAAGGTAAAGGTTCGAATCGCCGTAACTCAAAAACCGGTAGTTTTCACTGAGCGCATGTTCGTAGATTCGTTTCCAGTCATCACCCAAAAATGCAGCAATCAGGAGTAAAAGGGTACTTTGTGGCTGATGAAAGTTCGTGATCATACCACTTATCACGTTAAAACGATAGCCCGGCACAATAATAATTTGGGTCGAACTGCTTAATTCAGTGAGGCGATGCTTTCGAAGCCAGGCCGACAATGCTTCAAATGATTCGCGACGCGAATAGTTAATCCTGTTATCGGCGTAAGGATCCCACTGATCGACAGACAGGTTTAACAGGTCAATTTTCGGATCAGCAATCACTTTGCAGCCTATGAAATAAAGGCTCTCCAGCGTTCGAACGGAGGTAGTACCCACAGCAATAATCTTACCTTCAAATGCAGCGAAACGATCAATTAGTTCAAGCGAAACAATAAAATGCTCGGTATGCATATCGTGACCACCGATAGTTTCTGATTTCACTGGCTGGAAAGTACCAGCTCCCACATGAAGGGTTACCTCTTCGCAACTGATATTCTTTTTTCCCAAAGATTCAAAAACCGCATCGGTAAAATGGAGGCCGGCAGTTGGGGCTGCCACGGAACCCTTAATCTTCGAATAAATTGTCTGATAGCTGGTCAGATCTATTTCCTCTGATTCGCGATGCAAATAAGGCGGAATCGGAATATTTCCAAACGCCTCCAGGATATCGGCAAAAGTAAAAGATGAGTTATCCCAGTTGAATTCAATCTCGTATGCTTTATTTATTTCCCTCCCCTTCGTTGCACAGAAATGAACCTGCTTTCCGGCAATCACAAGTTGCTGTACAAGCACCTCGTCTTTCCACTTTTTCAAGTTTCCGACAATGCATTTCCAGCTACAATTACCAGTCTGCGAAAAGGATAGAGCATAATCGACCGGGACCAAGGGTTCGAGGCAGAAGATTTCGATTTTCGCACCTGTCTGTTTATGGAAAAACAATCGCGCCCTGATGACACGTGTATTATTGAATACCAGCATCGATCCGGACGGAAGATGATCGGGAAGATGATAAAACTGTTCGTCAGAAATTTCGCCGTTATTCCAGATCAGTAACCGCGACTGATCGCGATCAGGTAAGGCATAGGTGGCAATTTGCGTATCGGGGAGTTCGTAGGTGAAATCCTGAATAGATATATTTTGAACCTGGTCCATGAATGATCTTAATTAAAACTTATAACAGATTCCGGCATATCCGCCTATTCTTTTTGCAAGTCGGTCGCCATAATCGCCAGCTAATCCGGCATTCAGCAGAAATGGCAATTTATCACCCCGGTAGGTTAATTCACCCAGGAACGAGAATTCATCAAGCGGAACCGGATAGGAACTACCCGATGGACCAAATACTTTTGACCAGGGGAAAGCATTATTATAAGTGCCGAAGTTGCGTGAAAAGGTGAGCAGCGTTTTCCAGTATATTCCTGATCCTAAAGCTCCCTTAAGTCCAAAATGATGCATCCACATCCGGGTACTCTCGAATCCGTCGGCAACACCATTGGCACCTATTCGAGGTATAAAAAGTGGTGTACCCATCATCCGGTTGTAATACGTAAAAGAGCGGTAGATATAGTGATCGAAATAGTTGTCTTTCCCCCGCCCTGTTACCCGACCCGGATTGCCGGGTGTTGGCGCGGCCACACGATGAACCGATCCGCTTTGGTTGAGCGTATACATATACTCGTAAACAAAATCTGTCAGAAACGCGGACTGATCTTTTTTTCCGAAGTGCAATCCCCATAGTCCATCCTGCCAGTTGACCATTTCCATCCCTGACCTGTCTTCGAAAAGGTGATTCCAATAAAAAGTAGCGCTGGATTGGCTCCACTCCTTCTTAACCTCAACTGAATATCGTCCCAGTTGATTCCCGGAGCGGTTCGATTGGTCATCTTTATATGCACCCGGGCCAGCCTTTAATCCAAATATATAGTTGAAATACTGTTCCCAGCCAGGCATCTTCCCTAAGGTCGTATCTGGCGAGGTTCCTCCCCATAAAACGAAATGCTCCAATCCTGCAGTAACCGTCCAATTCTTTGGCAGTGCCGCTCTTCCATAAACGGCTTTATGATGAAGATGAGCATCCTCAACAAAAGCGTGGCTGGTAAAGAGCTTTTCCTCAAATTGGGCTTTAAAGGAAAACCATTGCTTCCAAAAAAGGAATGGGATGAAATCATTTGTCGACAAGGATATTCCCGGTAGCGGACGTGCATTGTTCGATTGATCGATATTCCCGTTAGTCGAAGACAACCCACCGAACAAAACAGGATCAGACTGAGCTCCGGCCTTAATTACAAACCACTTATGACGCATTCCAATCCAATATTGATTGGCCTGAAAATCAGATTTTCCCCCATAGCCGTAAACAAGATTAGCGCCCCAGGTGTAACTCCATTTGCGAACAGAATCGTTTTCAAATTCCTTCGCGAAACCTGCCTGTAATAATTGGTAATTACCATTCTGCATTGAAAAAACGCCATTTTTGTTGGACGTCATCCAAAACGGAAGATTATTCCCCGATGAGAGATAAGTGTCGAATGAGATTTTGAAGTCCGTCTGCGCCTTTTTTTCCTGGGCAAGAAGTGCAGAGCATATAAAAAGCGATAGAAGCAGAAGTTTTATTCGAAGCATTTCACAGAATATTAAAAAAATCGCAGGCCTGTAAGCCGGGTTCTGTTTTTCATTCTATCATTTATCTGGGACTGCTGTCACCAACAGCCTCTTGCAGCCTACCCCTTACGACTTCCGAAATCCCGAAGGAAACCAGAACCAGGGCGGGCAGCCCCGTGTCCCGAAGGACTCGTAATATATTTGGCCTTACAATTCATGAGGCATACGGCTAATCGTGTTACCACAACTACCGGTGGGCTCTTACCCCACCTTTTCACCCTTATCCTGACATGCGCCAGGACGGTTATTTTCTGTTATACTACTGTGAACTTACATCCACCTTTCCGTTAGAAAGCATGATGCCCTGTATTGCCCGGACTTTCCTCCCCGATAAATCGGGGCGATAGAACAGCCTGCGAAGTTGCAAATTTACAAAATATTGCCACATTTCCCTTTGGCAGACAATAACCTGTTATCGAACGGGATAGTGGTTTAATCCAATTCGTTTGACAAGTTTCAAGTTATAGCATTCAGATAGAAATTTCAGTAAGCTGTGGTGCATTGGGATGTTTTCAAGCGCTTCGCCAAATGCGACAAACTGTTAAAGATCCGGAAAACCGCAGAAATCCCTATAATTTGCTTAACTTTGAAGGTTTAATTTGAGCCACGGAATAAAGTAGAACAAGTTCGCAATCTTTTTCGCAAACTTTTCTGAAGTCCTGTTTTCGTTGGTATTCGAGTCGGGCATATTTGATTTTCCCATCTGGTAAAATTCAAATATTGGGTAGTTTTCTTAAATAGAATCCCGACACCCATATTGCAAATCAGCCATTTGCATAACACTGAGTATCTCTTTTATAGCAGCGTTATGCACTGGACCAAAATTGAGTTAGCATGGAACCAAAATTTGTTGTCGCATTGTCCGAACATCGTTCGTTTGGATTTCTGATATTGCCTTTTCTTGCCGAGGAGGGTCCCGATCAAAAGTACCTTTCTGTCGTTCAGCGCCTCCGCGTGCATGACTTATCAGCAGGGAATTTCAAATTTTCGGCAGTGCAGACGCAATTGGTTAAACTGACAGAAAAGTATGCCGACGAAATTCTGGCGAAAAAATATAATAAAAAAGGGACCTTAAACGATTTCTACAAAAACGTTAAAACAGAGGAGTTCAATAAAAAACTGCTCCCATATATTGAGGAAATCATGGCCCGCTGTCTTGATATCCTCAAACAAAATGGCATCCCTGTCTATTTCAAACGAGCCAAATACACCAATCTGTATGACGATGATCTGATTGAATTATGCCACGAGGATACACGCGCTGTATTTAATTTTCACCGGCTCGAGGAGGAGACACGGTATTTCCTGACCATCAGGAATGGCTCCACTCAGCTTTCCCTGCTCCACCGAAATATTATTTTGCTGGTTAATGAGCCCTGCCGGATCCTTTATCAAAACAAGCTTTATTTTTTCGATGATATCTCCGGTGCCAAATTGCAGCCTTTCTTCGATAAGGAATATATCAGTATACCAAAGAAGGTTGAGGAAAAATACTTCGGATCGTTTATTCTAAATGCCGTTAAAAGTCAGGAGATCAACTATTCTGGATTCGAAATCATTGACATACCGGCACAAAAAGAAGCAATTCTTTCCGTCGAAATCGATTTTACCGGCCATCCAGTTTTTGTCCCGATATTTAAGTATAATGATCAGCTAATCCCAGTTGACGACGAAGGGAAGAAAGTCGCTGTTTTTGAAGTTAATGACGGTAATTTTATTTTCCGACGTTTCGAAAAGGATCTCCAATGGGAAGCAGACCTGGTCTCGAAACTTCGGGAACTTAAATTAACCGGTGAAGATTTTGCCTTGCATTTGCCAGACAATCTGAGCGAAACTCATGACAAAGGGTTATACCAGGCAGTTGGCTGGCTCTCGAAAAACTGCACAACCCTACAAAAGATGGGGTTTACAGTGAACCAGGACAAGCTGGATAAAAATTATTTCACGGGAATTCAGACCCTTGACATGCGAATAAATCACGATAAAGATTGGTTCGATATTTATGCGAATGTCAAATTTGGCCAATTTTCGATTCCTTTTATTCGCTTACGGAAGTATATCTTGAATCAAATCAGGGAATTTAAATTGCCTGATGGCGAGATCGCTATTCTTCCTGAAGAGTGGTTTGCCAAGTATCACAATATTTTCAGCTTCGGAAAAATCGGTGAGCAATCGATCCGTTTACAAAATT
>Ga0302215_10003679_pt1 | contig 10210 bp, 7 predicted proteins | sample II_Fen_N3_1_FD_194580 | JGI IMG/M metagenome (GOLD analysis project Ga0302215, IMG submission 194580) | Peat permafrost microbial communities from Stordalen Mire near Abisko, Sweden - II_Fen_N3_1 | ecosystem: Environmental > Terrestrial > Soil > Wetlands > Permafrost | place: Sweden: Abisko... | reverse complement strand
CAAACCCCATGGACTTACTCCCGGGCGATTTAAATCTGTAAGCCGCCAAACTGATTGCAGCGTGAAAATATGCAGGATATTGGTTAGTCCTACTCCAACTTCCATATATGGTTTGGTCAAAGGATTCATGAATTCCGGATAATCAAGCCGGGTTTTATGTGAATCACTTAATCCGCCATACGACATCTTGAAAGAAAACATTTCACGTAGATTCAAATTTTTAATTAGAGGAATCTGGTTCATTATTAATCCGTTTAACATCAATTCACTATGCAGATTAATATATTTGTCTGCGGCATATTCCATATAATTCATCAAATTGAACTGATAAAAGCTGTAGCCACCGGTTTCGCTTCCCATGGGAATACCCAGTAACGGATATGGTACATTTCCAAGAATTATTCCTGCATCAACATTATAATTTAATTGTCCAAAATCAAATCGCATCAGTTGTTTTATCGTTCCCATTATTTTACCGTATTGACCGGTATTATTTCCAAAACTGTATTTCCCGTATTCCAGAATGCTGTATATTACCGGCAAATTGTTACTTATATAAATCCGTTGCATATGATCATCATATGTTTTTTCGTCAAATGAAAATCGTGTAGAATAGGTTACCGACTGTTGTAGTAAATAATTTACAGCATTTACATTTCCCAGATTCATAGGCATAGAAGCATTTGCATCCAATCGATTAGATCGGAAGTACAGATTGCTTTCAATATCCTGATTCCAGTCGTTCGCAAACGAAAGGGAATACTCTTTTCGTTCACTCATTTTTCCGGATGATTTTAATGCCATGATTGAACTTGCAATGTCTTCGTCACCCGTGATAAGTGGATTTTCACGATACATGAAATTATTGTAGTTATAATCTATTCGCCTGAAATCGTCGGTATAACTAAAACTTAAAACCCTTCTTTTCAGTCCTTGAAATTTATATTGTGCTGTGCCTGAATATTTGAAAGTTTCATTTTTAAATCCATACCCCAAATATCCTCCGACAGAAATATTTTTCCATAACCGTTCATTGGTATGAAACGGTAATGTCAGGCGTAATCCTTCCAGATCTGTTAAGCGTATAATTTGTTCTATTTTCCCAATATCTATTTTTCCTACAGGTATATTTCCGGTGTAAACTACATCGGCAATCCATTTGGCAGTTCTCAATAAAGGTGTATTATTCAGGTCACTTAGTTTTTCGTCAAGAGTAGTTGTGTTGTATTCACTTTTAGCAAATTTATCGTTTTGCAGTATGATTGAACCTGTTGAATTAAAAACGGTACTCTTTTTTAAAAAAATTTCCGGTCTTGGATGCAGGCTGTCACTTAACAGGGCATAACTCATATTTAATGCTAATTCTTCTGATTGACAGATCCAGTGATTGTTTGATACCGGGACAAATTTTTGTGAGATTCGTAAATTATGAATAAAATTTATATTCGCCTTACCAGGTAATTCAGCTTCAATTCCTGTCAACCCATACGTTGTTGAATCAATCCAGAGTTTTCCATCAAAGGCTAAATTCTTTGTGTTTTTGCTTCTGAAATGTATTTCATATTGTTTCTTGTTTTCTTTTTTTGTGCTGTCAGCTAAATAATAATCATAAAATGCATTTCCCACATTTGAAAGTGGACTTACCATACTTTTCCCCAATACAGTTACCGAATTTTCATAAAAATTCAGTTCTGTTTCCAATTCTCCAAATAGTTTCTCCAAAACCTTTTCCCCTGACTCAGGGGAAGAAAAGATTTTATTCGACATTTGTTTTTTGACAGTTGTCGTTATTTGATATTTTCTTTCTCCCATGAATAATGGAATAATAAGAGAAGAATCTGTACCTGAAATTTTTCCTTTTTTCAATTGGTCAAAAATCCGTTTGCTCATTGTTCTTTGACTGACTTTGCTAAGCAATACCAGATTCTGTTCGGTACTTATAACTTTGTATCCTTTTTGCCTGCTAATATCATTAACGTTTATAAGTAATCTCACTTTTTTCATTAATTCAATAGCAGGATTTGATCCCGGGATCACGAAAACTTCCTGAAGCAAAGTATTGTCTTCTTCAAGCTCCACCTGTAGTCCAACACTTTGACCCGGTTTTATCCGTATCTCATGTTTTTTAAATCCAACCGACGTAAATACGAGTGTATTTTGTTTTTCAGTCGTTCGAATCATAAAGTAACCTTCTTCATTCGATTGAGTACTTACTACCGAGTTTTTAAATAAAATATTGACATTCGGAACCGGACTATCATCGACCCTGTTTAATACCTGACCAACTACCACTGTTTCTTGTGCCTTTATAAAAGAAGTGAAAAATAAAAACAAGAGTAAACCACAAATAAATCTTTTTTTAAAATTTAAAATGTGTATTTTAGAGGTTGAATTATATTTGTAGTTTCTATTCATAAATCGGATCTTTAAACCCACTTTCAGGGATCATAGGTAATTAATAATTAACAATTAATAATAGCCAGTACACTGAAATATAAGCTATTGAAGATTAACATTTAGATCATTTTATTTCTGCGATTATTTAAGGTTGTCTTTGAAAATCAAAAATTGAATTAATTGTCTTAATAGGATTTGATTTATTATAGGAAAATACTTCTTTACTTAATTACTTCTTTACTCTTTCTTTACCGACTACCAACTACCGACTACCGACTACCAACTACCGACTATTTACTTCTTTCTGTTCTCAAGTTCCTTTTTCCGTCTATACAACGGATGACATTCCATCACGGTCTGCCTTAAATAATGCACATCGATATGAGTGTATAACTCAGTAGTTGTTATCGATTCATGTCCGAGTAATTGCTGAATGGCGCGTAAATTTGCTCCGTTTTCCAATAAATGGGTAGCAAAAGAATGACGGAATGTATGCGGACTTACATTTTTCCGGATACCGGCCAGGATTGCCAGCTCTTTTACAATCGTAAATATCATTGCCCGTGTAAGTTTCGATCCCCTCCGGTTTAAAAATAACCAGTCTTCCTGACCTTTTTTAATAGGCAAGCTGTTCCTGTCAATTTTCCACAATTCTATTTGTTTCATCGATTGAGGTGACATGGGTACCAGACGTTGTTTACTTCCCTTGCCTTCTACCAGCATATACCCTTCTTTCATATAAAGTTGCGATAATTGAAGTCCGGTTAGTTCCGAAACCCGGAGTCCTGATCCGTACAGCACTTCAATGATCGCTTTATTTCGTTGTCCTTCCTGTTTGGAAAGATCTACAGCATTTACAATGGCATCAATTTCCTTAACCGATAATACCTCAGGAAGTCTTAGCCCTATTTTAGGACTTTCAAGTAATTCGGTAGGATCATCAGTAATGTGATTTTTATAAATTAAAAAGTGATAAAAAGATTTTATACTCGATAAAATGCGTGCCTGTGAACGTGGATGAATTCCTAAACTGCTGATTTCGATACTGAAATCTCGTAGATGTTTTATTTCTGCTGTTTCTAAAGTAAGGTGTGCATCTGATAAATAACCCGACAATTTCAACAAATCACTCTCATAAGCTTCTATCGTATTGTCTGATAACGCTTTTTCAAATTTCAAATATAAATGGTATTCATCCGGGATAGCGAGCATTGATCAGTTTCAATTACAGGATTCGGTTATTTATAAATTAGCATAAATTGCCTATTAAATAATTTACAAAGATATTAAAAAGATTTTATTCATTCTAAAAAGAAAGGGGGGAAACAAATCCTTCAAGGTTAGTATCAGTAATAATGGAAACGAGAATTTAATAAGTAACCAAATAAATATATTTTCCCAATTTTAATTGCTGTCTTTTAAAAATAAAAGATTAAGTTGTTCAACATATAATAAAATGCTTCCCTGGATTAACTTCTTCATTTTCTTTCTGAATAAATATTCTATCTTTGACCCTAAATTTATAAGGCAGTTAAAATCTTTCAATATTACATATCCATCAATTTACAATAAAAACATGAAAATCAGTAAACTCTTTCTTACATTTTGTTTTTTAGGATTAACACTATCTATGTCGGCTTATGATGCTGTGGGACATAGAATAATTGCAGACATCGCGTATCATAATCTGTCTGATAAGGCACGTATCCAACTCGATAAGGTTCTCGGGAAAAAAGGCATTGTATATGAAGCCACCTGGGCCGATGAAGTTCGTAGCGATAATAAGTATGCCTATAGTTACCAATGGCATTTTCAGGATTTGGATGATAACATGACTCCTGCCGGCATTCAAAAACTTCTTGATCATCCGAAAGCAGAAGGTGAACATTTATTTTTTGCCATAGATACTATGACCACCCGATTAAAGAAAGATAAAAACGATAAAGAAGCCTTAAAATTCCTGGTCCATTTTGTAGGTGATCTTCATCAACCTATGCACATGGGACGCAAGGACGATAAAGGTGGAAATAAAGTTGATTTCAACTGGTTTGGTAAAAAGACCAATCTGCATTCAGTGTGGGATGGTGCTTTGCTTGAAAGTGAAAAAATGTCGTATTCTGAGTTTAGCCAATACCTGCAGGATAAATATGAACCCCGCAAAGCAGAAATTAAAAAATGCAATGTCCTGCAGTCTGTTGAAGCAGTTTATGAAGTTCGCAATCTGATTTACGGATATGATACCTCCGACACCAGCAATTATCATTATGTGTATTTCTTTGCTGATAAACGCGATGAAATGCTTTACCGTGGTGGCATTCAACTGGCAAATATCCTGAATGCCATTTATAAATAACTGATTATTCCACTATAAAATCGCTTGCCCTGAATCGGGGTAAGCGTTTTTTAATTCACTTCTGTTTTTTCAGTCTTTCCAACAAATTTAATTCAAATGAATCCTTGGAAATAAAAAAATAGTTGAATAATTTCAACTAAATCCAACTAATTCCATTTATTCCGGTTAATGCTGTTTTAAAATATCTGATGTTTTATCAAACCAGATTTGACTACTTTCTGTAATAATTTTTTTAATGATTATCCGCAAAGACTCCTAAAGTTTTCTAAGAATTTATTTTGGAATTATAATTTTATAATTCCGAAGGAATTGAATATGATTTTCAATTCATATGTATTATTCACATTTAAATCCTTCGGATTTTGAATGTGAATTTTATTTTAGGACATATTGCGGATAATCATTTTTTAATAAGATAATATGGTCGAAGGCAAAAGTTTACTTTTCTATTAAGGTTGAAATTTGAAGATAAATATCCCCTTTTAACAATATAGTAATTTCTGTTTTAAATATTAAACCCTGAAAGTCAATCGCAACGCCATCGACGATTTCAGGTTTTATTTGACATGGACTTTTGTACTTCGGATGAACGCGGAACTCGCAACACGCAACGCTGAACACAGAACGCTGAACATTGAACGCGGTCTGATATGAATAATATCCGGATAACTTTTTTAGTGGAGAATTGGATGAGATTAGGATAAGTATTGGATCAGAATAGAATCTGATTTCATGTCCATTTATTTGCCATTTATGTGCCATATATCTTTTAAGATATATGGATGTAATATGGCAAATATATGATTGATATATGGATGTTATATGGCAAACAATACTGATCCATATCTGATCCATATCTGATCCTATTGAGAAGGGAAAATAATAAGCGCACAAATTTAAATAAAATTGTCGTATATTTTATCGTTCGATTTGCAAAAAATCAAAAAAAAGTTTCCTTAATACCTCAAATCCTGCACTTAAGCTTCTATAGATATTCGCTTTGCATTTTTTGCTGTACCATGTAGTTCCCTTAATTGTCCCTTGAATATCCCATAGCATTAAATGGTATGGGATATTTTTGGCATAAATAAGCGACAATCAAACGAAATTCATAAAATACAGAAAAATGGGAATAAAATTCGAATAAAACGCGGGGAAAAAATCAATGCTTCAATTTAGGGTTAGTACTTTGAGATCTATAATTTTAGGGATTTAGGAGAAATTGAAGTGATTCAAAAAAGCAGATTATCCTTTGAACATTTTTTCTACCTTTGCATATTCAATTATAAAACAAGAAAATGCGTATCGATATTATTTCAGCTGTTCCCGAATTACTGGATAGCCCGTTGAATTATTCCATTATCAAACGTGCCAAAGAAAAAGGGCTGGTGGAGATCCATGTCCACAATCTGCGTGAATACAGCACCAGCAAAACCCGCCGGGTGGATGATTATGCCTTTGGATTCAGTGCCGGCATGGTGATGCAGATCGAACCCATCGACCGCATTATTACTCTGCTGAAAAGTGAACGTACGTACGACGAAATAATTTATACTTCCCCTGATGGTGAGAAATTCGACCAGAAAATGGCGAATAACCTTTCGATGACTGAAAACCTGATTATTCTTTGTGGCCATTACAAGGGCATTGACCACCGCATACGGGAACATTTGATTACACGTGAAATATCTATTGGCGACTTTGTACTTACAGGGGGTGAATTGCCGGCTGCCATGATGACGGATGCCATTGTTCGATTACTGCCCGGAGCTATTGGTGATGAACAGTCGGCCCTTTGCGATTCATTTCAGGACAACCTGCTGGCACCACCTGTCTATACCCGTCCGGCAGAGTATAAAGGATGGAAAGTACCCGACATATTGCTATCCGGTCATCAGGCTAAGGTGGATGAATGGAATCATCAGCAATCGGTGGAAAGGACGAAGCGCCTTCGACCTGATCTTCTTGAAGAATAGTTTGAGGTTTGAAAGGTTTGGGGTTGAAGAGTTCCGTGTTCAAGGTTCCGTGTTCCGCGTTGGGGACAGAAGAATACTGCAACCGGATAGACTTATTCGTAGAAAAACCTGAAATCGTTGAAGACATGTCAGCGTTTGTTCGTTTGACAAGCTTAAGATGAATGCCTGTTAATGGTACCATAGTCTAAAATACTACCGGGGTACAATTTGTACCCCGGTTGAAATGATAGCAGCTGATGGTAGAAAATAAAAAACATGAAAATGGAGAGAATTTTTTTCATTTACCTGATTATCATAAATGTTGCAAGCGGAATCCTCTTTGGTTATGACAAACATACTGCCATAAAAAACCACCGACGTGTTCCTGAACTAACTTTACATATTCTGGAAATGCTGGGAGGCGTGTTTGCTAATCTGGTATTGATGTACAGTATTCATCATAAGAACCGGAAGTTTCGGTATTATGGAGTGACGTGGGTTATGATGATGGGGTGGGTAACATTCATAGCATTTATAAATTGAGTGAATAAAAAGTGAATTCAATATCAAAAATAAAAGAGTTGTACACAATAATCAATACAATCCTCACTAACCTGATTTACAAGTATTAAAAATTTGACAGCAATGGATAAAACAAAAACAATCCGACTCATAACCTGTGAGAGCCTTACGGATGCTTATTTTATAAAGAATAAGCTAAATAATGAAGGAATAGACTGTTTCCTGACGAATCAGAATTTCACATCCCTGTTGCCGAATTACTTCAATCTATTTGGAGCAGGAGTACAGGTATTTGTTATGGAGTGTGATTATGAAAAATCCAGGGAACTGGTAAAAGATAAATTAGATCCTGAAAAAACAGAGAAAGTCTGTCCGTTTTGTGGTTCAACGGAAATAAGAATGGGATTAGGAAAGCATAAACTAATGAAACTTTTTAATATTTTGCTCGCTATACTCATCATTATTCCTATTGGAAATGTACGGATAAAATATTACTGCAAAACATGCAAAGAAGAAATAAAATGACCGGTATGATTTTTATAGTTAATTTTTATTGAACTATTTTTAAAACAAATAAAAACAAAATGAATCGAAATAATGTTTCAATGTTTTTGTTGAAGCTGAAGGACTAGTATCCTCACTGATAGTGTTTGATGATTTTTAAGTTGTATGAATCGCAATTTATCATCTCAATATAAAAATCCAAACACTATGATTTATGAACCGTCAGGAAGCAGAAGTTGTATTACAAAACAGGTTTCACTTACCACGATTTTATGACGAACAATGGTCGACCATTGAAAAGTTGATCCATGGAGAACGGGTATTACTGATTGAAAAAACGGGATTTGGCAAGTCGCTTTGCTTTCAGTTCCCGGCATTAATTTTTAGCGGAACAACCGTTGTATTTTCACCCCTGATTGCTTTAATGCGCGATCAGGCCAAAAAGCTTTCTACTCTTGGCATCCCCGCCAAATGCATCAACAGTGAACAATCCCGCGAAGAAAATTCCAACATCATTGCTGAAGCCAAAGAAGGCAAAATCAAAATTCTGTACATTGCCCCCGAACGTCAGGAAAATCCTGAATGGCTGGAAGCTACACGCAAACTGAACCTCTCGATGGTCGTGGTGGACGAGGCACATTGCATTTCGGTGTGGGGACATGATTTCCGTCCTGCCTTTAAACGCATTATATCTTTGGTGAAATTATTACCGAAAGGACTGCCGGTACTGGCTACCACTGCAACAGCAACGCCTCGTATACAAAATGATATTGAACAACAAATGGGAAGTAACCTGTCTGTGATCCGGGGGAAACTTATGCGGGACAGTTTCAGGTTGTTTGTTGTAAAAGTGAACTCGGAAGATGAAAAGCTGATCTGGCTGGGAAAGAATCTTGAAAGACTGCCGGGTACTGGACTCCTATATACCGGAACCCGTATGGATACCGAGATTTATTCAAAATGGCTCGATCACCTGGGGATTTCATCCATTGGGTATAATGCTGGGCTGGATACAGAATCAAGAATTGCCATTGAAAACGGATTGATGAACAATGAATGGAAATGCATTATTTCCACCAACGCGCTGGGGATGGGAATTGATAAACCTGATATCCGCTATATTATACATACCCAAATGCCCCAGTCACCCATTCATTATTATCAGGAAATAGGGCGTGCAGGACGGGATGGGGAGCCTGCATACATTATCCTTTTTTATCATCCTGAGGATAAGCGACTTCCTGAGGTCTTCATTGAAGGTGGAAGGCCTTCCATTGCAAAATATGAACGGGTTATCCGTGCGATAAAAAACGAATTGCTGGGTGAAAAAGATTTAATGCGTAAAACAAATATGAATCAAACGCAAATAAGAGTAATCAAAGCCGATCTGGTAGAACAAAAAATAATCAGGGAAGTAACCTTTGACAGACACAAAAAATTTGAATATATATCAGGGGCACCGAAACTTAACACTGCTCATTTTGAGGAATTGCGAGCCTGCAAGACTGATGAGTTGGAAAAAATGTTGGGATATATTGACACAACCGATTCGAGAATGAAGTACCTTTGCAGTTATTTAGGAGATGACTCATTGCCGGATTTCAACAATTGTGATAATACGGGTCAGAAAAAGATTAAAGTGATTGTTACTCCGGAATGGGAAGAGAGATTAAAAACCTTTCGTGATACCTATTTTCCTGAAATAAATGCTGAAACAAAAGGAACCTGTTTAGTGAAAGGTGTGGCGGCTTCCTTCTATGGGTTCTCGAATGTAGGAGCGGCTATTCACCACAGCAAATATGAACATGCAGGTGAATTCCCGGACTTTTTAGTCATGCAGACATTGAAAGCATTCAGGGCAAAATTTGCAAAGGAACAATTTGATTTGATGCTGTATGTTCCACCGACAGTTTCGGGAGATCTGGTAATGAACTTTGCTGAAAAGATTGCACATGCATTGAATATCCCACTTTCTCACAAACTGCTGAAACAAAGGGGTACCAGGGAACAAAAAGTTTTTGAAAACCATATCCTTAAACACGATAACGTAGCGGAAGCATTTATGTATGCTTCGCCCGATGAGATTTCAGGAAAGAACATTTTATTAATCGATGATATTTTTGATAGTGGTGCTTCTGTCAAAGAAATAGGCAGATACCTCACGCAATTGGGAGCTGCAAGCATAGCACCACTCATCATAGCACGCACTGTAGGAGGTGATTTAAGTAATTCATAATTCATAATTAAAAATTAAAAATTGCCCGGGAAATGATGTTTAGTAGTCACTTAATATGTACGCAAAAAGCCCCAATAAAAGTAACTTTTTAAAATACAGAAATACAGGCAGTTATAAAGTATTTACATGAGAGCCTCTTATTCCGCCCGCGGAACCAAAAACGATAGGAAACAAAGACCCCAAGCCCCTAAAGGGGATGTGAAGATTTGTATGCAAGAATTTCCTCATTTTGAAGTAGATAGT
>Ga0302215_10003678_pt1 | contig 10212 bp, 7 predicted proteins | sample II_Fen_N3_1_FD_194580 | JGI IMG/M metagenome (GOLD analysis project Ga0302215, IMG submission 194580) | Peat permafrost microbial communities from Stordalen Mire near Abisko, Sweden - II_Fen_N3_1 | ecosystem: Environmental > Terrestrial > Soil > Wetlands > Permafrost | place: Sweden: Abisko... | reverse complement strand
GATTTCACTACTAAAATATTCGCTATTGTCATTTTTGATAAAACTACATCACATGATGTTTCGGTTAAATTCTTGGCCGGTTTAGATGGAGCTAATTGGACATATTCTCAAACATCAGCTGATAATTTTGTATATATTGGAACTGATAGCTATGTTAATTTTATCTGCAGTGCATTTATTGCCTTTGCACCACCGACAGCTATCAGGACTATCAATTCGGATAATTACTCTATTAAAACAATAGATAGAAAAATTGAAGTTTCAGGGAAATATTCCAATGTTACTTTATTTAATCTTCAGGGCAAAATGATACAAGCAACCACGAATCAAAAAGCATTTATCAGCAATGATTTAATTCCCGGAGTTTATATAATTCGTGTGGATAATAAGTCTTATAAACAAGTAATTAATTAACTTTATATGAAAAAACAAATATTCACACTCTTTTTGTTGCTTATAATTGCCACTTCTGGATTTGCTCAATTCACCTTAAATGTAACGGTTCCGGCAGCAACAACTGATACTTGCTTTGTCGGCGGTGGCTTTAACGGCTGGAAAATGACGCAGTTGCATTATATTTCAACATCCTCAGATGGAACTACAAAGTTATTCTCAAGTAGCATTCTTCCGACTTCATTTGCTGGAAATCAAAATTTTTATCTCTATAATGCTACAGATAGTTGGGCAAGCACATCAACACCAGCTCTATCTTTTTACTCTGTTGCAACTGGAGTAACATCCCAAGATGTTACAGTAACTGCCTGGAAAAATGCTATTAATTATACGTTCATAAACTTAACAGTTCCTTATGCTGTAAGTGAATGTTATTTTATTTCTGATCAGGTAGGATGGACACTTCCAACAAATGCAACAAAAATGACTTTATCTTCGACCAATACGAGTACTAAAGTTTACAGTTATGCCTTTCGAGGTTCAAATCCAGCACACCCATTTAACGGGTTATTTTACGCAGGCTTAGATGGTTCGAATTCAACATTTCAACAAAAAACACCGGGAACTAATTTTACAAATCCCGGTACCGGAAATACGGTCAATTTTACTGTCACAGAGTTTAAATCAATTTTTGCACCGATAGCAACTGCTGTATCAAATGCAATTAATCAAAGTCTTTCCATTAGAGTTATTGATAAAAGTATTGTTGCAGAAGGTGTTACTTCAACTGTTTCCATCTTTGATGTGCGAGGAAGCCTTATTCAATCAGTTAATACTAAAGGAATGTTTGTTTCTAAAAGTTTAACACCAGGTTTATATATTATTCAGGCTGATAATAAAGCATATAAACAAATGGTAAATTAATTATTTCAAAAACAGTTTTAGTTTTATTAGTTAATAAAGGGTGTCTAATTTTAGACACCCTTCATTATATGTAGTAGGATGGAAAAGATATAACCACAGGAGCAGTTGTCCAACAATGGATTGCATCTGAGTTATACATTGTAAGCAATGATATGTTGCCCGAAGAAATCGATACAAAAACTCCATACTAATTCCTGCAAGAGTTATTAGATAATACATAGATAAAACATAGATAATACATATATATCTTAATAGGTATATATTGTCTATGTATTTAGTTTGCATTTACAATCTATTTAGTAATTTATTTGTATTTTCCGTGACAGGAGTTTCTAAGGAGGTTTGCAGAAGATAGGATAACCCCTAAATCCCCTAAAGGGGACTTTAAGACGCAATCTTGGATTTAATCAATGTTTATGACAGTAAATCTATAAACCCGACTCTAGAAAAATAAACAAATCAACTTAATCAACCAATTAACCAATTAACTAATCAACCAATCAACCAATTAACCAATTCACCACTCAACCACCCAACTTAACTCCATAAAGATAGATTACGTTAAAATTACAAATCAGAGCACTCTTTAACTAGGTTAATTAACTATATTATAGCTGTTTATCTTGGCATTTATAGCTATACTTGTGCGCTATATTAATTACCAGACTTTTGGATAATTTTTTTCAGGTAAAGCAGGTGTCATTTCAATAATAAAATGGAATTATATTTGATAACTTTTAGGAATTCTTTGAGTTGATAAACCAATAATTGTCCAAACAAAGGATATTTTTTCATTAAAACCATTGACGGTTATTTTCCAAAAATACTATCTGCCAATCCACTAAGAGATATTTCAGAGATGAAATATTTTTTTGTGTTATAAGGGGTCAAATGTGATCGGCAGATAATTCATTTTAAAACCTGTTATTAAACATAAAAATAGTTATAGTACTGGGTAGTTAATTCCTCGTATAAATATAAAATCACAACTTCATCTCATGGAAACAGACATTTTAAGATCGTACATCAAGGAATTGCACAAGGGTTCGCATAAAGCCTTCAATGCCATTTATGACATGTATGCCAACAAACTTTACGGGTTTGCCCTAGTGCATACCAAATCAAAAGACATGGCCAATGATATTGTTCAGGATACGTTTTTAAAATTATGGACTATGCGTGAGAGCATTTCGATCGATGGTTCATTGCAGTCCTTACTTTTTACTATGTCTTATAATAAGATGATAGATACTTTCAGGGCTCAGATAAACAAAGTGGAATTTGAGGATTACATTGAATTCTGCGAATATAACGATTCCGGGGAAAATCCCATAGAGAAGAAACTGTTCTATGATGATTTCATGAAGGCGTTGAAAATGTGCAAGAATATATTACCAAATCGCCAATTGGAGATATTTGAAATGAGCCGGGAAAACGGGAAAACGATTGAGGAGATATCCGTTGGTTTGAAGATCTCGGAACAAACCGTGAAGAACCAGCTCACCTCTGCCCTGAAAACATTGAGAACCGAGCTATCGAAATATAATCTGGCATATGCTTTACTTTTCGAAATATGTTTTATAGCATATTTTTAGGATAGTACTAAAATTCATGTTTTACGTGTAGTAAATAACAAAACCAAAAATGGAAAATTATACCGTCAAATTATACAAAAGATTTTTATATGGAAACCTCAAATTAGAGGAGTTTCTGGAAATGCGCCATGAATTAAACAAAGCACACTATTCGCAGATGACGAATTTGCTCGATAATGAATGGAACGAAGATATAACTTCGGAAATACTTCCTGAAAAAGACAGGGAAGAAATCAGATCGAAACTGAACTTTTTCATTGAATGTGATAAAAGACGGTTATTCCGTAAAAAGTTAGTACGGGTAGCAGCCATCGTTATTCCTTTTGTTTTTATAACCACCACGTTATTAATGAATTACCATTCGGCTGTAGAACAGAAAGATTTTGTGGTGGATGTAAAACCGGGGAATAGGGCAACTGTCACTTTACCGGATCAGTCAAAGGTATGGATGAACTCGAACAGCAGGCTGGTATATGCCACCAATAAAAAGAATACCCGGGAAGTAAAATTAACGGGGGAGGCATTTTTTAAAGTATTTAAAGATAAGACCCGTCCATTTATAGTGACCGTAAAGAATTTACAGGTTGAAGTGCTGGGAACTTCGTTTAATGTAAAATCAAGACAAGGGTCTGATTTGATCGAAACGTCACTCATTGAAGGCAGTGTTAAATTATACGGTGCTGATTTGACACAGGATTATTATTTAAAACCCAACGAGAAGGCTGTCTATTCGAATTCTAAGAAGACCCTGAAAATAGAAACCACTAATAATGAAGATGAAACAGCGTGGAAAAACAACAAGTTGAAATTCAATTCTGAGCGTTTTGTGGATGTGATCGCTAAACTGGAAGATTGGTATGGAGTAAAAATTATATCCCATTGCCCGGCCATCAATAATGATATCATGAGCGGGTCATTTAAAGATGAAAGTTTAGAAACAGTATTGAAGAGTCTTCAGATTCAATATCATATTCAATATGCCAATCAGGGGGACACCATTGTACTCACAAATAATTAATTAATAAATCTACTCATATGAAAACCACAAAATTTAAGAAACGATTCCCGACTTGAAGCATGAAAAAGCAATTAAGCTAAAATTTAAATTATTAAAATTTCAAATAAGTTTAAATTCCAATTTCTCTTATAATATTATGGAAATAAATTACAAAAATTCTAAACAACTAATAGTCGGCGCTTTAACGATATTACTATCCTTATTTAGTGTATTGAGTGCCCAGAATCCAGGTCAGAAAGTTTCGTTTAAGCTTCAAAATGTCACTTTAAAAGAATTTATCAAGCAAATTGAATCCAAAACTACATTTACCATAGTTTATAGAGACATATTGATAAATGATAAGAATGATATTTCAGTGAATGTTATTGAAAGCCCTCTGGAGGAAGTAATAAAAGATGTTTTTAGCAAAAAAGGGCTGAAAGCAGTATTCAACAATAAAACGATTGTCATAACAAAAAAAAAACAAGATCCGATAATAATTGACAGGAATAGCAAGGTTACAGGTATCGTATTGGATGAAAAAGGGATCCCTGTCATTGGAGCCAGTGTCATGGTTCCGGGTACTAAGATTGCCGCCATTACTGACGTTAACGGTAAATTTTCAGTTGAAGCTCCAAATGCTTCAAAATTAAGGATTTCTTACATTGGCTATGATGCTAAAGAAGAGGAAATAAGAGGTAGTTCAATGAAGATTTCATTATTAGAATCTCCAAAGAATCTGGATGAAGTGGTGGTGGTAGGATACGGTACACAGAAAAAAGTTTCCGTTACCGGAGCTATTTCTTCCGTAGGAAATGAACTTCTCATCAAATCGCCGAATGCTTCCATTGCCAATACGCTGGCAGGCAGGGTTACGGGGTTATCCACCGTTCAGTATTCCGGACAGCCGGGAGCTGACGAACCTTCCATTTATGTTCGTGGACTTGGATCATTGACCAATGATGCATCATCGCCTTTGATGCTGGTGGATGGTGTGGAACGGTCATTTTCTCAATTGGACCCAAACGAAGTGGAAAGCATTACCGTATTGAAGGATGCCTCTGCCACTGCCGTATATGGTATCCGTGGAGCAAACGGAGTGATCCTGGTGACCACACGCCGTGGTGTAGAAGGGAAACCAAAAATCAGCTTTACCATGAGTACCGGGGTACAGACTCCCTCCCGGTTAGTGAAGATGGCAGACAGTTATACGTATGCCACAAAATATAATGCAGCTTTACTAAGCGACAATCCTGCCGCTTCATTAATGTTTTCGCCCCAGGCAATAGAAGCATTCAGAACGGGATCAAGCCCGTATATGTACCCGAATACTGACTGGATCGGTGAAATTGTGAAACCTTCCTCCCCTCAGTCACAGTATAATATTAACGTTACCGGAGGTAATAAAGATGTCAAGTATTTTGTTTCTTTAGGTTATCTGAATCAGGAAGGCCAATTCAACACCTTCAGTTCCAACTCATACAACTTTGGATATAAGCGATATAATTACCGTGCCAATGTTGACTTACAAATGACAAAAACCACCACCCTTTCGTTCACCACCGGTGGCAGGGTTCAAATAGGACAGGATCCGGGATCAAACTCACCTTTTTATTCCCTATATCAGGATGTTCCTTTCGCCGGATTATTTAAAGATGGCAAATCCTATTTAATTGGTCAAAAACAGATCGGGATGTCCGGTACGTATGGTGGAGCTTCTGCGATTGGTTTTGGCCAGGGATTCAGGGAAGCAACCGCCAACGTCATGAACCTGGATATTTCCCTGACACAAAAATTAGATTTCCTGACTAAAGGACTTAACTGGAGGATTAAATATTCGAGTAACTCCACAGTTGGCATGACCAAAGTGAGATATTCATCCAAAGCTTCCTATCAACCAAATTATTTGACGGATATACCGGGAAATACATTTGGGCAAGGCGACAGTTCTGTAGTATTTGTAAAAAACGGATCGGATGGAACACTGGGATACAACGAATCATCCTCCGTTTCAAGAAACTGGTATGCTGAAACTGCATTCTCATACGACCGTACTTTCGGAGACCATCAGGTAACCGGACTGTTATTGTACAATGAAAGTAAAAATTATTATCCTTCTATATACAGTGATATACCAACAGGATATGTTGGTCTTGCCGCCAGGGGAACGTATAACTTTAAATCAAAATACTTTTTTGATTTTAACTTAGGGTACAATGGTTCTGAAAATTTTGCTCCCGGTATGCGTTTTGGGTTTTTCCCCGCAGTTTCCGGTGGCTGGGTTATCACCGAAGAGAAGTTTTTAAAGGATAAGATTTCATTTCTTGACTTTCTGAAATTCCGGGTTTCGTATGGAGAAGTAGGGAATGACCGTCAGGGAAGCAGCAGATTCCTGTATCTGCCGGATAGTTATATCGCCAATACTTTCGTTTCAGGGCCTTCGTGGTCGAATCTGGATGGGGGATACAGCTTTGGGACTAATAATCCAACCAATCAAACTATTGCAGGTGAAGGAAAAATCGGAAACCCCGGTGTGACCTGGGAAGTTGCCAAGAAAACAAACATTGGGATGGATATGAAATTATTTGCCGGAAAGCTGGGCATCACCGGAGATGTGTTTTACGAAAAAAGGAATAACATCCTGACCACCCGTAGTACCGTACCAAGTCTTCTTTCTATCAATTTACCGGCAGTGAACATTGGAAGTGTTGAAAACAAAGGTTTTGAAGTAGAAATTAAATGGAGAGACAACATCGGGAAGGTAAATTATTATATTACTACCAATACTTCTTTTGCCCGTAACAAGATATTGTATATGGATGAGATTCCTAAAAATGAACCCTATCTGTATTATACAGGCAATCGTGTGGGGCAGCCTTTCGGTTATGTTTTTGATGGTTTCTTCTCCAATGCTGACATTGCTAAACTGGCCGATTTCCCGAATTACGGGTATATTCCCAAAGCAGGTGATTGCAAATATGTAGATCTGAATAATGATGGAAAGATTACCACCGATGATCAGAAAGCTATCGGGTATCCGGATTATCCAGAAGTGAATTTTAGCTTATCGGGAGGATTCAGTTATAAAGGATTTGACTTTAGCATGATGTGGACAGGAGTTACAAATGTTTCCAGGCTTTTAAATGATACCTGGCGTGTGGCATATGGTTCCACTCAAAACAGAGCCCTGCTTCAATGGCTGGCTGATAACAGCTGGACTCCGGAAACTGCGAATACTGCATTAGCTCCGCGAATTTCATTCACAAGCACAAATAATAACACGAAAACTTCTACTTTATGGCTTCGCGATGCATCGTATATCCGCCTGAAGAATGTTGAGATTGGATATAGTTTTGCCAATGCCACTTTAAAGAAAGTAGGTATTTCGAATGTAAGGATCTATACAAACGGTTATAACCTATTGACTTTTGATAAGTTGAAATTTATGGATCCTGAATCAAGAACAAGCACTCCTGATTATCCGTTGACAACGATTTATAATTTTGGACTGAATGTTAACTTCTAATAAACACAAAATAATTTAATCATGAAACGAAATATATTAATAGTTTTAGCATTAGGATTATTGCTTACCTATGGTTGTCAGGACATAAAATTTGGGAATGATTTTCTTGAAAAAGCACCTGGTGTGGATATAACCAGAGATACCATATTCAGCAACATCAATTCAGCACAGAATTTTCTGTGGGGAGGTTACAAGACCCTGCCCTACGGGATTAATGCTACAGGAGGCGGATCGGCAAACCACGCCTATAAGTATGATTGTATGGGTGCCGATGTCCTGGAATGCTTATCCGATTTTTGCCAGTCGTATATCGGTTGGTCAGGAAGCGGGAAGTATTACAATGGATCCTACAATGCCAGTTCAGAAGATTGGCATGGTACAAAATATGGTTTCACGGAAGAAGAAAGCTGGACAGGGATCAGGATTGCGTATATTTTTATTCAGAATATCGATAAAGTTCCTAATGTCGACCTTGCAACAAAAAAACAACTAAAGGCGGAAGCCCGAATGATCATTGCAGTTCATTACACGGATATGTACCGGAATTTTGGAGGGATGCCCTGGATTGATCATGCCTATACGACCAATGAACAAATAGCTTTGTTCCCTCGCCTGACCGCTCAGTTAACCTGTGATTCCATCGTTTCGGTGATTGATAAAGCAACGCCTGATTTACCTGAGGTGATTACCGATCTGACTACCTGGGATGGACGTTTTACCAAGGCATCTGCCCTGGGTTTAAAAGCCCGTGTACTCCTTTTTAATGCCAGTCCGCTTTTTAATTCAGCAGCGCCCTACCTTGCCGGAAAAGCCTCCGATCAGAAACTTACCTGGCACGGCGGGTATGACCCTTCGCTTTGGAAAAAAGCGGCTGATGCAGCCCATGATTTGATTGTAAACGTTGAAGGTACCGGCAATTATAAGTTGTACCATGTGGAAGGAAATACCCCCAGACAGGATTTTGAGGCAGCATATTATTTACGTGGAAATGGAGAAACACTTATTTCAACCAGATATACCTATAAGTCAGATGCTACATTAACCGGTTATCAGTTTTATGCAGCTTCCGGGCCAACTATTCCGGGTTCAGGAAGCAGTGGATGGGGTGGTGGTAATGTCACCAACGAATATGTTGACATGTTCCCTATGGCCAACGGGCTTGCCATAACAGATCCTTTATCGGGATATGACCCATCAAATCCTTATTTAAATCGTGATCCAAGATTATACGAAACGGTGATGGTGAATGGTGATACTTATCAGGGACGTACCATTGAGTTGTATCTTGGTGGACGTGAAAGGCCCTCGGCAGGTAATTTGGGAGCCATGACCGGTGCCAGTGTCCGGAAATTTATCCTTGACGCTGATAAGGCTACAAGCATGGGTTCCATTGTACAATGGCCTTACCTGCGATTGCCGGAGATTTACCTTTCGTACGCTGAAGCGAGCAATGAATTTGAAGGTGCTCCAAGCGGTGAAGCCTACAGATGCGTCAATATCGTACGCAACAGAGTTGGCCTGGGTGATCTTACTCCGGGATTAAGCCAGGAGCAGTTCCGGGAAGCAGTCCTGACAGAAAGAGCGCTTGAATTTGGCTGGGAAGGAGTACGTTGGTTTGATTTAGCACGTTGGAAACGTGAAGCTGATTTTACAAAAACACTACACGGCGTGAATATTGTCAGGTCGGATGCCACTCCTTATACATTTACCTATACCAAATTTGATATCCCGGCACGTGCCTGGAAGACAAACTGGTCGGCGAAATGGTATTTAAGTGCTTTCCCCAGCGGAGAAATAAATAAAGGATATGGATTGGTACAAAATCCGGGTTGGGAGTAATTAACAAATTAACTTTAGTAATTTAAGAATGAAAAAAATGGAACACATATCTATAAAAAAACACGTTTATTTGTGGTTTTTATTACTCGTAACCGCTCCTGGTTTTGCCCAACAACAAAATTTTTCAGGTACTTTAAACGACAGATCAGGTAGTCCGATCATGGGAGCCTTGATTTCCACCAGGGAAACCCCGGGAAATAAAGTGTTTACCGATAAAGAAGGAAAATTCAGTATATCCGGGGAAGCAGGACAGACACTAGAAGTATTAACCGGCGACCAACGCTTTAAATCATTTCGACTTGCAGCAGATAAAATGAATATAACCCTGGATGCCAGCGATAAGCTGATCCCTATTGGTTATGGAATGAGTCTTCGAAAAGAAGAGATCACTTCTTCCATCGGAGTTGTTGAAGCAGATGAATTGAATAAAAGTTCAGTCATAAATCCTGCAAATGCACTTTATGGAAAGATTCCCGGATTAACTGTTTTGCAAAATGGCGGAACAAACTGGAACAATAGTCCCAGCCTCTATATCAGGGGTGTTGAGACATTTGGTATCGGAGGATTTTCAAACAACAATATATTGACGATTGTTGATGGGTATGAGCAATCAATTTCTTCATTATCAATGTCTGAAATTGAAAATATAGCTATTCTAAAAGATGCATCTGCCCTGGCGATGTATGGTATCCGTGGTGCAAACGGAGTCATGTTGGTAACCACCAAAAAGGGGAAAGGGAAAAATCTTTCAGTGGATGTAAATTATGAACATGGCGTCACGAAAGCATTTCGTTTACCAAAACTGCTCAATTCATTCGATTACGCAAATGCGGTCAACCAGGCACTGTCCAATGATGGTTTAAAACCACTTTACAGTCAACCCGAACTGGACAGGTATAAATCGGGCATTTCCCCTTACTTATTTCCAAATGTGGATT
>Ga0302215_10003677_pt1 | contig 10212 bp, 13 predicted proteins | sample II_Fen_N3_1_FD_194580 | JGI IMG/M metagenome (GOLD analysis project Ga0302215, IMG submission 194580) | Peat permafrost microbial communities from Stordalen Mire near Abisko, Sweden - II_Fen_N3_1 | ecosystem: Environmental > Terrestrial > Soil > Wetlands > Permafrost | place: Sweden: Abisko... | reverse complement strand
TGAGGCCGCCGAAATTTCTGATTTTATAAATTCTCTGCCAGACAAATTAGAAACAATTATTTCAGAACGTGGTACTAGTTTATCCGGTGGGCAAAAACAGCGCTTAATGCTAGCTCGAGCCTTAGCTCTTAACCCTCAAATATTATTACTGGATGATTTTACGGCTCGAGTAGATATTTTAACTGAACAAAGTATTTTAGAAAATATTTCCAAAAACTATCCCGACCTAACTTTAGTCTCAGTCACCCAAAAGATTTCCTCAATCAAGAATTATGATCACATTATCTTAATTATGGAAGGTGAAGTCTTGGGTCAAGGAACTCACGAAGAACTTTTAGCCACTTGCCCTGAATATGTCCAAATTTACGATTCACAGCAAAGCACCAATACCTATGAATAATTATTCACTATCGACAAACCAAGAAAATAAAAAAGAAGAGGGGACGTTTAGTATTTTACGTAAATTCACCCAACTTCTTAGAATAGAAAAAAAGACCTTGATGCTGGCCATTTTTGTTATTTTAATAAATTCCCTGCTCAGTTTAGCGGCTCCCCTTATTATTGGTCACACAATTGATACTTATATAAGTTTTAAAGACTACCATGGCTTATTGGTTTTTTCAGGAATTTTACTAGTTGTTTATATTGGTGTTTTAATAACTAGTTATTTGCAAACCAAATTAATGGGCACAGTTGGACAAAGAGTTTTGTTTAACCTAAGAAATTCCGTTTTTAATAAATTACAAGAATTACCAATTGATTTTTTTAACGTTAATAAAAGTGGCGACCTAATTTCTAGAATTAATAATGACACTGATAAATTAAGTCAATTTTTATCCCAATCATTAGTTCAATTTGTCGGAAGTATTTTTGTAATGATTGGTGCTGGCATTTTTCTATTATCAATTAATTTTGATTTAGGGGTTGCGACTCTAATTCCCGCTTTATTTATTATTATCTTCACTTACGTTTTATCGCCCTGGGTTAAACGTAAAAATACTCGCAATTTACAAAGCGTTGGTAATATGAGCGCCGAGATTCAAGAAAGTATTGAAAATTTTAAAACCGTGGTCGTGTTTAATCGCCGCGATTATTTTCGAGAACATTTTGAAGAAGCAAATCTCGATAATTACAAAAGTTCAATCACGGCTGGTTTAGCTAACAATATTTTTACCCCAGTTTATACGCTTTTTTCCAACATTGCCCAGGTGATTGTTTTAGCTTTTGGTATTTACTTAGTTATTAAAGGTAACTTTACTTTAGGTTTACTCGTTAGTTTCATTGCTTACGTCACTAATTTTTACAACCCCTTGCGTCAAATCGCTGCCATCTGGGCTAGCTTTCAAATTGCCATGGCGGGCTGGGACAGAATATCAAGCATCTTATCTTTAGAATCTAATTTGCCAATTGTGCCTGAAGAAAATTTACCAATAAAAAGTGAATTTATTTTAGAATTTAAAAATGTCAGCTTTGAATATTCAGTCGGGCAAGAAGTTTTGCATAATATAAATTTCCGTTTAGAAAAAGGTAAGACTTATGCTTTAGTGGGTCCAACCGGAGGTGGTAAAACTACTACGGCCTCAATCATTGCTCGGTTATATGACCCCACCAAAGGTGAAGTTTTACTTGAAGGACGAAACATTAAATCTTATGATCCAGATGAAAGAGTCCAAAAAATTGGCTTTATCTTACAAGAACCCTTCCTTTTTTCCGGCACCGTCAAAGATAATATTATCTGTGGCAACAAACAGTATGAAAATTATACCAATGAACAACTAACGGGAGTTTTAAATGAATCTGGTTTAAATAATTTAATTGCTCGTTTTGAATTTGGTTTAGAAACCAAAGTACTAACAACCGGTGAAGCTATTAGTCTGGGTCAAAAACAACTAATTGCTTTTATCCGAGCCGTTTTAAGAAAACCCGATATTTTAATTTTAGATGAAGCCACCGCTAACATTGATACAGTAACGGAAAAAATATTAGAAGAAATTTTAGAAAAATTACCAGCAAGCACTACTAGGATTATTATTGCTCATCGTTTAAACACCATCGAAAATGCCGATAAAATATTTTTCGTAAATAGCGGCGAAATTAAAGAAGCCGGTTCGATGCAAGATGCAGTTAATATGCTGCTTCATAATAAAAAAAATAACTAATAAAAAAGAAGCTAATAAAATTAGCTTCTTTTTTTTAATTACCTTCATAGGCTTGTTTTAAAATGGCTAAATCAAATTTTTTCATTTTAAGAAAGGCTTCAGTTACTCTAGCGATTTTCTTTTTATCACCACTAAGCAACATTTCGTCCATAATATTTGGGACAATTTGCCATGAAAAACCAAACTTATCTTTAAGCCAGCCACATTGCTCAGCTTCTGGTACGGCTGAAAGTTTTTCCCAATAATAATCTATCTCAGCTTGAGTTTCACAATGAACCATGAACGAGATAGCGTCATTAAAAGAGAAGTTGTGCATCCGAGCACTATCCATGGCGGCAAACTCCTGTCCCTCAAGAGTAAAAGCGGCGTGTTTAATTGAATCAGCTTGATCTGGCTCCTCCCCGGTCCCATAACGAGAAATGTCTCCAATCTTAGTATCTTTAAAAACTGATGAATAAAAATTAATTGCCTCTTCGGTCTTGCCGCAAACATCACCGACAAACATTAAGGTTGGGGTAATTTTTTGAGTAATTTTTAAATCTCCCATAAACATAAGCTGCCACGACAAACCATACCTATCTTGAATCCAGCCATATTTTTCACTAAATGGATATTTTCCAAGATCCATCATCACCATCCCCTCGTCTGATAGTTCGTCCCACAATAAAGTAACCTCTTCCTTGGTTTCACAAGCAACTAAAAAAGAAACGGCTGGGGTAAATTTAAAAAATGGACCAGCTGACAATAGAGAAAACTCTTGGTCAAACAAACTAATTGTAATCATATCAACTGAACCAGAAGGAGTGTTATCAAGTGTAACAGTGTTAATAATTTTTGAGTCTTCAAAAATAGAGGTATAAAAATAAGCCGCTTCTCGAGCTTCTTTATCAAACCATAAGTGTGAAGTTATTTTTTGTCTGTTCATAAAATTAACCTTAGCTACTTTTATTTTATAAGATTAAAACTGTATAAAATATAACAATAAATTATTAAGAAACTATTAAGGTAAGTGACTAAATAATCAAAAAAATAGCCCCAAAAATAGGGCTATTTAAATTTGCGGGGAGTGAGGGACTTTGTTCGAACTGGAATTTTTAAAAACACCAATGAAAATTAAATTTTAAGCTGAAAGTCGATTTTTTTTAATACTCTTTAAATAAATTACAAGTCCACCAACAAATAGGCAGAAGAATATTATTGCCGAAATTATTCCCAGCGTAATTAAATAATAGTTTCCAGTAATACTTTGTAATAAACTCGAATTCTGTTTTAGTAGATAATTAAAGGTTTGTTCTATTAATCCATTTGAATAATTCCTATTGAAGGCTATAAATAAAAAATATGGAGCCATCACCAAAGATGAAGCTAACTTGGCGTACAAATAAATATTAACTAATTTCCAAAAATTTGAAAATATTTTAAAGGCACGAAGAATTGCCCATAATATTAAAAAGGATATTACTACTTCTATCAATATTTCCAGCGTCTTAATTATAATTAGAGATACCAGGCTTTGAACTAAAACAATATTTTGAATTGGCTGATTTGTCGGCCATCCGTTTGTTTTAATGACAAATTGTTTATAGTAGCTCAAAAACTCACTTGAATTTGGAAGAATAAATACTAACAAAAAAAGAATCGATAAAAATACTAGACCCAAGAATAAAGGCCAAGACAATTTGGTCGGTAAATTATCAATAAATTTTCTTGGTTTTAAAAAATATGTCATATTATTATTTTACTAACAATACCAAAATACCATATTATTTACGAAAAATCAAAAAATAGGTTCGAACTGAATAATTTTAACTAACAATAAATATAATATACGACTTTCCACAAAAGCCGTCCCGCTCTCCCTATGCCAGGTTCGAACCAAAAAACTTAAAAAAGCACCAAAAAACAAGGTTTTAGCCTTGTTCAATGTGATTGCGGAGAGGCAGGGATTCGAACCCTGGGTACCCTCTCGGGCACGACAGTTTTCAAGACTGTTCCATTCGACCGCTCTGGCACCTCTCCATCAGCCTAAAGATTAACACAAGATAAAAAGCAAATCAACCTTTGGGCTAATTACATCTAAATTTTGATATAATAAGCCAAAAATGTTATAATTTTTGTAATTAAATTAACTTAAAAAAATATGCTTTTAATCCCTTGGGAAAGTAAATTTGAACTAGGTATAAACGAGATCGACGAACAACACAAAAAGATGCTTTCAATTATAAATAAGCTCTATGCTCTTTTTGAAGACAAAAAGCAGGATGACCAAGAAGAGTTAGATAAGGTAATTAAAGAAATGGCTGATTATGCTATTTATCATTTTGCCACTGAAGAAAAATATTTTACTATGTTTGGTTACGAAAAAATGACTGCTCACGTCGAAGTTCATAATCAATACCGAGCCAAAATAGAAGACTGGCGTCAGCGTTATAATGACACCAAAGATAAAACTTTATTTTTTGAAATTTCCAATTTTTTACAAGACTGGTGGACTTGGCACATAAATGTTACTGACAGAGATTACGTCCCCTTCATGAAAGCCAACAATATAATATAAAAAAAATAAAGCTCGCTTAATTGGCGAGCTTTTAATTTAAAATCGAAATAGTTTTAACATTGAGAAGAATCCAATGTAAGGAATTTTTTGTTTGTCATTAAACTTGCGGACTCCCTCGATACATAAAGCATCTTCGAGCCACTGATGTCCATCGTTATACAAACAACGGGCGAAGTGTTTGCCGTCACGATTAACGTAAACCGTTCCCAGAAATACAATGTAAAAGTTAGTCCAACTTTTAGGGATTAAAGACTGATGCTTTAATAAATGATCTAAAACATTAGCGTCTAACAAGAATCTCCTCAGTAATTTTTTTAAAAAATAAACCTCCGAGACGTCCGCGGAGATGAAACAACAAATTTTTTCAGAATCAAATCTCATAAATCGCCGATGTCGATGATTTTTAATCACCCAATTATTTACTGGGGTCGGGTCGGTTTTTAAATTAATGATTAAATTAGCTTGTTGTTCATTTTTTCTTTGAAACATAATAAGTCCTCCTTTTTTATATTGTGAATGTTCGAAAAATTGGTAAAACTATTAAACCATATCTACTGGTCTGTGTCAATCCGCCAAAGATTATTTTTGTTGTTCTTTTTTATATAAAGTATAGGAATAAATCATCAACCAGCTTATCATAACTATAATTCCCCCAAATAAAATTATATAAGCCAGGCTAGAATTTAACCATGGTGACAGAATAAGACCTAGCCCCCAAATTATAAATAAACGAGAACCTAAACGATGCGTTTTATTCCAAACGTTTTCCGAAGATAAGGTCCAAGGAGTTCTAATACCAATAAAAAAGTTACGTTTTAGTTTACCAAAGTAATTACCTAGAGCAATCATCAGTAAGCCAACTGAGCTGGCTACAATAACGCCAATATTCAAGGTGTAGCCTAAATTAGCAAATGTCGAAGCAACAAAAACGACAAACAACATTAATAAAATTAAATTACGAATAATTCGATAAACAGTAGCGAACTCTAAATAACGTTGCGCTTGGGGATCAAACTTCGGGACTAAACTAAGTAATAGATATAAACCGAATAAAAATGCTGGAAAAAAAATCACCTGAAATTCTCGGCTACTCCAACCATTAGCTTGACCAGAAAAATTCCAATGTGAAACAACCATGTCAGGCAACAAAGGATAAGACCAAAAACTTAGGGCCACGGTCGCAAATAATATTAAAAATGGCCAAATTTCGGTTTTTAAAGAATAACTAATTGGGTTTTTCATAAAAATTTAATTTATATTATTTTACTTTTTTAAAAAGTTTAGCTAAGCCTTCCATTACTTCTTCGGTGACGCTTAAATTAAGTTGATAAAAAATCTGACGACCATCACGACGTGAACTAACTAAATCTGAGCGACGCAAAATATCTAAATGATGAGATAAAGTAGGCAATGTAATATTTAAATTTTTAGCAATTTCACTAACCGGTAATTCGGATTTTTTAAGGCATTCCAGAATTTTTTGACGATTAGGATCAGCTAAAGCAGCAAATGTTTGACTTAAGGACATAGTTTGATAATTAGATATATATCTAATTATATTCTAAAAATAAAAAGATGTCAACTGCGACATCTTTTAATAATTTAAAGCCCAAAAATCTTAGCTTTTAAAGCGGGAATAATTTTTTCAGTTTCTTCTTCAGCTAAAGTAATCGCCTTACCATCAAAATTGTTCATAAAATAATTACTCCAACTAGAATAATCGCGCAGTGATGGTTCGATTATAAAATCAGCATTAGCACAAGAATATCTAGCTAAATGATGACGCATAATATTAATAGTGCCATCAGCTAAATTACCATAACCCACATCTTTAGGTAAAACATTATCAAAACCAGGAAAAAAATCTAAATTAACCGCAATCACAACCTCGGCACCTAATTCTTTAACTAGATCTACCGGAACTGGATTACTAAGTCCACCATCCACTAAGGCTCGATGTTCAAAGATAACTGGTTTAAAAATACCAGGCACTGACATACTGGCCCGAACTGCTGGCGCTAACTTCCCTTCACTAAAAACAATTTTATTGCCACTAATTAAATCGGTCGCCGCAATCTTAAGTGGGATTTTTAAATCAGCAAAAGTAGCACCATCTAACCAACCATTAAGCAAAGCTTCAACTTTTTCACCTTTAACTAAACCGCCCGACATGGTTAATTCTAAAAAACTAAGTAATTTTTCTTTTTTCTTACCCGCCGTAAAATCGGCGGTCTTTTCAATATCTTGATATAAAGCATAATGAGCCCCTACCCAAGCACCGATTGAAGCACCAGAAATATAATCAATTGGAATATTATGTTTTAGTAAAACTTTGATAACCCCGATATGAGCCAGGCCGCGAACACCGCCAGAGCCAAGAGCTAAACCAACTGTTTTTCTGTCTTCCATATCGTTAAACTTAAAAGGCTTTATTAAACTTCAAGATAAAGTAAGCTAATAAACCACCACTTACCGCTGTTAGCAGTTGAGGCCAACTAAACATAGTAATCGCTAAACTTGCCGTAGCACCACTAAAAAAATAATTAACGACTACTGATAAAATAATAATTAAAAATAAAAATTTTAACAAAGAAGCACTAAAAATACCCAACCAAAAATTAGTTTTTTTAAAATAATTAAAACTTAAAACTAAAATAATATTACTCAGCATAATAAAAGGAATAAGCGGCGCTAACGGAGCGGGCAAAGTACCTGATATTAAAGCAAATAGGCTAGGGACTAAACAAATTAAACTTGCTCCCACTAAACCTAGGGTAGCGGTAGCGACAAATAAAATCGCATTCACAATCGAACCAGTGATTAACTGATTATGAATTAAAGGGGCGACCATGGTCACTGACAAAAAAATCACAAATTGCGCCAAACTGGTAACTATCGTTTTGTTATCAGTTAAATATTTTTCTAAAATCATAAAAAATAGTAATTATAAAGACATTATAACATTAAAAAAAGACCTTGGGTATTTTACGCCAAGGTCTTCGTTTTATTTTTTCTTAATAGAAGTAAGCAGTTGAAATGGTGTCGCCAATTTGAAACTTATCACTAGGTGATAAAACAAATCGCTTACAAGTCAGGAAAGTCTCACCGTTTTCAAAATAATTACTCATATTAGAGTTTTTAACCGCTTCTTTGCCAGTAACTACAAATGGTAAACATAAATCCGAATCAGTCTTGCAAGAAACAAACAAACAAGAAGCCACAAGAATCAAAAATGCTATTTTTTTCATTAATCTTAGTTTTTTAGTGAACTAAGATTATTCTAACATATTTATCTTAATCTGTCAATAGTAACACCGAGTATCTTAAAAAGCCTGTAATGGTTTACTATCGATAATTTTCTGAACTTCTTCAAAGCCAGCTGGAAAAGCAAAATTATAACGAGCGGGTAAAGCAAAAATAAATTTAGCATTACGACCTAATTCGCTTGGTCCAATTGGGGCAGCGCCCAAGGATAATTTTTCCTGTTGAACTAAATCCCACTGAGCGGGTGTAAATATCATAACCGGAATATCTTGATAAGGAGTTTTAGTCGTCCATAATGGATTTCTAATTAAAATTTCTGGACCCTTAAATTCCTGAGTCGATGTGCTATCAACTAAATTACCGGTCCAACTTTCAGTAATGACTGAATAACCTTGCCAACTTAAAGGTAATAAAAAATTAAAGCCGTAATTATTATTTTTATATACCAAACCATCATTTTTAGTATTCTCAACTAACTGATTATTTACGACAGCAAATTGTTTAATAACATCAACCGTTGGTTCAGCTGTCATTGGGTCACTTATTTTTCTGTCTAAATACTCAACTGTAATTTGTCCGTTTTTAATATCAACTGTGACTGGTTTAATCCGATCACCTAAAAGTACTCCATTTAAGCCCTGATAACCATTATCAGTGGTTAAGGCGGCGACTAGATAATAAAAAGTACCGCTGCCACCATTATTTTGCGTAAGTAAGAAAGCGGTATCTTTTTTTTGATCACCATTTAAATCACCAACCGCTTCATTTCCTAGATAGCTAGTTACCTGAGTTGAAGCCGAGTTTGAATCAATTGTTTTTTCAGATACACCATTTATTAAAGTAATTACTTGATTATCGATCGAATAAGTCGCCTCTTTTACTGAAGTGATTTTATTATCGACATAAGAATTAATTGGCTTAACTGATTCCTTTGTAAATAGATTATTAAAGATTAAAAACATAAAACAGCCCACTACAACCGCAGCTAAAATTAGATAAATAAAATAATTTTTTTTCATATTTTTTATAGTTATTAATCTTTAATTATAGGCTTAAACTACTATAAAAGCAATTAATAATAAAAATTATTTTTTATTAATGTCCTTAAAAAATAATAGAACTATTTTTTACTAAATTAAAAAAGTCTTTAGTACCAGGGTATAATTTTAAATTTAAAATTTCATCTATAGTAAACCAGCCAAACTCGGAAGATTCTTGCTTATCAATTAGAATTTCGCCACTAATAAACTCTGTTAACCAAAAAGAAACCGTCTTAACCTTAGTGTCGGCTGTTGTTGTCCAGAGTTTCTTTTGTGGAGATACGTTTAAATTAGTTTCTTCAAAGACTTCTCTTTTTACAGTTTCCTCTTCGTTTTCATCAGACTCCTCGCATCTACCATGAGGGGGCCCCCAATAATCTAACATTAACTCTCGAGAATCTTTTAACAGTAAAAATTTATCATCTTTTATTAACAGAGCTACAATTCCATGATTTATTTTCATAATATAATATTACCTAAAAATTATATCATAGCGTTTAAAAGTAATAAACTATATAAAAAAAGCTATGTCGTTGCAACATAGCTTTCTACTTTAATATTTTTTTATTTATTTTTGTCTAATCTAACACCAATAAACCAACAATCCATTTTTTCTTTTTTTCCGCAATATAATTTTTTTTCAGAAAAAGTGTTTGTCTGATAATCATAGGTATTCAATACCATATATTTATCATTTCCTTCGGAGTTATATAATACACCATCACTAACACTTCTAATCCCTGCAATCGGTATATTACTATCATCGATTTTTTTGAAATATTTAATATTTCCAGGATCTTCTTTCATAAAAGGCTTTAGTGTTCCATATACAAATTTGCAATCATTATCTTTCATAAAACCATAAACGTAATCCAAATTAACTGGGTAGTTAAATAAAAATACCCGAAAGCGGCCAACGTCATGCACGATAACTATTGAATCAATTTTACTTAAATGCGTAATCGCAGTTGAATCAGCTTTACCATGATAAATATTGCTATTTGTAGCCTTAACAGAAATATATAGGGTTGCAAATAATGCACCCAAAGCAAAACCAGAAGCGAAAATTAAAAATTTTTTCATTTTTTAGACCTCCTTTACTTTAATTATTGATTAGTTAATTTATTTTTATAATCTTATTACTGTTTATTTACTACTGACAGTTGTCCCCCAACCTGCGACAAATGATTCT
>Ga0302215_10003676_pt1 | contig 10213 bp, 7 predicted proteins | sample II_Fen_N3_1_FD_194580 | JGI IMG/M metagenome (GOLD analysis project Ga0302215, IMG submission 194580) | Peat permafrost microbial communities from Stordalen Mire near Abisko, Sweden - II_Fen_N3_1 | ecosystem: Environmental > Terrestrial > Soil > Wetlands > Permafrost | place: Sweden: Abisko... | reverse complement strand
CCAAAAATGCGAAGATTCAAGTGAAGTTTAATGAATTGAAGGTCGATTCGTTCCGTTTGGTGGGATACGAAGAGCGTGCGTTTAAAAAAGAGGCGACCGATGGTTATGCTCTTGATGCCGAAATAGGCTCCTCACAAACGATTACCGCAGTTTATGAGATTGTATTGCATAATTTAAGTGCCGACGAAAAAATTGGGGTTGTTGATTTTACCTACACTAAACCTAACGAATATGTGAGCCGACAATTGGGTCTTGATATTCAGGCTATACCTGTAGACTTTAAAAATGCTTCAGAGAATACACGGTTTGCAGCCTCTGTAACCGCTTTTGGTTTGTTGCTAAAGAATTCTAAATACAAGGGAACCGCTTCTAAAGAAATGGTGCTCAACTTAGGACAAGATGCCTACAATTTTGATCCTAATGGCTACCGAAGGGAGTTTCTCTCGCTGGTAACTATGTGGGCCGGTGAGTAAATTTAATATTGATATCCCTGAAAGGTGACTTCGCGAGGTCACTTTTTTTGTTGATAAGTTTCTATTAAAAAACACCTTGAATTTCTTTGTTAATGTGAAAGCAATTCATATCTTTATGCCCGATTAACAACATGTTGTTAATCGGGTTTACTTTAAGTACAGGTTGTATAAAGAAAATAGCTATGAAAACAAAACAACTCCTTATCGCTTTGCTATCGCTAATGTCTATTACTATGTATGGACAAGACACTACTTACGTTGATGAAAATGGAAGTCGGGTAAAAACCAAAGAAATGGCTAAAGCCTATAGAATTAATAGTACTGATACTGCCGTAAGCAATGGAATTGTTGAACGGGTCTATTATCTGTCTGGAAAACTGAAATCAGAACTGCATTATTACAAGAAACTTGACGAGAAAACGAATAAGAATACCAATGTGCGCAATGGTCAATATCAATTATGGAATGAAAATGGGAAATTGAAAATTGACTGTGCTTATAAGGAGGGAAAGAAAGATGGACTATTTGCCACTTATTGGGAAAATGAAAATGTTAAACGTAAGGATATATATTTAAACGGAGAATTGACGGGTGGTAAATGTTTTGATGACAAAGGCCTGGAGGTGAAGTATTATCCTTACGAAGTTATTACCATATACGAGGGAGGAATGGATGCGTTGATGCGTTTTTTGAGTTTAAATATAAGGTATCCGATTTCAGCACAAGAAGCCGGAATTCAGGGAAAGGTCATTGTTTCGTTCTTGATAAAGAAAGATGGTACTGTAGATAAATTTAATATAGCCCGAAGCCTTGATACAGCTACTGATGCAGAATCAATCAGGGTTCTTTCATTGATCAAAAATTGGAAACCTACGATTATTGATGGTGAGATCGTTGACTTCCTAGTCACTCTGCCGGTTGTTTACAGACTAACAAAAAGCACTACTGTGATAAATAGAAATAGCTTTTAAGAACTAATTATGAAAACAAAACAATTACTCATTACTTTGCTATCGCTAATGTCTATTGGTATATATGGGCAAGACACTGTTTATTTCGATATAAAGGGTGATAAAGTAAAATCACTGAAATTAGCCAATTATTACACAGTAACGATTCAGGATTCTGTTGCTGCCAATAGAAAAATTGAACGTGAATATTATATGTCGGGAAAGATTAAGGCGGAAAAGCATTTATTGGAAAGGCCGAGCAGAAACGACCCTAAGAAACTTTTTTATTATCTGGATGGTAAATTCAGGAAATGGTATGAAAATGGTCAACTTTGGATGGACTTGAATTATGAACGTAATAGTCTTACCGGGGAAATTATGACCTATTGGGACAATGGTAAGATTAAAAGAATTGAGTTATTCCAAAGAGGAAAATCGATAAAAGGTGAATGCTATAATAGAGAAGGAAAAGTCATCAACTATGTTCCTTTTGAGACATTACCTCACCAGCCTAATGGAGAAAGAGCAATGTTCGAATTTTTAGAACGAAATCTAAAGTATCCTGTAGAAGTGCAGAAACAAGGTATTCAAGGTAAAGTTATAATGAAATTGGCTATCGAGAAAGATGGGAAGATAGATGATGTGAAAGTTTTGAGGAGCGTGATATATGAATTGGATAAAGCTGCTATTTGGCTGGTTAAATGTTTGCCTAAGTTTGTTCCTGGGACAGAAGATGGTGAATTAGTAAGATCATATGTTATACTTCCGGTAGTATTTAAATCAAATGAATAAGTTGCTTTATGGTTTTAATAGCTACATTTGCCCTTATTATCTTCTCTCCCCCAAAATATATTATGTATATGAACAGATCTCCCCGCTATTTTAAATTCCTTTTCCTTTTTCTGATAATAAATGTGTCAATCACTTATGCGCAGGACAGTACAGCCATTCGCAAGATAAAATCATTTTCTCAACACTTCGTTTCTTTTTCAAAAAGTTATCCTCAGGAAAAGGTTTATCTCCATTTTGATAATTCGTCGTACTATTTAGGTGAATCTGTTTGGTTTAAAGCCTATGCTGTACAAGCCGACCGGAATGCTTTGAGCAATATTAGTAAAGTTCTATATGTGGAACTGGTAAATACCGAAGGGTATGTTGTGGAGACAAAAAAACTCAAATTGGAAAATGGAGTGTGCCATGGCGATTTCAAACTGAATACAACCGGCTATGCAGGGTTTTATGAGGTGAGGGCGTATACGCTTTACATGCAGAATTTTGGACAGAAAAATTATTTCTCGCGTGTATTTCCGGTGTACGATGTTCCCGAAACGGCAGGAAAATACGCACCTGTAATTACACGACGTCCAAATTCGCAGGCTATCCCCAAGATACGTCCCGATTATTCGCAGGCAGGAGGTCTGGTGGTTAGTTTTTACCCCGAAGGTGGAAGTTTAGTAGCAGGCGTATCATCGAAGGTAGCCTTTAAAGCTACAGCAAAAAACGGTGAAAATATGATTGTCACCGGATCGGTTTTTAATGATAAGGACGAGAAAGTGGCCGATCTGAAATCGGAATATCAGGGGATGGGGGTATTTGAATTCACTCCCGGCGCTGGCAAGTATGTTGCCAAAGTGTATAGCAACGATAGAGAGTATAAATTTGAACTTCCGGCAGCGTTACCCAATGGATATGCTATGAGTATTGATAATTCAGCTGAAGAAAAGATAGATATACTTATTCAGAAAAATGCAACTACCAAAAGTGAAGCCCTCGGTTTATCCATTTCCTGTCGCGGAGTTTTATATGCTTTTGAGCCTGTAAATACTGGTGCCGATAACGCTATCGTGTTTAAATACCCAAAGAAATTACTTCCCACCGGTGTGGCGCAAATCACACTTTATAATGCTTTAGGCGAGGTGGTGAGCGAACGGTTGGCCTTTATCAATCACCAAAGCCAGATGAAGATCGATGTATCGCAAAGTAAAGCCGGTTACGAACCTTACGAGAGAGTAAATATGAATTTTCAGTTGAATGATGTTCGTAACAATCCGCTGGAAACTACCTTCTCAGTGTCGGTGCGAGATGCAGCAACCAGTTCCAATAATTCGTATAGCAATTCTATTCTTACCGACCTGCTACTTTCGTCGGAGGTAAGCGGATATATTGATAACCCCGGTCAATACTTTCAATCGGATGATAATTTGCACCGTCAGGCACTGGATTTACTGTTGTTGACGCAAGGGTGGAGTCGTTATTCGTGGAAACAAATGGCAGGTGTTACTCCTTTTGTAATTAAACATACGGTAGAAAAAGGACTGGTAATAGAGGGCAATGTGGTGTCGACAATCCTGAAAAAGAAAATGAAGAATGTGGATATTTCTATGGTCTTGTTTTCGGATAGTACATCGCAACAAGGAAAGTGTATAACCGATTCAGCAGGCAATTTTAATTTTGCGTTATTGGATTATAAAGGCGATGGCAAACTGATATTGCAATCCAAAGTAAACGATAAGCGAAGGGAAATGCGCGTTATGCTAAACCGTCAGTTTAGTCCCGATCCAAAAACCTATTTATTCCCCGAATTAAATACCACTCAGTATCTCAATAACGCTAAAACTCCTGTTGTGATATCCGGAGGTGCTAATGATAATCCTGATGCCTATTTGCCAAAGAACAACAGTAAGTTATCAATGGAACAAAGGAATAACTTGCTAAAGGAAGTGGTAGTTAGTGAAAAACGTTTACCTCTCAAGGTTACAGTGAAATATAATGTGGCCAAAGAGATGGATAAAATGGAAGATAAAGGAGAATGGCAACCGACCGAGATTGCTAATTTTCTGAATAAAATGAATAGTTATTTCACCTACACACCCCAAACCGATGGAAGTTCAAAAATGCTGTATAAAGGTAAGAAAGTGATTCTGCTTCGTAGGGAATCCAGTCAGTTTGCTACCGAAATAAATGAGTTGTTTTCCGATTCGGAAGGTGATGCACCCGGTGCTGGCAATGGTGGAGTAAGTCCCGGCTTTAAAGCCCGAATGCCTTTGCTGGATGAAATTGAATCCATCAATGTAGTTGAAGACTATAGCTCTATGCAGAGAATATACAAGAGTTCGGCTGATCTTTCGAATGTGGTTATTGTGGTTATTCAATGCAAAAAGAACTATCAACCCGATCCTAACGGTATCAGAAATACTACTTTTTCGGGCTACTCGTATGTAAAAGAGTTTTTCAGTCCGCAATACAACAAGTATCGCTTACCAAAAGAGAATGATTATCGCAGAACGCTGTATTGGAATCCCGATGTAAAAACCGATGCTGCGGGTAAGGCTACTATCAGTTTCTTTAATAACGGTTCGTGCAAAGCCATGACCGTTAGTGCCGAAACAGTTACTGCCAATGGAGTGATAGGAGCATATAACCGCTAATGATACTTTAATTAGACACAAAAAGCGCGAATCGATTTACCCGATTCGCGCTTTTTGTGTTTGATTATTTCTGATCTGTCGGTTTTGAGGAACGCCCTGCTGCGCGGTTGTTTATCTTACGAGCGTTGAGGTATTCGCCATATAAGGTAGGGCTTAAGAGTTTGAACTCCAACATCAGGTCGTCAAGTGTTTTTCTCACTACGGTATTGATCTCCGTTAGCGTTTGATCCAAGTCGCTGGTTGCTTCAGAGATTTTAGCTTTTTTTGTATTGATGACCGGTTTTATTTTCGATAGTTTGGTAGTGTCGGTATCCAAGCTATCCACTTCGGCTTGCGAAATGCTGAGTGGTAACAGTTGATCCACGAAAGGCAAAGCCGTTGCATAGAGTTGTTTAAGCCGAACATACAAATCATCTTTACGCATACGGCTCAAATCCCACTCAGAGGTTTTAGCCTCAATTTTTAAACGTTCATTCTTATTGGTGGCGGCAATTACTTTCAATCCTTCCGATACTTTCACTGCCGTAGCGATAAGGAACTCTTCGTCTGTTCCCTTTATCGCGTAGTCGGCCTCTGTGCTTACCGATTGCAATAGGTTTAGGCGTTTGATTTCTGCGTTGCTTGTTCTCAATTGTTCGATAATAGCCAGAATAGCAGGTTTGTTTTCGAAACTAGAGAAATTGGCCGTCAGAAATTCTTCTAATGTTAGTAACATCTCCGATAAATTCATTTGACTTCTGTTCATTTAACTGCGATTTTTAGTTATAAAATAGGGTTATTTTAAGAGCAAGTCAACTTTCGACTCGTTTTCTATTGTATTAGTAGTAATGAAATGCTTGTATATAGCATTCTATGCACCGCATAAGCTACTTTATATACCGCATTTGACATTTTGTATAGCGCATAAGCTACTTTGTGTACCGCATTAGGCATTTTGTATGCCGCATTTAATTATTAAGGGTATCGCATCTGATAATTTGTATAGCGCATAAGCCACTTAGCGTACCGCATTAACCTTTTGTTCTCCGTACTTGAAGCTTATCTCTGCGCTTCCCAAACTTAGCCTATTAACTAGAATGTTTTTGTTTAGATACGTGCAATCCACTGACTGTAAGAGCTCAATGCGATTGCAAATATAAATAACAGATTTAAATCATCCAAATTTTTCAGTCGTTTTTTTTATATTTTTTTTGTGAATTACGAAAATCCCTGTGTTAATCGGCATTTCGGAAATATGGGATAGGCTCGCTAAAATTAATTTAAAAATTTCCGGGGTGAATGGTTGTTAATGTAAAGAATAATTTTTATTTTTGGGGACTGAACTTCAAATTTAAATAAATACAACTGTTTATAATTTGCGAAGTAGGAGGGAGTCGAACCTTCGTCCAACGGATAGTAAACCCAAAATCGCTAACACTAATACTGTTTACCTTATGTCTAATCGTAAAAAGAAAAAAACACCTCCCAAGCCTTCATACAATCATACTATAACCAAGAGTTATTTTGATTATTATTCTTTAACAGCAAAGAAGTTATTGAAAGTATTTAAATTCGATCCTGATTTGTTTGAGGAATTCACAAAAAAGCAAAAGATGAAGATGATGGAGGTGCGTATATTGCCTCCAAAAGTATCTGCAAAATATAATCATTGTGTACCTCGTCAATATATCAATTATATAAAAAGGGAAGTTAAAATTCTTTTGAAAGAAAGCTTTGGAGATGAATCTATAAAAATGACGAATGAAGATTACCTGACAGTCGGCATGAATTTTATAACACAAGTATCACGAATAAAGAAAGAACAAGGTGATAATGCCAGCGAGTTTGTAACGGAATTTGCTCAACTCATTAATGAGCTAGAAGAGGATATATCACTCGTGGATGGTCTACTTAAATTTGTGCAAATACAATTGTTTGAGGTGTCAAAAATCAATATTCGCATATACGGAGTAGATTGGGGACATGAAATTGAAAGCCCAAAAACCTTTGCCGGGCATATCTACATAACATCAACGCCTCCTGAAGTTGTGAGTTTCACTTATCACAACAAAACTCGTCCGGCTTATCGTCTTGCAGCAGGGAATTTGTCTGGTGGTGATCCTATCTGGTTTACTGTTCCGCACCGTTCAGTCGTGTCTGGCAGTAATGATGAAAGACCACTCAAAATATATGTGCAGAATCATGCGCTCTTACGTGTAAAAGAACGACTGGACACAATGATACCTTTCAATAGAAATGCTGCTATAATGACATCGTTAGTTGAAAATACAATGGTGAAATCATCCAAAGGACAAATGTTATTCTCTTTTATTGATGCAAAAAAACAGTTGCTGGGCTATATGCCATTTATCGTTGAAGCCGATAGTTTGTTTGTTCTGACTTTTATTCCGCTTTCGAGTCCGGATGCGCCTGGGGGAAACCGCTTATGTAAATTATTGAATATAACTAAGGATGATATGAATTTCCTTGGAATGGACAAGTTAAGTTTCTATCAATACACCGATTTTACAGCGATCCCGCAACTCAAAACTGCAATAATACAAGCAGGTATGTGGCACTTAGCTGAAATAGAACCTGAGGAAAGAATACCTAGTAGACCATTTGTAAAAAGTGCTGGTGTTGTAGCTAAATTCTTTCAGCAAAATGTCCCAGAACCGAACAAAGAAGAAGTGTTCGACGAAATAGAAAAAATGTATTAACTCCCGCAACCCTGTCAGCAGTCGAAGACTCTGATAGAGGTTGAAGAAATAAGTTGAAGATCACACTAAAAATCTGTTTACCTTATGGCTAATCGTAAAAAGAAAAAAACACAAGCGCAACCAAGCGTTTTCCGCCGGCTTGAAATAACGAAAACATACTTCGATAAGTATTCGGAAGTTGCCCGCAAAGTACTTCAGGTACTTGAACTGGATCCGACACTGTACGACCAGTTCACCAAAAAGCAGAAGCTAAAAATGATGCAGCTAAAGTCGGATCCTCCCCGGGTGAAAACTCAAGCAGGGCATTCGGTTCCACGTCATTATTTAAAGAAAGTTCAGCAAGAGGTCTATGACTTGGTGAAGCTGTATCCGGTTAAGGATGACAGTGAACTTAACCTGACCTACTCCGATTTTCTTACCTATGGACTGAGTTTTATTTGTTACGCAATGGTGCAAGAAAAAAAGGAGGAACCCATAGAACATAAAGACATATATCAGCAGATTGGCGAAAGAGGAGATCAAATTCTGAATAATAGTGAGGATGGTATTATGATGACGCTATGGCTGCTTCTACGCTATATCATGTTGGGCATAACCAAAATAAATTTTCGTATTTATGGGTTTGATTGGAAGTGGATTACCGATAGTTGCTCTTATCGTATGGGGGTTACTATATCCGTTTCGGCGGTGAGTCCGCGTAAAACCCATTTCGTTTACAACAACAAGTCCCGTCCGGCATATCAAGCTATTAGAGGTCAGTTTCTGGGGCTCGATCCAACCCCTATTACAATTCCTTACAATAAAGTGATTGAAGATAGTGACCAAGCCCATCAGTTGGAAGTATATGTGCAGAACCATGTTTTTACGCGCATGAAAGAGCGTATCGATGTTTTGCCAGTTGAATTACGAATATACTGTCTGAATACTTCGCTGATATGTTGTCAATCCACAATATTACACAATGGGCAACGTGCTATAATATTCACTGAAGATAGCACAGGGACATTTGGTTATTTGCCATTTACCATTATTGGTAAGAAATTATTTGTACTTACGTTTCTACCTATCTGCAGTCAGAATGCGCATGAAGGTAAAAAACTACAGGAAATATTAGGCATCAGTCGAAAGGAAACAGAGTTTCTGGGTATGGATAAGTTGAGCTTTTTTCTGGATACCGATTTCGATGCTATACCACGTCTAAAGCAAGCCGTGATTGATGCAGGACTTTGGCACTTGACAACATTGGAGCCGTTACCCAACTATGAACCCCAGAATCCAATGAGTACTGCTACTTTGCTTCGTTTCTTTCAAACTGAACGTAGTCATGCTGAAGTACTAAGTGAGATTGTGGAAGTGGATTGACAAATTTTTAAAATAAAATAAGTCCTTTTACAAATTATCGTTGATAAATCAAGTCGAAACACATAACTATTCAATTAAAAAAATCTAAAACCGATCTAAAACCTGTTGATGCTTAAAATTCTACTTAAAAATGCATTTTCATTCCGTAAAAGTTTCTTTGTTATTTGTTTTTTTTGAATACCTTTGCAAAATTTTTATTACATAAAACTTAAAAAACGGTATGGCACAATATTTAAACGACATCTCCAGAACTTTCAGTGAGTATTTATTAATTCCCGGACTTACAACAAAAGAATGTACTCCGGCGAATATATCATTGAAGACTCCGCTCGTGAAATTTAAAAGCGGCGAGACATCTCCGATTAATCTCAATGTTCCTTTTGTATCTGCCATTATGCAGTCGGTATCCGATCACAAAATGGCTATCGCTTTAGCTCGCAATGGTGGACTGGCTTTCATCTTCGGTTCGCAAGGTATAGAAGAACAAGCCGAAATGGTATACAAGGCAAAATCGTACAAAGCCGGCTTTGTGGTAAGCAATGCCAACCTTACTCCTGAACATACTTTACGCGATGTGATTGCACTAAAAGAAGAATCGGGTCACGGAACAATCGGCGTTACTGAGGATGGAACTTCACAAGGTAAACTGCTTGGTATTGTAACCGGTCGTGATTATCGCGTTACCCGCGATAGTCTTGATAAAAAAGTTAAAGACTTTATGACTCCGTTTCCAAAACTGATTACAGGATCATTTGGTATCAGTATCACCGAAGCAAACGACATTATCTGGGATCATAAATTAAACTGCTTACCAATTATTGATAAAGATCAGTATCTAAAATACCTCGTGTTCCGTAAGGATTACGAAAACCACAAAGAAAATCCGAACGAATTGTCGGACGACAACATGAAACTGCTTGTAGGTGCAGGTATCAATACCCGCGATTACAAAGAGCGCGTGCCCCGATTGATGGAAGCCGGAGTGGATGTTATGTGTATTGACTCATCGGATGGTTTTTCGGAATACCAAAAGGAAACACTCGAATATATTAAGTTGACGTATGGCGACAAAGCGAAAGTAGGAGCAGGAAACGTTGTGGATCGCGACGGATTTATGTACCTGGCCGAAGCTGGTGCCGACTTTGTAAAAGTAGGTGTTGGTGGTGGCTCTATTTGTATCACCCGCGAACAAAAAGGAATCGGACGTGGACAAGCTACTGCATTGATTGAAGTGGCAGAGGCCCGCGATGAGTATTTCCGCAAAACAGGTGTGTATGTGCCTATCTGTTCTGATGGTGGAA
>Ga0302215_10003673_pt1 | contig 10220 bp, 7 predicted proteins | sample II_Fen_N3_1_FD_194580 | JGI IMG/M metagenome (GOLD analysis project Ga0302215, IMG submission 194580) | Peat permafrost microbial communities from Stordalen Mire near Abisko, Sweden - II_Fen_N3_1 | ecosystem: Environmental > Terrestrial > Soil > Wetlands > Permafrost | place: Sweden: Abisko... | reverse complement strand
CACGGTGGATATTGGCATTGATGTGGTAGTATCCCTGTTCGATTTTCTCCACCACGCAGCGTGGTTTTTGAGTAGTGGCGGCATTATCGAAATAAATCAGGTCCTTGTTATATATTTTCTCTTCCAGAATCGGGAAATCGGCCCGTATATGCAGCAGTTCTTGTTTAGTCATTACAATGAAACTCTTTAAACGTCATTTTGTTCTGCAAAAGTACGGTTTTTTTAAAATGTAAACAAACAATCCGATTTACTATTTTACCATTTACTATTTACTATTTACTATTTGCTGTAATATGTTTAGTTGCACTTAAACTTGTGCATGAACAGGGTCTGCCAGAATATAAAGAATGAGAACGCGTATCTTCAAACTCTTAAAACTTTCAAACTCTTCAAACATGGAACACGGAACACGGAATGCAGAACTCTATCACCTGTTCACCACACGTTTTAGGTTGTCCCTTAGATATCCCATAGATATCCCACCTATATCCCATATCATATATAAGGTGGGTTATAGGTGGAATATTGGTAGGTTACGGATAGGTTACCGGAAGAAAAAGAAAAAAGACATGACAAAGACCTTGCACAGTCGTACTCCCACTTTTCCTATAACGGGATTAAGCAAGGATAGGATAAGAGGGAGTGCGACTTGTGCGACATCTTTCATTGCTCGGTAAATAAGTGAAAAAGCATATGTATAAAAAGTAGATTAGAAAACAAGAGGGTGTAAATGAGTGTAAGTCTTCTTTAACAAACAATTACCTGTGGATTTCGTTATATATACAGTCGGTTGTTAAAAAAAAATACTTTATATTTGTGTCGGTTTACGAATGACATTTATCATTGAAGATTTTCAATGAATAAAAAAAATAATATGCCCAAAATATTTGAATATTTCGGATTAATATTTTACTTTTACTCGAATGAACATGAACCGATACATGTACATGTTACTTTAGGCGATTGTGAAACAATCTTCGAGTTAATAATGACAAATGGTGAATTAGCAGAAATCAGACGCAGGGCAAAAAGAGGTGTTGATTTACTATCAAAAAGAAACTATAGTTTATTATGGCACGACAACTATTTATAGAAAAGGCTGATTATATCTCCGATTTTTCGGTAGAACTCAAATTTAATGACGGGACAGTAAAGATAGTGGATTTTGGAGTTTATTTAAACAAGCATCCACATCCACAATACAATAAATACCTGAAACCCGCAAATTTCAGGAAGTTTTACCTTGATCACGGGAATATTGTATGGGGCAAAAATTGGGATCTGGCTTTTCCAGTAGAGCAACTTTATACAGGAAATCCCGGGTAAAACACAAATATCCTGCTTCATTATCCAAAGGGTATGCACCCCAACTATTGAAAACCGTTATGATAGCAATATCAGTACGGTTTTTTGATTTATAAATTCAATACATTTACATTAAACTGAAATAAATTTATCAACTGGTTGTAAAGTTAAAAAGTGTTTGTACTTTTGGTGTCGAAAAAAGCAGGCTTAAGATTGAAGATACACATAACACAAAGAAGCAAGATTCTGGCTCCTGCCAATCTATAGTGAATTTTCCCAGATCATTATATACAAGTAATACACAAACAAATGAACCGATTATTCCTGCTGCTGTATTCCATGCTGTTTTGCATGCTGGTTTCATGCAGTGGTGCCGGTAAAACATCGGTAACAGGTAAGGCAGTTGAAAGAACAGACAGTTGTAACCTGGATGCAACCAATACATATGAAGTTTACATACCTGCCGGAAACAAGGCTGTTGATAAATTGCCGTTATTGGTTATTCTTGATGCACATGGGAGTGGAAAGTTTGCCCTGGATAAATTTAAACAGGGAGCCAACAGGTATCCTGTTGTGCTTATAGCTTCCAATCTTATTAAAAACGGGTATGAAGGATATGAAAAAGCCATACAGACTTTGATAGACGATGTGCACCGGAAATATCCGGTCAGTGAAACGGTTTTCATGACCGGTTTTTCAGGAGGGGCACGGATGGCACTGGACTATGGCATGCATCATCCACTGAATGGGCTGATTATGTGCGGGGCATTGGCCGGTAAGGATCAGATACGTACACTCCGTTGTCCGGTTATCTCCATCTCAGGGACTGATGATTTTAATTTTATGGAGACCGCCCAATACCTGTTTCAGGATCAATCAACACCTGCTAACCTGAAGATTGAACTGACCAATGCCTCTCACAGCTGGCCGGATAGCATTATGCTGGGCAATGCGATGGGATTCCTTTGCTTGTCGGGTAACGATGCAAGTAAACCTTCTCAACAGGAGTCACAACTTAAGATATATTGTCAGCATCAGCAGGAAAGGATCAATTTATTGAAACAGCAGGGGGATTATCTGAAAGCAACGCTTATAGCGCGAAACATGTCTTCGACTGTACCATTCAGCAGCGATGTGTCTTTTGCTTCAGCTTATCGGGATTTAAAGGCAAGTCAGAACTACATAAGTCAGATGAACAGGTTGGATAAATGCCTTCAGATTGAGATCAGCATGCGCCAACCTTATTTAGAGGCATTTCATACAAAAGATACCTTGTGGTGGAAAAACGAAATCAGAACCACGGAAGATAAAATCAACACGGAACAGGATGCCTATACAACGGATATGTACCGAAGAATTAAAAGCTTCTGGGGTATTGCCTGCTACTCGCTGTGTAAACAGGCCATCAGTAGCCAAAATGCAGAAGCACTAACTCAAATCCTGACCATTTACCGCATGCTGGAACCTGAAAACCCGGATATGTATTACTTTTCAGCTTTCCCATATTATTGGACAGGGAATAATGAAAGATCCCTTTCCCTGCTTAAAAAAGCACTGAAAGCAGGTTTTTCTGACAGGAACCAGCTGAATAAAGACTTTCCGGAATCCATTACCTCGAAGCTGTAGGTAGAAACAAAAACAAACCAAGACAATATATGAAACTTAAAAATAGAACCAACTGGCTTATCATTGTCCTGGCAGCAGGAGTTGTTTGGCTGGCTTATGCTTCCCTTGAAACAAGATGGGTTAAAACAACCCGGATCACGATTGAATCGCATGATATACCAACATCATTTGATGGGAAACGGATTGTATTTGTATCCGATATCCATTACGGCTCCTATATGTCAAGGGATCGGGCGATAAAACTCGTGCAACGTATCAATGACTTACAACCTGACATCATTATACTGGGTGGGGATTACAGTTCCCGGGATGATAAATACATTGTACCCATATTCGACGAACTTAGAAACCTGAGAAGTAAGTACGGGGTTTTTGGGGTAATGGGCAATCACGACTATTTTGTAAATGGAGACCTGACTCTGAAAATGATGACACGAAATGGGATAAGAATCTGTGATAATAAGTCGTATTGGGTAAAGATTCAGAAAGACAGCATTAAGATTGGAGGGGTTGATGATCCTGAAGGAGGAATACAGGTATTGGACAGCACAATTCACGATGTACACAGGAAAGATTTTTGCATTTTAATTTCACACAGGCCTGATTATGTGAAGCAGATGAACACTGATTTAGTAGACTTAACGCTTTCGGGTCATACCCATGGCGGGCAGGTGACATTCTTTGGTCTATGGGCTCCCATTCTTCCGTCCGATAATGGGTTATGGGCAAGTTTGACTTTTTCAAGAGAGAATCAAAAATACTGCTACGGGCTCTTTCAACGCAATGCAATCCTGCAATCGTATATCACTTCAGGATTTGGTACACGATCTCCGCATTTACGCTTCTTTCGACGACCTGAAATAGCTGTAATAGAATTAAAAAGAAAATGAATTTAATTAATAATTAATAATTAACAATTAATAATTGTCAGGGCAACGAAATGTACGCTTTATTAGATTAACAAATATTTCATTAAATATCTACGATTACTTATCTGCTTCTACTTTAGTAAATTAAAACAACACCAATATTTCAAACCATAGAAATATCCCTTTACCAGCTTATCGGGAAATAGTCTTTCAGGAACTGACCGCTCCAGTGTTTGCCGGTATTGATGCCATCAATGAACGGATCACAAACACGGGCAGCACCATCCACAATATCCAGCGGTGGTTGAAAATCGTGCAATTCTTGCTTGTGTTTTGATAATTCAGCAGGATCTTCGTCAGTTACCCAACCGGTATCTACTGCATTCATAAAAATGCCATCTTTAGCCAGGTCGCTGGCAGAAGTGTGTGTCAGCATATTCAATGCCGCTTTAGCCATATTGGTATGCGGATGCCTGTCAATCTTATTGAAAGTATGAAACTTACCCTCCATGGCCGAAACATTCACCACATGTTTATTCCCTGTGTAGTCTTTCCGCATCAGGGCAATCAACCGGTTACAGAGTACAAAGGGTGCTATGGAGTTGACAAGTTGCACTTCCATCATTTCTACCGGTTCTATTTGCCCCAGTTTTAGCCGCCAGCTGTTGGTCTTTCTCAAATCAACCTGCTGCAGGTCAACATCCAGTTTACCTTCGGGGAAGAGTTCTACTGCTTCATTGGAATTGTCAAAACTATATGGAATTTGTGACAGTTGAGCCGATGACTTAATACCAATACCCGGCGTACGTACATTCCATCTGACTGTCATTGGTTTGTCCGTATCTGGACCCGAGCCGTTAAACGATTCTATTTCGGCAATACACTGTTGGTGATGCTGAAGCAATAATTGCACATCTCTTGAATGTTCATGGAACTGAAGCGACTCATTTCCCATTAAATGGGCATAATAGGTAGCAGGTCTTCTGACCGTTTGCGCTGCATTATTTATCAGGATATCCAGTCGTTCATACTTGTTCTCCACATAGCTTGCAAATAGTTCCACGCTGGGAATATGCCTCAGATCAAGCCCGTAAATATGCAACCGTTGACTCCATACAGAAAAGTCCTTTTCTTTGGCAAACCGAATGGCAGAATCAGCAGGGAATCGGGTAGTAGCAATAACAGTCGCACCTGAGCGCAACATCATCAACGTGGCATGGTAACCGATTTTAAGCCTTGACCCTGTTATTAGTGCAACCTGCCCTGTCATATCACATGTCTGAAAACGTTTTGCATAATTCAGGTCACCACATTCGGTACACATAGAGTCATAGAAATGATGGATCTCAGTATATTTTTTTTTGCAGACATAGCAATTGCGTTCGGAAGTAAGAAAATGTTTCTCCTGGGTGGCAGATGATTCAGGTAAGGAAATTTGAGTGGGTGCTTCAAATATACTGGCAGTACGTGCACTACGGATACTGGATGCAGCACGAGTCTTACGATTAATTTCTGTGAGCTCTTGTCTTTTAGCCAGTTTAACTCCTTTATTCCTCTTTTTTATTTCAGCCCTGTCAGGACGGGTTATTTGTCCGGCAATCATCATAAGCTTGATCCGCTGCTCTTCCGGCAAATGAATAAGTTGATCACCGTTTTCAAGTAAATGTTCTAAAACTGAAATGCAATTCTCTATCTCACTTGTATTTAATACTCCTTTTTGCTCTTTACTACTCTTCATTCATTTTCCTTTTTGACATATTTTGCAAAGGTAACTGTGTTTCCGCTGATTCGATGCATGTATCATGGTTAATTTTAGAATCTCACATACCTTTAACATTGAGGGCGATACAGGATTGTTTCATTGCCTTTATTTTAAATAATTCTATTAAATGTTGGAGAAGTTAAAGAGAGTTCGTACTTTTGGAATGGATACGACCCATTAATAGTTTGTAAATACAAAGAATACAAGAGAACAAAATTTAAATAACAATAACTGGTACCGGTCGTTCAGGGAATAGAAATATACCAAAAAAATCAAAATATGAAAAAAGCGATATTAGTTTTAGGAATATTCATTATCTGTGGAAATGCTCTCAAGGCACAAATCCCTTTATTTGTCAAAAATGCACTCCCAGAAGGAACAGTTATTCATTCCAATATTGCTTATGCAGCAGATACTCTGAAGCAACATACCCTTGATTTATACATTCCACCGTATGCCGGCAAGAAATTTCCATTGCTAGTCTTGATACACGGCGGTGGATGGAGAGGTGGAAACAGATACGGCGAGATGAAAAATATGAAGTCTGCCGTAAAAGCGATTCTTGAGAAGGGAATTGCGGTTGCCTCTATTGATTACCGGTATACTTCGACAGCAATTTTCCCGTCTCAGATACAGGATTGCAATCAGGCAGCCAATTACCTCTATGAAAACTCCGGGAGATACCAAATTGACAATGACCGGTTTGCAGTGATTGGATTTTCAGCCGGCGGACATCTGGCTTCGTTGATGGCTACTTCAAATAACAATAACATAGAAGCATTTTATTACAACCATGAAAGGCCGCTTTTTAAAATAAAGGCTGCCATTGACTTTTATGGTCCTTCAGATTTTATTGCCCGTATCGGAAGTATGAAGTTGGATGATGAAGGGGATCAGAAATCTACCTCGACAGCCTTACTTGGTGCCAAGCCGGTAGACAGGCCTGATCTGGCAAAATTTGCAAGCCCTACTACTTATATCGACAAAGCAGACCCGCCTTTTCTGATATTTCATGGTGACCAGGATCATACGGTACCGATAATGCTATCGAAATTACTTGACTCATACTTAAAGCTTGCACATGTTGAAAGTGAATTTGTTATTGTGCATGGTGCCTCACATGGCGGAGAATTATTTGGATCGGAAGATATCAGGAATAAGATACTGTCCTTTTTAAATACTCATTTATAAGAACAGGCTAATTAATACCACTACTCATGGATATGTTGTTTATCCTGATAGCTATATAAAGTTTAAAGCCGGCTAGACACACTTCAACCTGTCTGGCCGGCTTTTGAATTGTTTAAACTCTTAGTCTGTATAAAACAATTTTGTTTTAAATATATAGAATACGTCTAACATTTTTACAAATTAATTGTTCGAATCATAACTCCATTGAATTCATAAACCTTACTGAATATCTGATTACTAATACGAAAACTGAGAACTATTTAGCAAGTGCAGTGTAGTAATCTTGGGCAGTGTGGGAAATAAACAACATTAAAGAATTTTTAAATTGATACCCCAATGAGAAAATTAAAACTTCAGGTACAAATGACTCTTGATGGATATGTTGCGGGACCAAATGGTGAAATGGACTGGATGACCTTTAACTGGGATGATAGACTGAATAACTATGTCAGGGAACTTTCAGAACCTGTGGACTGCATTGTTCTTGGACGGAAACTGGCACAAGGGTTTATCCCTTACTGGGCTTCGAAACCGGAAGCAGAAGAAGCGTCGGGTGTTGATAAAATGAATAATACCCCAAAGGTTGTTTTTACCGGGACGCTTAATATGTCAGAATGGGACAATACTGTCCTTGCAAAAGGTGAACTGGTGGATGAAATTATAAAACTAAAACAACAGACAGGAAAAGATATCATTGTGTATGGTGGAGCGACGTTTGTATCGGCCCTGTTCAAAGAGGGACTAATCGACGAGTATCATTTATTTATCAATCCGGTTGTAATTGGGAGTGGAATGACCATTTTCAACGGAATTGAAAACATACAGCATTTTAAGCTTGAAGAATCGTCCGCTTTTGACTGCGGAATTGTTGTTCTTCATTATGTGCCTAAACACACTAAGTGATTAATAATTAATAATTAATAATTGCCAGAACGCTGAATTGTAAGATTTTATAGATTAACAAATGCATAATTAACTCTCGACGATTACTTAAGGACAAAAGAAATTAAGCAAAGAATGGAATAGAGATTTATTATCCAGGATTAATTAGATACATTTACTTATTTGAAGGGGGTATATAAAATTTCAGTATAAAAAAGGGTACTGCTTATAAAATAGCCGGTTGAATATCTATCAGGATGTTTAATCGGTTTTATTACATCGGATAGTCTCATTAGGTCAATAAAAATCAATAGTCTTACGTAAATTCACAAATCAACAATTTTTAACCGCTATAAGGATAGCAATTGTGAAAAAAGGTAGTACTTTTGTATGATTTTTCCCGAAAACTGCTTTCTGCAACCAAGCGTACCCATATGAATAAAACATTTCTTACCAAATTTGCACCGCACTTTGCTGCTTTCCTGTTATTTATCGTTATATCGTTTGTGTATTTCTCTCCGGTATTGGAAGGAAAACAACTGATCGGTCATGATACCGAGAGTTGGATGAGTATGGCCAAAGAAACCGTGGATTACAATGCCACACACAGCGATGTTGCCTTGTGGACCAACTCCATGTTTGGCGGTATGCCCACGTTTCAGATCGCCATGTCACAGCCCTATAACTTGATCAAGTATGTGGATGATGTAATTCGTATTTTCCCGAATACAGTATTTTTCCTGATGCTCTACCTGATAGGGTTTTATATCCTGTTGCTTGCTTTCCGGGTAAACCCATGGCTGGCAATAATAGGCGCCATTGCATTCTCATTTGCTTCGTATAACTTCATTATCATACTGGCCGGGCACAACTCAAAGGCCATCACCATTGCCTATATGGCTCCTCTTATAGGGAGTGTGTTTATGGCGTTCAGGCGAAAGCGATTGCTGGGAAGCCTGCTCACTGCCTTTTTCCTGAGTCTGGCTATACGTGCCAACCATGTGCAGATACTCTATTACACTGTTATCATATTGTTTTTCCTGGCTGTTGTTGAATTTATTTACAGCATCAAGGATAAAGAGATTGCTGCCTTCCTGAAAACAAGCGGTATGTTGGTTGCTGCTGCATTGGTAGCAGTAGGTATGAATGCAACTTCCCTGATGACTACGTACGATTATAGCAAAGCTACCATGCGTGGAGATTCAAACGGGCTGACCGTAGACACCCAGAATTCACAACATGGGCTGAATAAGGATTATATTACGCAATGGAGCTATGGTGTCGATGAGACGATGACCCTGTTGATCCCTAACTTTAAAGGGGGAGGCAGTGGCGGAACACTTTCTATCGACAGTGAAACAGGCAAAAAGCTTACCAGCCTCGGTGCTCCTGATGTGGAAAAGATATTGAAAGATAACCAATTTCCGCTTTATTGGGGTTCTCAGCCGTTTACTTCGGGTCCGGTATATATCGGAGCTGTTATTTGCTTCCTGTTTGTGCTTGGATTGTTTCTGTTGGATAAACGCACGAAATGGTGGTTGCTCCCAATGATCGTGTTGACCGTAATGCTGGCATGGGGAAAGAATTTTATGTTGCTGACTGATATCTTTATTGACTATGTGCCTATGTACAATAAGTTTCGCACCGTCTCAATGACCTTAGTGGCAACAGGATTTGGCATGACCTTAATGGCTATTCTGGCACTAAAGGAAGTCTTTAACGAAAAAGCAAATAAACAGAAGCTGATTCGTCCGGTACTGATCAGTGCTGCTATAGTAGGTGGAATAGCGTTGATCTTTGCACTGATACCTTCTCTTTCGGGTGATTTTATATCTCCTTCAGATGCCCAGTATACAGGGAATAATGCTTTTCTGAGAGAAACACTTCCATTGGACAGGGCTGCTTTGTTACGGACAGATGCTTTTAGGTCACTGATGTTTATCCTGCTGTCAGCCGGGGTGATTTGGTTATATGCAAAGGATTATTTGAAGATAAAGGTTGCTTATGTTTTATTAGGCATTTTGATGTTGTTCGATTTAGTACCTGTTGCAAAGCGCTATTTGAATGATAACAGCTTTCAACGTCCACGCCGATTAGAAACATTTATTACACCATCTAAAGCAGATAACTTCATACTGCAGGATAAATCATATTTCAGGGTACTTGATGGTACGGTGAATATCTTCAACGATGCATCACCATCGTATTTCCACAAAAACATAGGAGGATATCATGCAGCTAAACTTCGCCGTTATCAGGAAATGATTAACATGCATATTGAAAAAGAGATTGGAAAAATGTTTGCTACCTTCGGAAGAGGATTCACCCAGGCAAGCATAAATAACACCATGGATTCCCTGGGGGTATTGAACATGTTAAACATGAAATACCTGATATACAATAAAGAGGCAGCTCCTATAATTAACCCACATGCTAACGGCAACGCGTGGTTTGTAAGCAATATCCGCATAGCCGATAACGCGAACGATGAAATGCGTCTGGTAGGTGAAATCAATACGAAGAAAGAAATGGTGGTTGATAAATCATTTGCTTCAGAATTGCCTTCGAAACTTGAACCGGATACT
>Ga0302215_10003672_pt1 | contig 10221 bp, 7 predicted proteins | sample II_Fen_N3_1_FD_194580 | JGI IMG/M metagenome (GOLD analysis project Ga0302215, IMG submission 194580) | Peat permafrost microbial communities from Stordalen Mire near Abisko, Sweden - II_Fen_N3_1 | ecosystem: Environmental > Terrestrial > Soil > Wetlands > Permafrost | place: Sweden: Abisko... | reverse complement strand
ACTTTGCCAGCAAACGAATCATTCGTCCTGCCTACAAAAACGTAGGAGATCGTAAAAACTTCATACCACTTAAAGACAGATAATATTCTATTTTGAGGTCAAAAGTCAAATTGATTTTTGACCTCAGTTTTATATATATAAGATAACCATGCAAAAAATTAAAGTAACAAATCCGGTTGTAGAGCTGGATGGCGATGAAATGACACGAATTATCTGGTCATTTATTAAAGAACAACTCATCCTTCCTTATTTAGAGTTGGACATTAAGTATTACGACTTAAGTATTGAAAACCGCGATTTGACAAATGATCAGGTAACTATTGATTCGGCCAATGCAATCAACAAATACAATGTTGGAATCAAATGTGCGACCATTACTCCCGACGAAGCCCGTGTGGAAGAATTCGGTTTAAAGAAAATGTGGAAATCACCCAATGGAACCATTCGAAACATTATTGGTGGCACCGTATTTCGTGAACCGATTGTAATGAGTAATGTCCCACGCTATGTGCAGGGTTGGACAAAACCTATTGTCATAGGTCGTCATGCATTTGGTGACCAGTACAAAGCCACTGATACAGTTATAAAAGGAAAAGGAACATTAAAAATGACCTTTACCAATGAAGCCGGCGAAACGAAAGAATGGGAAGTCTATAATTTTGAAGGCGATGGTGTTGCCATGACCATGTACAATACCGATGAATCAATTTATGGTTTTGCACGTTCTTCTTTTCAGGTTGCATTGGATAAAAAATGGCCGTTGTACCTTTCTACAAAAAATACCATTTTGAAAGCGTACGACGGACGCTTTAAAGATATTTTTCAGGAAGTGTACGAAAAAGAATTTGAAGAAGCTTACAAAGAGGCCGGAATCACTTACGAACACCGCTTAATCGACGATATGGTGGCTTCGTGTATGAAATGGAGCGGCGGTTTTGTATGGGCTTGTAAAAATTATGATGGAGATGTTCAATCAGATACGGTTGCTCAGGGCTTCGGTTCATTGGGTTTAATGTCATCAGTGCTTGTTACTCCCGATGGCAAAACGGTTGAAGCCGAAGCAGCTCACGGAACAGTGACCCGTCATTACCGTCAACACCAGCAAGGCAAATCAACATCAACAAACCCGATTGCTTCAATCTTCGCTTGGACCCGAGGCTTAATGCATCGGGCAAAATTAGATAACAACGCTGAACTTTTAAATTTCTGTGAAAAACTGGAACTAGTTTGTATTGAAACTGTTGAAGCAGGTGAAATGACCAAAGATTTGGCTATTTTAATTTATGGTGATGATGTGACCAATGAAAACTATTTAAGCACCGAAGGATTCTTAGCTGCTTTGAAAAGAAATCTTGATATAAAACTTGGAAAAATAGATATCCAAACATAAAGAAAGCGGTTTCAATTTAAATAATTGAAACCGCTTTTATTTTTAGAATCCGATACCATCAATGTTGAATTGAATTCAGTTTACTTGGATCGTGTTTATGTTTAAAGAATATGGCAAATAAAATCGCAATTATAAGAGCGTAAGCTGAGAATGACAGCCAAATTGAATGCCAATCCTTTAGACCATTAGTTGTGAAGTAATTATCTATAACAATACCACTTATTTTACTTCCTAGATACGCTCCTACTCCATTTGTCATCATCATAAACAAACCCTGAGCACTTGAACGAATACCTGAATCGGTTGTGGTTTCAACAAACAAAGAACCAGAGATATTAAAGAAATCGAAAGCCATTCCGTAAACAATACATGAAAGAATAATCATCCATAATCCGTCTGAAGGATTTCCGAATGAAAATAATCCAAAACGCAATACCCATGCAATCATCGATATGAGCATAACTTTCTTAATTCCAAATCGTTTCAGGAAAAATGGAATTGCCAAAATGAATACAGTTTCAGAAATTTGAGAGATTGACATGATGATGGTTGAATATTTTACCACAAATGAATCGGCATATTGTGGCACATTTCTAAAATCATCCAGGAATGAATCACCATACATATTGGTAAGCTGAAGCGCACCGCCTAAAAACATTGCAAATATGAAGAACACTGCCATTTTGTAATTTCCAAACAGTTTAAATGCCTTTAATCCCAACATTTCAATAATTGAAGCATCTTTGGAAATGGATTTTTGTGGCGGGCATTTTGGCAAGGTGAATGAATAGATTCCAAGAGCAATCGCCATAACCGAAGCAATCAGAAACTGGTTCGAATTGGCTTTACTTCCTGTTAGGTTGGTAATCCACATAGCCACAATGAATCCGATGGTGCCCCAAACACGAATGGGCGGAAATGTTTTAACCACATCAAAACTGTTGTTTTTCAGAATAGTATAAGCAATTGAATTTGATAATGATATGGTAGGCATATAAAAAATCATTGCACTTAAAATAACGTAATATAATGTGTTTGGATCGTTTACATAAGGAACATATAGTAACACTAAACCGTAAAGTATATGAAGGATTCCGTATAATTTTTCAGCATTCATCCACTTGTCGGCAATAATCCCAACTAATGGCGGCATAAAAATAGATGAAATGGCTAATGTTGAAAAAATAGCTCCAAATTGTGCTCCACTCCAGCCCTTTGCATGAAAGCAATATGTTCCGATAGTTATAAGCCAAGCTCCCCAAACAAAAAACTGAAGGAAACTCATTATTGTAAGACGAAATTTTAATCCCATGATTCTTTAATATTTGATTAGTTATCTGTTAATATAGTAGTTATCTGTTCTTCCTTTTTATTGCATCGCGAATGCTTACGGCTAATTCATATTTTTCTTCTTTTACAGCCATCTCAAGCAACTCATTCAATTCTTCAACAGACAGAATATCAAGATCTTCATTCTTCAAAGCTTCGGCTTCAGGTTTTGCTACCTCGTTAGTTTCATTTTCAATTACCGTTCCCACAATATCCAGAATCTCTGATTTTATATAGATCGGACATTCCGCTCGTACAGCCAAAGCAACTGCGTCCGAAGTCCGGGCATCCACAATTAAAATATTATCATCTTTCAGAATTTGTAATTCTGAAAAAAACACATCGTTAACCATATCATAAATCAACACCTTCAATAATTCAGCATCGAAAACTCCTAACAGGCTTTTAATCAAATCATGAGTCAATGGTCTGGGGGACTTTTTGTTATTCAATTTCAATGCGATAGACTGTGCTTCCGGTTCCCCGATCATTACGGAGAAGCGACGGTTTCCGAATTCTTCGCTCAGAACCAAACCATAAGTTCCAACCACTGTTTGGTTGTAAACTAATCCGGCAATTGTCAATTTAACTTCAGGATCCATAGTAGTGATTAATAATTAAAACCCTCAATTTAAAAAGCATACAGGCAATTTATAATTAGCTCTTAAGTTGCTTTATCTTATCGCAATATCTAATTCTCAGCAAATATACTTATTATTTTAAAAATAAAAATTATAATTTGTAAGTAATTGAAAAATATAGATTTTGTGAACATTATTTATAAATCAAAAAAATACAAGGCCTTTTATTCAAGTCAGGAAGTTGCGTCTTCCATTCCTTTATTGTTTTTGTTTTAATAAATTCAGTGTCAAGCGTAATATCAACGGCAATACATAAACGAGTTGAAGGTTGACAAGTCTGAACAATTTCCTCCAAAAGTTTCATATTACGATATGGAGTTTCAATAAAAATCTGAGATTGATCTTCAGAAATTGCTCTCGATTCAAGTTTTCGCAACATTTTGGAACGATCAGCCGGTTGAATAGGCAAATAACCCACAAATGCGAAACTTTGTCCATTAAATCCCGAAGCCATGAGTGACAATAAAATAGAAGAAGGTCCTACTAATGGTATGACATTAAAGTTGTTTTGTTGAGCAATGGCAACCACATCGGCACCGGGATCGGCAATGGCAGGACAACCCGCTTCTGAAATAATTCCTACACTGTGACCTTCGAACAATGGTTTTAAAAAACTGCTAATCTCCTGAGGAGAAGTATGCTGGTTGAGAATGTAAAAAGTCAGCGTATCAATATCGATTTCCCGATTCACTTTCTTCAAAAAGCGTCTGGCAGTGCGAACATCTTCGACTATAAAATACTGCAAATCATTTACTATCTGATAATTGAAAGTTGGCATAATACGTTCCAAAGAACTTTCGCCAAGCGTTGTAGGGATTAAATATAAATTTGCCATGTTAGTTGCGTCATGTTATATTTTCAAATTTTCCACTTCCTCACTTAATATTTCCCATTCATAAATTTTCTGCTCCAGTTCACGCTGTTTTCTCTGATAAAGCATAATATAATCATTATCAGATGCTTTTTCAGGTAGTTGAAGTTGTTTATCCATTTCGGCAATTTCGTTTTCAAGTGCAGAAATCATTTTTTCAACTTCTTCAACATCTTTTTCAGCCTTCCGGATTTTGCGATTTAATTCTTTGCGGGCTTCGTAACTCAATTTATTTTCCGAAATCGTTTTATCTTTACTTTCTGTTGCAACTTTCAACGAATTAGATATTTCCAATTCACGCAAGCTATCCATTTTCTTATATTGCAGAAAATCATAAATTCCGCCTAAATGTTCGCGAACCTTCTTATTTCCAAATTCATATACTTTTGTGACCAATCCATCTAAAAATTCTCGATCGTGCGAAACCAGAATAACCGTGCCATCAAAAGCTTTAATAGCAGCTTTTAAAACATCTTTTGATTGCATATCAAGATGATTGGTAGGTTCATCCAAAATCAGCAAATTGACAGGCTCTAAAAGCAAGCGAATCATTGCCAAACGACTCCTTTCACCACCCGATAGTACTTTTACTTTTTTGTCGGAAGCTTCACCACCAAACATAAATGCTCCTAGAATATCACGAATTTTGGTGCGTATATCTCCTACAGCCACATAATCAATCGTTTCAAATACAGTTCGTGTTTCGTCGAGCAAAGATGCTTGATTTTGAGCGAAATATCCAATTTTTACGTTGTGACCTAATTTAAATATTCCTGAAAATTCAATTTCCTGCATAATACATTTTACCAATGTACTTTTTCCTTCGCCATTTTTGCCAACAAAAGCAACTTTCTCACCCCTATTGATAATCATTCCGATATTATCGAGAATCAAATGATTTCCATAGGCTTTTGTCAGGTGTTCCATTTCTACCGGAATACTCCCTGAACGGGGTGCTGGTGGAAATTTGAGACTTAAACGGGAATTATCTTCTAAATCGACTTCCAAGCGTTCAATTTTATCGAGATGTTTGATACGGGATTGAACCTGAATAGCTTTTGTTGCTTTTGAACGAAAACGATCAATGAAATCCTCAGTTTCCTGAATCATTTTTTGTTGATTCTCAAATGCTCTTACCTGTTGTTCATGCCTTTCTTTACGCAGCTCAACGTACCTAGAATAATTTACATTGTAATCATAAATTTTACCCAGCGAAATCTCGATTGTTCTGATTGTTACTGCATCGATAAATGCACGGTCATGTGAAACTAGAACTATGGCACCGGTAGTTGTGGTCAGAAAATTTTCAAACCATTGAATTGATTCAATATCAAGATGGTTGGTCGGCTCATCAAGGAGCAATACATCCGGACGTAATAACAAGATTTTGGCCAGCTCAATGCGCATTCGCCATCCACCGCTAAACTCAGAACATTGCCTGTCGAAATCTGATCTAACAAATCCTAATCCAATTAATGTTTTTTCAATTTCTCCCAGAAAATTTCCATTCCCGATTATTTGTAAATGTTCGTTCGAATGAGTTAGTCTATCAATCAGTTGATGATAATCATCACTTTCATAATCATTCCTTTCGGCCAAATCAATATTCATCTGCTCTATTTCAGCCTGAAGTTCTGTAATATGTTCAAAAGCTTTCTCAGCTTCCTGCATTACAGTAGTACCCTCATTATGAATCATGTGCTGAGGTAAATAACCAATTGTAAGATCTTTGGGAATAGTTATTTTACCTTTTGTGGGGAGTTGTTTTCCGGCAAAAATGCGTAAAAGAGTCGTTTTACCTGCACCATTTTTACCTACAAGGGCTATTTTATCTTTTGGATTTACCAAAAAACTTATTTCATCAAAAAGCGGTGATCCGCCAAATTCAACCGTTAATTGTTCTACAGAAATCATAGTTATAGTTTTCGAAAAAAATCAATTAATAAATGAAATGTTGCAATCTTTATTACAATATTTCTATTTTATTTAAGCGCATTTTTTTATCAACTAAACGCCATAAAATATAGGTAAGTACTGAAGCAATTGAAAAAGCGGTAAGAACAAGACTTGTTATAGACCAGTGGCGACCAATTAAACCTAAAGTGATAAAAAACAATGAGATACATAATAGTACAAAAGTCACCTGACGGTGTTTTAAACCGGTTTTAAGCAACAAATGGTGAATGTGATTTTTATCAGGATGAAATGGTGACACTCCTTTTTTTAGTCTCGTAAGCATAACCCGCAACGTGTCAAACAAAGGGACTGAAAGTACGCAGATTGCAACCGCTGGTGCTGCAGACATGTAAAAAACATCTGTAACTCTTTGGTATGCATTCATATCGCAGAATTCAAACACATACAGTGTAATCATATATCCTAACAATAATGAGCCAGAATCGCCCATAAAAATCTTACTTTTGCCCCCGAATACGTTATAAAGAAAAAATACAAATAATGAACCAACCATAGCAAAAGCAGAAATTGCCAGATTTGAATTTCCTGTTAATTGAAAATATATAGCGAAGAATAATGAATACAGAATGCCTAAACCTGAAGCTAATCCATCAACACCATCAATCAGATTCAACGCATTGATTATTACTACAAATACAAAGAATGAAATTGTATAGCTCCAACCCAATGATAATTCATAAATGCCAAGAAATCCATGTAAATGTGATAACCGAACATCTGACACAACTATTAGGAAAAAAGCAGATGCAAGTTCTCCCAACAATTTCCAGGTTACTTTAATATCAATCAAATCGTCTACAAAACCAACAATTAAAATGATAAAAACTCCTATAATAGTAAATTGAAGCTGACTTATAATTTCATAAGAAAACAGAAACACTGTCAAAAGAAATGAAATGAAAATGTTGATTCCTCCAATATTTGGAATTACTCCTTCGTGAGATGTTCGCTTATTTGGTTTTACTACAAAATTGCGTTTTCTTGCAATATCGAGAACCAAAGGCATGAAAACCAAACCAATAAGAAATGAAACTATAGTTGATAATGAGGGTATATCGTGAATTAAGGTATTAATGTAATGCATTTACTATATCAAATTATTATTTATACATCTAAGCGTTCGTACTGCGAATTTTTGCTTAAAAATTCAGGGACAATTTTTTTCATCAAAGAAACAGTTAGGAAGTTTTTACTCATAAAACTGTACTTTATCAATTCATCAATTTGGGATGAAACTGTGTCATATTCATATTCCTGCACAGTTGCAATCATTATTTTTGGATTATGAGTTTTAATATTTACCTCCTTATGATTCAACAATTCTTCATATAACTTTTCGCCCGGACGCAGACCAGTATATACAATTTTAATATCAACATCAGGAATGAATCCGGCTAAACGAATCATTTTGCGGGCTAGATTTACAATTTTTACCGGACTACCCATATCAAAAATAAATATTTCTCCTCCTTCACCCATTGCACCAGCTTCAAGAACCAACATACAAGCTTCCGGAATTGTCATAAAATATCTGATAATTTCAGGATGAGTTACAGTTACCGGACCACCTTTTTCAATTTGTGATTTAAAATGTGGTATAACAGAGCCATTTGAACCTAATACGTTGCCAAAACGAGTGGTAATAAATTTTGTATCCGCATTTCCTTCAGCCTGAAGTTTACGGAATAACGACTGTACATAAATCTCAGCAATTCGCTTTGAAGCGCCCATTACGTTTGTTGGATTTACAGCTTTATCTGTTGAAACCATTACAAAACGTTGAACTTTATATTTCACAGCTAAATCAGCCATAATTTTTGTTCCTCTTACATTTACATGAATGCTTTCAACAGGATTATCCTCAATCAAAGGAACATGTTTATAAGCAGCTGCATGATATATAAAATCAGGTCTGTACATATCAATCATGTATTCCATTCTTTCTTTATTCCTAACATCTCCCAAAAAAACAGTGAAATTCTGATTAGGATATTGTTCTTCCATTTCCAATTTCAACGAATGCATGGGTGATTCTGCCTGATCAAGCAAAATAATTAAACTAGGTTGATAATTTACAACCTGTCGAACAATTTCGCTTCCAATTGAACCCGCAGCACCGGTAATGAGTATTACCTTGGATTTTAATTGCTTAGCAATATTCTTATTTGAAATTTCTATTTTAGGTCTTTCTAATAAATCTTCAATTTGAATAGATTTAATTTCTTTAATTGAAGGCATATCATTTTTCCATATACTCATTGGAGGAGATGTGAGTATCGACAAATTATTATTTAGAAATAAATCTAAATCAGAATTCGGATCAATCTGTTTCAGTTTATTTGGAGAAACAATGATAGATTTACTTTTTTTAACAACAACTTTTTGCACAGTGCTTTCATCTAAATTATAGACCTTCACTCCCATAATTACGCGTTCTGTTGCATTTTTATCATTGTCAATAAATCCTACAAGTTTATATTTATTCTCCTGAGTTGACCGAAGCATTTTGGCTATTCCAATTGCATCTGACTGAGTTCCAAAAATCATAATCGGAATAATCTGACCAGAGTTTTGTGTAAAGTAATCATAAATATTTTTAACACCCAATCTCAAAAAGAAAAGTAATAGGAACGAAAGAATAGCATAAATTAGTAAAGAGGAATAATAAAACAGGTAAAAGGAAACTGATTCAAAAACTAAAAAATTGGCAATAAATAAGATTAGCACATTAAAGCTTACTGCAAAAAGCAATTTTGCAGCATCAACAAATCCCGAATAACGGAGTACGCCTGAGTATGTATGGAAAATCCAGAAGAAAAATACCTGTAATATAAGAATAAGTCCAAGTCTTTGAAAAAATGTAAGATACCTTTCATCAGGCACTTCATTATAAAATCTTGTCGAGAGATAGTAAGCAATATAATATGAAAAAACACAAAGAATAACATCAACAAAAAGTACAACCCACCGTGGAATATACTTCAAATTTGTAATATGTGAAAATATATCAGAATTCCTCAGGAAGGAAAATTTATCATTTAAATCCATCATCTAAGTGATTTAGTCAAATTAGAAAAAATTGTCTGCAAAGATAAGTTTAAAAAGCGAAAGAATGATGAAATGAAGAATATTATACATTTAAAAATATATAGTTTTTTTCGCAATTGTTCAATTTTCAGAAAAAACACTCATCTTCTTTTTCAAAAGTATCCATAAATTGTAAAATGCAAATATAATACATATCTTTGCACACTAAAATATAAAAATTCATTTATATGTCAATTCATAGTGAAGACTCCAGGATCGTAACGACCCATCGATTATTGGAAATGAAACAAAGGGGTGAGAAAATCAGCATGTTAACTGCATATGATTTCACCATGGGAAGTATTGTCGATCAGGCAGGAGTTGATATAATTTTAGTTGGCGACTCTGCATCGAATGTTATGTGCGGCAATCAAACGACTTTGCCTATTACGTTGGACCAGATGATTTTCCTTGCAAAATCGGTTGTCAGAGGTGTAAAAAGAGCATTAGTTGTTATTGATATGCCATTCGGAAGTTATCAGGGTAACTCAAAAGAAGCTTTGGCATCTGCCATTAGAATAATGAAAGAAACGCACGGAGATTGCCTGAAAGTAGAAGGTGGAGAAGAAATTCTGGAATCAGTAAAGCGCATTTTAAGTGCTGGAATTCCAGTAATGGGCCATCTGGGTCTAATGCCTCAGTCCATAAACAAGTATGGTTCGTATACAGTAAGAGCAAAAGAACAGGATGAAGCAGAGAAACTAATACGTGATGCTCATTTGCTTGAAGAGGCCGGATGTTTTGCTATTGTATTGGAGAAAATACCCGCAAAACTGGCACAACAGGTTGCGTCCGAATTAACTATTCCGATTATTGGTATCGGAGCTGGTGGTGGTGTTGATGGTCAAGTATTGGTACTTCACGATATGGTTGGATTAACTCAGGACTTCTCTCCACGATTTTTACGCAGATATGCTAACATTCAA
>Ga0302215_10003670_pt1 | contig 10224 bp, 5 predicted proteins | sample II_Fen_N3_1_FD_194580 | JGI IMG/M metagenome (GOLD analysis project Ga0302215, IMG submission 194580) | Peat permafrost microbial communities from Stordalen Mire near Abisko, Sweden - II_Fen_N3_1 | ecosystem: Environmental > Terrestrial > Soil > Wetlands > Permafrost | place: Sweden: Abisko... | reverse complement strand
TGCCATTGCCAACAGAGGATGGTATTATACGCCTCATATCGTAAAATCAATTGACGGAAAACCAAATCCTGATCAAAGATTTAAGGTTAAACATAAAACTTTGGTTGATCCTAGACATTTTGGACCGGTCTTAAAAGGTATGGAGGCGGTAGTTTTGAGAGGTACTGCAAGAGGTTTAATGTCTAAAGATTTCACTCAATTGGCAAAGACAGGAACAGCACAGGTTCCTCAGGGAAAAGATAACTCAATTTTTGTTTTGATTGCTCCTGCAGATAAACCGAAAATTGTGGTCGTTGCCGTGATGGAACACGCCGGATTTGGTGCAACTTGGGCGGGTCCTGCTTGTACAGTAATTGCTGAAAAGTATATTACGGGAGATCTTAAAAGAGAACATCTTTATAAAAAGATGATCACTTCGAGTTTTATGCCCGAATACAAAAGACAATGGGTTGCCGATCTGAAAAGAAAGGGACTTTATAAAGAACCAAAACCTGATTCTATTAAGCTTAAAAGAATACAGGATAGCTTAAATCTTATCAAAAAAGCAAAAGAAAAATTAGAAGCCAAGAAGAAAATTGAACCGAAAAAACCTGCGAAACAATGAAGTGGACAGAAGGAATAGATAAGTTGGGTCTTGGTTTATATCTTATGCTTTGTATTTTTGCGATTGCCAATATTTACAGTGTAGATGAAGCTTTAGGGAAAAAACAATTGGTGTTTTTCGGGATTTCACTTTTTGTTGGGTTGATTATATTTTTCAGCCGAAGCAAGTTTTTTGAAAATATGTCCGGAATCATTTATATAGGCGGAGTCTTACTATTGATCGGACTATTTCCTTTTGGTAAAGAAATTTTAGGACAAAAAAACTGGTACAAATTCGGAAGTTTTACGATGCAGCCTGTAGAGTTTGCAAAAATTGGGGTTGCTTTAATGCTTGCCAATTACGTTTCCGGGCCGGAATATAATTTAAAAAACAGAAAATCACTTTTAACTACTTTAGCCATTATCGGAATTCCTGCTGTCGTGGTTTTGGCAATTCCCGATGTGGGATCGTTGTTGGTTTTTACAGCATTTTTTATTGCGTTATATCGAGAAGGTCTGAGTGGATGGTTATTCGGGGTTGGATTTACATTAGCAGCTGTTTTTCTAACATCTATTGCTGTGCAACCTTTATATGTAATTTTATTTATGTTATTGATAGCAGAGATCGCAATTGCTATCACAATGTTTAGACTTTCATTAGATTTACTTATTATATTTGGTATTGTTGTTACTCTTATTATCAGTTATTTTGCCTTAATCTTTAATCCATTTATTTTAATTGGATTTGTAATTATAGGTGGGGTTTTCCTAATTATAAAAGCTTTTAAAGATTCTGTAGATATTATTTCAATTGTGTCTGTGGCATCTGTAATTTTATTTCTTTCGCTGATTTCTTTTGGAACACCCTATATATTAGAAAAAATGCCAAAACACCAGAGAGAAAGAATTGAGGTTTTGTATAAAGGTGAGAAAGCGTTTAGAGATACTTCGGGTTACAATTTGCTTTATTCTAAAACTGCCATTGGTTCTGGTGGAATGTGGGGTAAAGGGTATCGTGAAGGCTCAGTAACGCAAGGGAAATTCGTACCTGAACAGGAGACCGATTATATTTTTTGTACAGTAGGTGAAGAATGGGGCTTCGTAGGAAGTGCCGTTTTGGTATTGTGCTATATGGTTTTCATCGGGAGAATCTATTATTTGGCCGAACAACAGAAGTCAGCCTTTAACCGTGTTTTCGGATATTCTTTTGCCTCAATCCTGTTGATGCACTTTTCGATCAATTTAGGGATGGTTATGGGGTTGTTTCCTACTGTTGGGATTCCGTTGCCGTATTTTAGTTATGGAGGAAGTTCGCTTCTTGCTTTTTCTATGATGACCTTTATTTTCTTTAAACTTAATTACGCTGATAAAAACAGTTTGGTATAAAGCTGGAAGTTAGAAGCTGGATGATGGAAGTTTGCCATCTTTCTTCAAATGTTCTCAAATTCAATCTGCGAGATCAATTTTCTATTATATTTTTACTTTTAAATAAAATCATAAAAGTTGATGAGTGAAACTTACGTCTCAGATACAAATTATAATCAATTAAATTTTGCTGAATTTCCTTTGCTGGTGGGAGAGTATGAAAACTGCACATTTCAGAATTGTAATTTGGAGTATGCCAATCTTTCTCAGTTTAAATTTACCGATTGTGAGTTTATTGACTGCAATTTAAGTATGACTAAATTAGCAGGAACCGCTTTTCGTGACGTTATTTTCAAAGACTGCAAAATGTTCGGAATGCATTTCGACGATTGCAATGAGTTTGGGATGTCTTTCAGATTTGAAGGATGTGCTTTAAATAATTCTGTTTTCTACAAAACGACCATCAAAAGAACCTTATTTAAAAATTGCAAACTGATTGAAGTCGATTTTGCTGAATCTGACTTATCTAATTCAGTGTTTTCAAGCTGCGATTTTAATGGAGCTACATTCGATAGAACGAATCTCGAGAAGACCGATCTCAGAACATCTTTTAGTTACACCATCAATCCTGAATCTAACAGGCTAAAGAAGACCAAATTTTCACTTTCAGAAATTCAAGGTCTCTTACGTCGATTTGATATAGAAATTGATAAAAATAGCTGATTTAAATTATTTTAAGCAAAAGCTCATCTATTATGTGATTCAATAGGAACGGGCTGTAGCAGTTTAAAAAAAATTACAGTGTAAAATGGCTTTAGCCGAAACCTACAGTAAAATTATAAGTTTCGGCTAAAGCCATTTTTTAGGCAAATGCTCGATCGGGCTAAAGCCCGATTCTATTGATGAGAGTATTTCAGGATTTAGTTTTCAAACAAAAATAAAAGCCATCAAATTTGATGGCTTTATTTATATAAATCAATTATTTAAAACTAAAGACTAGTAGAGGCTAAGTTGTTGTAGTTTTCTCCGTTCTCGTTGATCACTCTTTTCGCAAACCTGAATTTCGGTCCCCAATAAGAATCATTCAATGAAGAGATCATTACACCTTTTGAAGTGGCTGCATGAATGAATTTTACTTCTCCTTCTTCAGTTACATCTTCTACAATTCCTACATGCGAAATTCTTTTTCCGTGTGAGAAGAAAATCAAATCACCTTTCTGAAGATTTTCTTTTTCTATGCTTTCTCCTTCCTGAGACTGAGAGGCTGCAACTCTTGGTAAAGTAAGTCCTGCTGCTGCTCCGAATACTGATAATACAAATGCTGAACAGTCGATTCCGTTTCTTGTCATTCCTCCGTATCTGTATGGAGTTCCCAAGTAAGTCTGAGCTTCTGTTAAAATATTATCAATAGTCTTATTATGTTTGATCGCTTTTGCGATTTCAGTGTTTTTTAAAGAATTTTTTGCGTTTGCGATGGCTACTGCTTTTTCAGAGATGAAAGAGTTGATTAACAACTTTTTATCATTCTCCATTTTAGTGTCTAGTGCAGCAAGTTTGGCATCTGTTTTGTATTCTCTAGTGTAAGTTGCCGGTTTTGAAACTACGTAATTCGTAACGCATGATTGTAGTGATATTGTAGAAACAAAAGCAACTAAATAAAACAAAACTCTTTTCTTCATATTTTTTAATTTCCGGTTGAAAAAGAAATATTTATTTCTCTAAAGCCCTACAAAAGTAGATATTCCAGCCAAGACAGCCTCGATATGATTATTATCATGTCTTAGTTTTAACATATTTTAACATCCTACAGTTATTTGTTAAAGAAAAAACAACCGCTATGCGCCTATTTTGGTGAGTGTGCGGTTTTTTTTATTAAGATTTTTTAACATAATATATCGACTTCTCTTTATTAATCAGGATTTCTTAAAATCTATCACCATTAATATTGATATTAAAAAGACATAAAAAAAGTTCCCCAAATAATCGGGGAACCTTCACTAATATGGAACTTTACATGTGTTATCTTGTAAATAACATTTCTCTATATTTTGTCATTGGCCAAAGCTCATCATCCACCATCATCTCAAGATCGTCAGAAGCTTCTCTGATCGGCTCAAATAATGGAATTACGCTTGTGCAGTATTCTTCTGCCTGTTTTTGGCTTTCAGAGGTTGCTTTTGCAGCTTCTCTTGCTTTCATAAGATCTTCAACACCTAATTTGATTTTAGAAATGTTTCCGGAAATCTGAGTAATTAAACTCATCTGCTCTTTTGCAAGAGTTCTAAACTCTGCATCTTCAAAAATTTCCTTAAGACCTCTCACGTTTTCAATCAGTCTGTTTTGATAGTTTAATGCTGAAGGAATAATGTGGTTTCTTGCAATATCACTCAATACTCTTGCTTCAATATCAATAACGGTAGAATATTTTTCTAATTTGATTTCGTTTCTTGCCTCAACTTCTCTGTGGGTGAAAATTCCCATCTCTTCATAAAGATTAACGAATTTCTCATCCATTTCCTGCTTAAGAGCTTCTGGAGTAGTTTTCAAGTTGTTTAGACCTCTCTTTTCAGCCTCCAAAGCCCAATCGTCAGAATATCCGTCACCTTCAAACATGATGCTTTTACATTGCTTGATGTATTCTCTCAATACATTGAAGATCGCTTCATCTTTCTTAAGACCTGTTTCAATTAAAGCATCTACTTCTTTTTTGAAATCACCCAATTGTTTTGCAGCAATTGTATTCATTACAGTCATAGATTCTGCGCAGTTTGCAGAAGAACCTACCGCTCTGATCTCAAATTTATTTCCTGTAAATGCAAAAGGAGAAGTTCTGTTTCTGTCAGTGTTATCCAACAAAATTTCAGGAATTTTTCCAACAACATTTAGTTTTAAGTCTGTTTTTTCGTCCGGTGAAAGTTTTCCTTCAGTTACTTTTTCAAGCTCTTCCAAAACTCTGAACAATTGACTTCCGATAAATACAGAGATAATTGCCGGTGGAGCTTCGTTTGCACCCAATCTGTGGTCGTTACTTGCAGACGCAATACTTGCTCTTAAAAGATCAGCATATTCGTGAACTGCTTTAATTGTATTCACGAAGAATGTCAAAAACTGTAAGTTTTTCTTAGGGTTTCTTCCCGGGCTTAGAAGGTTTTCACCAGTATCAGTTGCTAAAGACCAGTTGTTGTGCTTTCCGCTTCCGTTTACTCCAGCGAATGGTTTTTCGTGGAACAAAATATGGAAATGGTGTCTGTGAGCAATTCTTGCCATCACATCCATCAACAAAGAGTTGTGGTCAACTGCAACGTTTACCTCTTCAAACATTGGAGCCAGCTCAAATTGGTTTGGAGCTACCTCGTTGTGTCTTGTCGTTACAGGGATTCCCAATTTCATACATTCAACTTCCAATTCTTTCATGAAATTCATGACTCTTGTAGGAATTGAACCGAAATAATGGTCATCCAATTGTTGTCCTTTTGCAGGAGAATGTCCTAACAAAGTTTTACCTGTTAAAACTAAATCCGGACGAGATTGATACAATGCTGAATCAACCAGGAAATATTCTTGCTCCCAACCTAAAGTAGGAGTTACTTTCGTTACATTTTTGTCGAAATACTGCATTACGTTGGTTGCAGCTTCGTCTACAGCGTGCAAAGCTCTTAATAAGGGTGCTTTGTAATCTAAAGTTTCTCCTGTGTAAGAAATAAAGATTGAAGGAATACAAAGAGTAGTTCCCATAATGAAAGCAGGAGAGGTAGGATCCCAAGCTGTGTAACCTCTTGCCTCAAAAGTGTTTCTGATTCCACCATTTGGGAAAGAAGATGCATCTGGTTCTTGCTGAATCAATAAGTTTCCGCTGAATCTTTCGATAGCTCTTCCTCCTTCAATTGGAGTAAAAAATGAATCGTGTTTTTCTGCAGTAGATCCTGTCAATGGCTGAAACCAGTGCGTGTAGTGAGTAACACCTTTGCTCATTGCCCAATCTTTCATAGCAACTGCTACCTGATCTGCAATTAGTCTCTGGATTTTACTTCCTTTTTTAATAGCATCCATTATAGATTGGAATGCTTCTTTTGTTAAGTATTCTCTCATTGTGTTTTCAGAGAATACGTTTTCACAAAATAATTCTGATAATTTAGCAGGAATTTCTACTGAATTATCTTTTCTAAAGTCCTTGAATGGTAAAGTTTCTAAAGCTTTAAATCTTAAAGTTGACATATAGTGTTGAATTTTATGGGGCAAATTTACGAAAAAAATGAATTGAAAATAAAATACCCCTAATATTTTTAGACTATTTGATTATTTGTTTTAGTTTAAATCTCGTTAGACCCCTGTTTTAATGTGGGGTTATTTTAAAATGGAATTAATTTTTAGTTTAAATAACATTAATATAGGTACAGATAAATATTTTTTGTTGAAAAAAGACTTAGAATTGAATGTAACATTTTTAAAATGACCATTTTCCTCAGCTTATCTAAAAAAAAGTACTCTTATGCTGCTCAGGAATTCTTATTTTTGAATAAATCAAAACCCGATGATAAAAAAAATCACACTAATTATTTCTTGCTTGTTCTTGCAAATGCTTTTTTCTCAAAAATCAGATCCTATATATTACGATAAAGATTGGGAAGTCACGACAAAAGCAAATGCTTCTTTTTATCGACTCATGCCATTAAAGCAATTGGGCGAATTGGTTTTGCTTCAGGATTTTTATATTAACGGAACTCAGCAGTTTGAAGGATATGTTTTGAAGACTAATGAAAATGAATATGTTGGAGATGTTGTCTGGTACAACGAAAATGGAAATGATGAAAATTTCAAACAATATCGGAACGATACAAAGAACCTTACCTTGTTATATTATCACAGCAATGGCAAAATCCGAAAAAAAGTTCAGTATAAAAACGGAGTAAAAGATGGTGAAGCCATAATTTACGCAACCGATGGAACGGTTTTAATGAAAGGAATTTATGCAAAAGGTAAACCCGAAAGCGGAAGTTTTGAAAGGGTGAGACGCAACGATGACTACGATTATAATATAAATATAGAAGAAGCGTCTGAGGATATAGCTCTGGTTACAACAGAATCGGTAATAGCTCCACCGCCGCCGCCAACTCCTCAAAGAACAACTCAAGTTGAGCCACAAACGGTAGAAATGACTGTTCCGATGGATGAAGGTCTTTCGAAGAACAAAAAAAATAGAAAAACGGTTTCAGAGAAAATATTCTGGGCCAACTCAAAGCAATTGGCTCAGGAAACGGTTTATGAAATCGGTTCGTATGATTTTAAACCTATTGCTAGAAAAAATTACGATAAGTCTGGAAAATTAATTCAATCTTTAAATGAAACCCATTTTCAGCAATATGGAAATGATATTGAGAACGGAACTGATTATCAGTATTATCTTCAAAATAACTTTGCTTCTAATATAAAGTCTATTTCAAACCTCATCAAGGGAGAAAAATCGGGGAAAGAGATCATGTATTTTCCGAATGGTGAGATTGCTTTAGAAACCAATTATAAAAATGGCTTAAAAGAAGGTGAGGAAATTGTTTTTAACGAAAATAAGACGGTGAAAAGTAAGCGAGTTTATAAAGAAGGAGAACCTTTTAATGGAAATTTTGACGAACGTGTGGGTGGCGTTTTTGTTAACCAGAATTATTTAAATGGTGTAAAAGAAGGCGAAGCAATTGCCGTAGATGAAGAAAATCAAATTGTTGCCAAAGGTGTTTATAAAAACGGAAAGCCCTTCAACGGAACTTTTATTGAAGATAATGAAAATCGTTCTGATAACTATGAGTTGATCAATGTTGAAAATTTCAAGAAATCAGGCTTACAGAAGGTTTTCGGATATAGATTGGAGAATTTAATAAGAGCTTATACGATCAAAGATGACAAATTGAACGGAATAACGACTTTCTATGACGACAGCAAAGTTGTGGGAACTTTAGAATATAAAAATGATGAACCTTACGACGGAACTTTGGTAGAAAGTGAGAAAAATTCAGTTTTCAAAAACGGAAAAATTACAGAAGAAACTTATTTTGAAGATTCTTATAATAAGGATAATATTCAAAAGCAAAAACTGTATGAAAACGGAATTATCGTAAAGGTTAAAGATTTTTCTTTTGATATTTCAGAAAAGCCACAGAGTTCTTATGAAGGTATTTTTAAAAATGGAAAACCTTATTCCGGATATTTTGAAACTGAGGATAATAGAGAATTTAAGCAAGTCAATTATTTTGAAAACGGAATTCTGAAATTTCAATATTCAAATGATTATCTGAAAAATATGGATAATTTCAGACATCAGACTTATGATATTAAATCTACTTACAAAGACGGAAAAATAGTTGAGGGTGTAGAATACAAACTGAAAGAAAAACAGTTTACCACAAAATACTGGAAAAACGGAGTTCTGCAAGCCTTCGATTGGGATTTGTTTGCAATGCATTATTTCAACAGACTTCATTTTGAATTAAAGAGTAATTCCATTGAAGTCAGCGATATGCAGGCAAAGAGAAAGGCTGAAATTAAAATTGACCAATCCAAAGACACTTTTAATAAACAACTTTCAATCGATGGGAAAATAGTTGACGGTACGAGAAAAGATTATTTAGAGTCAAAATACAAGGAGAGTATTATCGTTTATCACGAAAAAGAGGGTAAAATTATTTCGACTAACTTAAATCCAATGGATGAATCTATGGAGCCAACTGAAGGAACTGAATTGTTTTACAAAGTTTATATGATGGTCAAAGAGACTTCAGGTCTTCAGGAAAATTTCAATATGTTGGCAGAAAAAATTTCAGGTAACAAATTTATTGAAGAAACCGACGAGAATCGCATAGTTACCGGAATTCAAATAGATGCTGATGGAAAACCAAAAGACGGTATTCTTATCACTCCTACACAAAATAACACGTATACTCTAAAGCTGTATGTGAATAGAGCATTGATCAAAACGATAGAAAAAGTAAGTTTCGATAAAGTAAAAGAGGAGCTGGGAAAATTGGATAAAAATCAACCTTAATGGTGAAAAAAAATAATTTTGAACAATATGAATAAAATTTATTCCGGTTTTCTTTCTAATTATATTCGTAAATATTAATTTTAAAACGTGTTAAAAATTAGTTTAAATGATAATCGTTTGATTTAAAGTATTTTAAAAAATTAAATATATTTTTCGTAACTTTTCAGACTTTTTATAAAAAAATTCATAAATGACATATTCTAGAGCGAGAGAAACCACCGAGGCAATTGAAAGACTTTATATCTCTATGAGACACTTGTTTTACAGAGGATTTTTCAAGCCGGGCGGAGTTTCCGGAGAGAGTATCAGAAGCTTATTAAAAATCATAGACCCAGAAATTTACGGCACCATGAATGTTCCCAGCAAATTGGAACTTGATGGTTTGATGTATGTTTTAGACAGACTTCCTGAAGGTATTGAGGAATGTGCTTTCATTCATCTTACTTCGGATGAGGGTTTTGATAAAGGAAGTTTCGAGCCGATTGTTCCCAAAAAGAGAAGAAGAAACTGTTATAGAATCGACGAACACCAGATGAATATAGAAGTTCTATTGGGACGTTCGGAAATCTACGATATTCTTACCCATTTAACTTTCTTATTTATAGAAGCAGATAAGATCAGAAATCTGGCTTTCATCCAAGATGAAAATTGGAAACCGACACGAGCTTTCAAAATCATTGAAGAGGTAGTGAAGGGTGAAAAAAAATTCAGCAGAAGAGAAAAAGAAGTTGCGTTGATTCATTTGTCTTCTTTAATAGGAAGAACTTTTGATGAGACTTTAAATGCATACAATTCTTTCGGAGACGATGATAATCCGGATCGTTTATTCAAAATCATTTACAATCTGGGAAAAGCAAGTCTTGAAGATGCTAAACAAAGCAGAGAAAGAGAGATCCATTTCAGTGCAATTCTCAGAGAGAGAGTAGGGCATCACTATTTTGGAGAAAAATGGGCGAATAAGGTAAAAGAAGTTCTATTTGCAAACGATCTTCACATGCGTCCGCTGCATATTATTTCTGCCAACATGCATTCTGTTAAAAATATGCTGTATGCGAACGATGCATTGAGCAAAAAACAGACGAAAGATGTAGATTATAAGCTTTACCAGGAGATTTCAAATAAAAAAGATCTTCGTGATAAAGTTTTAAAATATGCTCTCGAAGAAGGCTTGATCTATATTGACGATAAAAGTGGAAGTAATATCGATGTTCAGATTATTGATTTAAGCAAAATTGATCTCAAAAATA
>Ga0302215_10003669_pt1 | contig 10226 bp, 11 predicted proteins | sample II_Fen_N3_1_FD_194580 | JGI IMG/M metagenome (GOLD analysis project Ga0302215, IMG submission 194580) | Peat permafrost microbial communities from Stordalen Mire near Abisko, Sweden - II_Fen_N3_1 | ecosystem: Environmental > Terrestrial > Soil > Wetlands > Permafrost | place: Sweden: Abisko... | reverse complement strand
AGGAAATGTAATGGTCATGCAATCTATTACTATGAATACCGGTGCTAAAATAAATGGAAGAGTACTGGCACAGATTGGTGGTGTTACAATGTCAGGAAACACTATTGTGAAAGACTAAGCAAGAAACTAATTTTATAAAAAAGCGTATTCCTCAATAAGAGGATGCGCTTTTTTTATGTTTAATTTGTAATATTGAAATGTTAATTATTGTGTGAATAATGATACTATATTATGGTATTGTATAACAGAAACAGGGTTTAAATGTATCACCTTTGTTCCATACACTTAATATCAATTTTTTAAAATTAAATGACATGAAAAAAGACGGTATATACATTATGTTTCTTGGTTTAGCTATGACCATATTAATTGCTTATTTTTACTTTTCAAAACAATATGATTATGTCATGAGTAAATTTGTTTTGACCATTGGTAAATCATTTCATTTTAACTGGGCTCCCATGATTGGTATTTCGGTCATGGCCTTTGGTGAATTTATTTTGTGGCAATCTCAAAATAATAAAAACCTGAACGAAGTAAAGATTAAATTCCTCAGAAAATTTAAAGTAAGATTGTCAAATGTTCGATTAGTAATCATTTATTTAACCCAAAACAAAATGGTCAATTTAAAAGCGATAAAATTTATTGTGTCTGTATTCCATTTCTAAAAGTAATAAAATTCAGTTCTAAGATATCCTATCAATAACCAGGTTCATTGAAAAATGAAGTAGAATAAAAATTTTTGTACATTACGGATAACTAAGAAGAATCTATTTGAGTAGGAAATGTCGGTTGGATAAAAATCTGAAAATGTGTGAATATTGATATATTTGTCAAGAATAATGTAACACATTCATTAATGAATTGTATCACCTTTGTACAATAATAATGGTTTCATTATCAATTAATACAGTCCCTGATAAATTGATCATATTACTTTTTAAAAAATTACTCAAATGATAAAAGGCGGTATTAATTTCGTGATGATTGGTATGGGGATCATAATTCTAACGGCATATATGTATTATTCTGAAAATGAAGAAAAGATTACGAATAAATTCGTATTATCAGTCAATAAATCATACCTTTTCAATTGGACGCCTATGATTGGGCTTTCTTTCATCGTATTTGGAGAGTTTATTTTATGGGAAACGCAGAATAATAATAAATTGAAAGAACTCAAGGCAAAATTATTGAATGATTCCAGGCTTCGTTTATCTGAAATAATGCCAGATTTGTTGAATAGCTTCAACAAAAATTTTTAAAAAATCTTATAGTAATAATATTAATATTTTTTGTTTTAAAAAGAAGGAATCGACTACCATATAACTTGCCTGTCCATTTTACACACCTATTATTTTTCTCATAATCTTTAAATTATTTCCTATATCTTATCGTCCATTTTCAATCCTGAATTGATGAATATATGGGGGATATTCAACTTTACAGATTTCAATTTTTGACTTAAGATGAAAGCTCTTATTTTTTTTTATACATTTTATATCAAATAAAATGCTGTATTTCATGACACTTGGAAGACAGAAACTCAAAATTAAAATTTCAATACTTTTTATGAGTGAATTTTATAACTCTTATACGAAATTGTATAACAGAACCACAATTTAAATGTATGATCTTTGTGAAGTGAAAATAATTTCACAATAAAAAAAAATATAACATTATGAAAAGGGAAAAGAAAATGATTGTTACAACGTTAATTACAATTTTAATTTTATTAATCACTGGTTTTACAAGTCTTGAATTAACGAAACCAAAACAACCTTTAATTCCGGTACAAAAAATATTACTTGAGCCTGTTGCTCTTAACAGTGCATCCGAATTTGCTATTCTGGCAGGATCGTGTATAAATAATGCAGGCGTAACTAAAATTAATGGTGAAATAGGTGTTAGTCCCGGCTTATGGGTTGGTGGTTTCCCTCAGGAAGTCATTGTTTCAACCCAACACACCAATTCAATTAAATCCACTCAGGCAAAGCAGGATTTAACTGCCGCATACAATGATGCTGAATCACGCAGAAGTGATGATGTAGTACAATTATCCGGAAATATTGGTGGATTGACACTAACGCCGGGACTTTATAATTCCTCTTCCTCACTTGTTATTTCTTCGGGAGACCTTACTTTTGATGCCATGGGAAAATCAAATTCTATCTTTATTATTCAGGTTGCATCCAAACTCACCACCAGACCTGAAACAAGAGTGATTCTTAAAGGAGGAGCATTGGCTTCAAACATCTTTTGGCAGGTAGGCGAATCAGCGATATTTGGGTCGCATTCTATTTTCAAGGGTACTGTGTTGGCATTAAAATCAATTAAACTTTATAATGGAGCAACACTTCATGGCAGGGGATTATCAAGAGGTGGTGAAGTAAACCTGGCTAGCAATATCATTGAAAAATAATCATTCAGTAGTATCGATTCCAAGCTTAATATTTTTCTTCAACTTATTCATATAACATAAGCTTTGCAAGTAAATCTGCAAAGCTTTTTTTGATGATTATCCACCACCTGTCATAAAATAGAAACTTCACCTTATATTCGAATGAATTAGAATTCTGAAGTTCTGATATCAATTGGTTAAAGCATTACGAATATTAGAAGAAAATCAGTTTTTTTATATTTATCCCAAATTCGCTGCTTTTTAGTAACTTTTCCTTTTTTCTTCAGAAGTGATTCTCTAAGATAGGTAGGAGGGTTATCGGGGATTAGTGAATTTAAACCCATTACCCCCTAAAAAAATAAATATTTCCCTACTATTTATAAAACATTAATAATTTTCGTAAAAACTGGTAAGTGGTTAATCTTCAATTAATCGTTAAACACTAATCGTAATTCACTAATCAAAGATCGATAATCTGTTGTCGATTATATCCTATAACAATTAAATTGAATAATAAAAGTCTTTTGATGCATAGATTAGAAAATAAATACTTAAATTCACCGATTCTAAGTATGTATAAAAAGCCTAATAATAAAAATTATATAATATCAAATATTAATTTACTGATCTGAAACAACAGGTATAAATGAAAGCTTATTCTTTAACGCAAAAATGTACGATTGTAATAAGAATTTCGAATATTTATAGTCAGTAAATTTACCATGTTTAAATAAAAAAGTATATAGATAGTATGTCTGAAAAATTATTTTTAACAACTGCAAAGATCAATTTTGTCACTTTTATATTAATCTTGATCCTTTAAAAATCTTGACAGTCCTTCAGAAAAGGATATTCAATGATGATGATTTATGCTTAAAGTAATTTTACAAAAAAAATAGACTCCGGTTATAACAAATAATATAATTATCATATTTTTATTTCAAAATTTATTCTGATGAAAGTAATTGCCTGAATATGATTATTCAACATATTGGTCTGTATATGTATATCCTGATTCTTAATTTGTATTTTTGCGTCACATTTTTTATAAAAAACCTTTTCTGTTAATAGAAATATAAAATGATTTGTAACTCATTAACCAACTATGAAAAACAAAATTCTGACAAATGCTGTTATTCTTCGTCGAAAAGCAGAAGAAAGATTACTGGCAGGTACATTTTCATGTGATTTAAAAAATTCCGACTATGATAATTTAAAGCTCATTCACGAATTACAAATTCATCAAATAGAATTAGAAATTCAAAATGATGAACTTTTACTTGCGAAAGTGGAAACAGATAATTTAGCAGAAAAATATATTGAATTATTCAATCTTGCTCCTTTAGGCTATTTTACAGTGACAAAAACTGGAGAAATCATTGAGTTAAACCGGTTTGGTGCTCAATTGCTTGGTAAAGATCTTATGGTTACAGGATACAGTTCATTTGGAGTTTATGTAACCGATGAAGATAAACCAATTTTCAATTTATTTATTGATGAAATATTTAAAAACCATGAAACTGAAACTTGCATGGTAAGCATGCGATTGAATGAAAACGCTATGAGAAGTGTTCTCCTTACAGGCAATCGTATTCAAAATTACGATCATTGTTTAATTGCTGCTATAGATATCAGTGAACGAATGCGATTAGAGAAAGAATCAAATGAACTGAAACAATTCAACAATTACTTTATTGGAAGGGAACTCAGAATGGTCGAACTTAAAAAAGAAATTAATGAACTTCTTCATTCCGGAGGTTATGAAAACAAATATCCGGTTTAAAAAATTTCGAATAAATTCAAATTGTTAGACAATAAATACCTGTAAATTATAATTTATGAAACTAATTTAATTGCATTCAGATTACAAACATCCTTTCGGAATAAATTAAAGCGATTTTGGGGTAAATGGATTGGTAGAGAAATGGAATGCCTGGTCAGATCGAAGAAATTAGTAAAATAAGAATGCAGTCAGATCTGAATTTAAATTACTTTTTAATTTGTTTAATGGAATCAGAAAGTCAATCATTAATGGTTGAACTTTGTTATTAATTGTCTAGATTTACCTCTACAAAAAACATATCACTTTGCTGTTTCGTTTACTTCATGACGGTATTAAATAATCGTTTTGAATTAGAATGAATGAAGAAATTAAATTGTATAACAAAGCTTTTCAATTGAGCTTGTTTACGATATTCTACAATATAATTGAAGGAATTGCATCCATATTCCTTGGGTACGAGGATCAGACACTAACCTTATTTGGGTTTGGTATTGACAGCTTCATTGAAGTGATGTCGGGTATTGGAATTGCAGTGATGATTTACCGTATCAGGCAAAACCCGGCAAGTTCTAAAAGAAAGTTTGAAATAAATGCATTAAAAATAACGGGAACTGCATTTTATATCTTATCGGCCGGTTTGCTGACAGGAGTGATCATCAATATTATACTCGCTCATAAGCCTGAAACTACTTTTTGGGGAATTGTTATTTCACTTGTATCCATTCTTGTTATGTCGTGGTTAATGGTTGCCAAAAAGAATACAGGTAGAAAATTGAATTCCGAGCCCATACTTTCTGATGGGAATTGTACGAAAATATGTGTTTATATGTCTTTGGTTTTGCTTGTTTCGAGCCTTATTTATGAATTGACAGGATTTATATATGCTGATGCAATTGGAACATTGGGATTAATTTATTTTTCTATTAGTGAAGGTAAGGAAGCATTCGAAAAAGCGAAAGGAAATCATTGTAATTGTGATGATTGCAAGTGACGAGTGGTGGATCTTACTTTTTTTTTAAAAATTTAATATGCAATTTCTATATTTATTAAGCCATAGGTTTTATTACCGAATAAATAATACTTTTGATTATCCGCAATGTGTCCTAAAAAATTAAAGTAGTATAACTTTAGATGCTATGATAATTTAGATTTTTCGATTTATCGGTAAAGTTGTTTACAAACTAAACGTAATTTTATAAATAGAAAAATTAAATACCGATGTTAACACAATTTTTAATTGCCGGAATTGCTATTTAAATTCGATTCCACTCACATATTCTATTTTATAATACATTATGAGCTTTTGCGATCATTTTAATTATAATGGTAAAGCTATCTTTATTCTTTATTTCCCAATTACTTCCCATTTACATCCAAATTACTTCCCATTTACTTCCGGTTTCTTTATTTTTCTATAGTTTCCAATCCATTAACCTGCTTTTTTCCTTTGATATCCCAACCCATTAAATGCTATGGGATATCCATGGGATAACCAAGGAAGAAATAAGGGAAAATTAAGGGAAATAGTAAAACGGGTAGAGAATGCCGGGTGAATGCCAAGTGAATGTCGAGTGAATATCAGCTACAGAAACAGACTTACTCAATTACACCTGGTTATCACGTATATAATTGATTTATATGACTATCTGCAAAACATTTAATCCTTCATAAACAGACTTCGGTAATTCCGGAAAGTCAATAAGTTGAGTTACAACCTTTCTACCAAAATGTCGGAGCTTTTTCCGACAAGCCGGAATGTTTCATCCGAAAGGACGGAATGTTCCATCTACCAGTTCGGAATGTACCAAACGCTCTTTGTATCACTTTTTACTTTTAGATCTACTTTATTTTAGGACACGTTGCGGATAATCATATAATACTTATATCTAAAATCAGAAATACAGGATATATTCAACATCCTCAAAAAGGTAATTCCATTAGAAAATGGAATCAACTATAATTTACAATTTTACCCCCCCCAACCCTAACTTTAGAGAATAACATTAATAGATAAAGCACAATAAAAATTGCTTCATCTTTGACTTCATTTATTATTGAAGCGATTTGATGAGTTTTTATTGTTCCAATGTTCCATTCTGATTTGGTCATTTGCACCAGATATGAACAAGAATAACTTAAATTAAAAATAGATAATCTGATTTGTCTTTGAAATTTAATAAGTGTTGGCATAAAATGTGGATGAATCATTTTACCTTTGCAGGCTTTTATTATTTATTCATACAAACTTGTTTATATCGTGTTTAAAACTACTCCCGGAATTTTATTACTTTTCATTTTTTGCCTTTTCTTAGTAAGCTGGGGTAGTGTTGGTCATAAAATAATAAACTCTAAATGCACAGAATCATTTCCGGCATCCATGACGGCATTTAAAATATGGTCTGATTCTCTTTCTCTTCATGGCTCTGATGCTGATTCACGTAAAAACGCTGATAAAGCTGAAGGTCCTAAACATTATATCGATATCGATGTTTATCCTGAATTTAATTCTACCGGACGAATTGCATCTACCTACGATTCGATAGTCAAAATCCATGATGCGGCATATATAGTCAATAACGGAAGTCTTCCCTGGGCTACCATTAACATGTATGACTCATTGGTTGTGGATTTCAAAAGACATAAATGGCACAAAGCCATGCTTGATGCTTCCGATCTGGGTCATTATGTAGGTGATGGTCATATGCCCCTGCATTTAACCGAAAATTACGATGGCGGAATGACAAACCAAGGTGGAATTCATTCGCGATATGAAACAGCCATGGTGGGTGCAAACAGTACTATTCTCAGTAATTATGCAGGCGAACAGGTAAACTATGTGAGCAATATAACCAACTATGTTTTTAACTATATTTATATCGATTATCAATATAAGGACAGTGTGCTTGCTGCTGATGCCTATGCGAAAACTGTTTCTTCAGATACCAAATCATCTCTGTACACGGCAGCTCTCTGGAGTAAATCAAAATTTACGACATTACTTATGCACAATGCATCACATTCGCTGGCCGAACTGATCTATTCTGCATGGGTTGAAGCAGGAAGCCCTGCTTTTGGTGTAATAAGTGAGGTGCCTGCTGCATTCGAAAAAAATGTTGTGGTTTATCCTAATCCCACAACCGGTAGATTGGAACTCTCAGGTGATAATATCTATAAAACTGAAGTCAGCTCTTCTACCGGCATCATCCTGGGGAGGTATACAGGCAGGAACATTGATTTATGCAATCTGAGCAATGGAATGTATATTCTGAGTATATACGGAAAAGAAGGATTGTTGAAGAATGAGAAAATATTGCTGGTGAAATAACTTGATAAGTTTTCATATTCTTTTTATAATCATCAATTATATTTTTACTTTAAAATAAAATTTTCGTATTCCCGAATGTTTCATGAATAAATTTTAAAATGATACAACAACCTGATTCATTCTCAAAAATTCTGATAATTTAAAAATCTGAATCTATATCAGATATAAACAAAAAAGGTGAGGTAACTCACCTTTTTTTTATTTAATAATACAATAACCATCAAAAATATATATATTTTTTACAGTTAAATAATTTATCTATTATATTAAAAATATAAGTTAATTTAATAGTGTTATTTTATGTATTCATACAACTATCCGTAATCTTACCATCTGTAGGTTAATAATAACATATTGAAAATGTGTGAATTACATAACTATAAATAATTGTTTTGTAACAATTACAATGTTTGCTATCTTACCTTTGTAATTCATTAATAAAATAATATTTTGAAATTGTATATCAAATATATGGTGAGTAACCGTTGTAAAATGGCAGTCAAAGAAGAATTGAAAAAACTTAGCCTGCACTTCATCGTCGTTGATTTAGGTGAAGTAGAAATAATGGAAGATATTACTTATGAACAAAAAGAAAAACTGAAAGTTGGATTGCTTAATTCAGGACTTGAATTAATGGATGACAAACGGTCAGTTTTAATAGGAAAAATAAAAAATGTCATTGTGGAAATGATTCATCATTCAGATGAATCGATAAAAATTAATTTTTCGATCTATTTAAGTGATAAATTACATCACGATTATACCTATCTGGCTAATTTATTTTCAGAAGTTCAAGGAATTACAATAGAACATTTTATAATCAACCATAAAATTGAGCGGATTAAGGAATTGATTATTTATGATGAATTAAACATTACTGAAATTGCACATCTAATGAATTACAGCAGTGTGTCTCATTTATCCAATCAATTTAAAAAGGTTACCGGACTTTCACCTTCCCATTTTAAAAAATTAAAAGTGAAAAGAAGAAATCCGATTGAAGAAATTGGTAATTTATATTGATTTTACATCATCATACAACTAACATAAGTATTAAATTAATCATCAAAAGTGATTCACTTTTGAATAAAGCAATTAAATAATAAATATAAAAAATGAAGAGTCATAAAAAAATTCAATTGTTTCTGGTAGATGATGATCCCTTATTTTTGAAATCTTTGGAAATAGATTTTCTCCAACATTCTGACTATAAAATCGAAACATATGCTACCGGTGAACTCTGTTTAGAAAATTTATCTCATAAACCGGATATCATCATATTAGACTACCAGCTTGATGGAATTGAGAAAAATGCCATGAATGGAATAAAGACTCTGGATAAAATAAAATCATTTAATCCGGAGATTCCTGTAGTCATGTTATCATCACAGGATAAAATAGAAGTAGCCATTAATTGTATGCATCATAAAGCATTCGATTACGTTGTAAAAAGCGAAACAGCTTTTTTAAGATTACAAAAAAAAATAAATACAATTCTTAGTTTTAAAGAAATAGAGCGTGAATTGAACTGGTATATGGAAAGGATGTAAGAATATTCTTGCTTAAAATACAAAACAGTGTGAATAATGCAACTTTTTAAATTAGTTGTGTAACTTAACGCATATTCGGAGGACATATCTTTGTGGCGTGGCAATAAAGTCACAAACTTAGTAAAAACTGTTATATGAAACTCAAAATTGTATTACCGGTTCTTGGATTATTTTTAATTGGTTTAATAAGTAGTTGTTCAAACCAATTAGATACCAGTATGGCTTCTAAAATGTCTTCAAAAGAAAAATCGTATTCTTATTCTACTGTAGAAAATGTTGTCGCCACTAATCAATCATCGTTGACAGCTGTCAACCTTGGAATAGCAGGCGATTTTGCGATTTTATCAAAAACCGGTATTACTGATGTTTACAAATCGAGTGTGTTAGGAAACATTGGAGCAAGTCCAATTACAGGCGCCGCAATTTTATTAAGTTGTGCAGAAGTGACAGGAACAATTTATACAGTTGATGCTGCAGGTCCGCTACCTTCAAGTGTTACAAGCCCAAGCCTGTTAACTACTGCCATTGGAAACATGGAAACTGCTTATACAGATGCAGCAGGTCGTATTAATCCGGATTTTCTGAATTTAGGCGCCGGTAATATCGGAGGAAAAACATTGACTCCTGGTTTATACAAATGGACAACAGCTCTTATTATTCCAACAGATATAACCATCCAGGGAAGTCCAACCGATATTTTTATCTTCCAGGTTTCCGGAACATTAAAAATGAGTTCTGCCGTAAGAATTACATTAACAGGCGGTGCACAGGCAAAAAATATCTTCTGGCAAAGTACAGGGGCAGTTACCTTAGGAACTACCACCCATTTTGAAGGAAACATTTTAAGCAAAACCGGAATCAATATGCAAACGGGTGCTTCTATCAATGGTAGAATGTTAGCTCAGACTGCAGTTACATTGCAAATGAATACTGTTGTTATTCCTCAATAACAATAAAAAATAATTAAAAGAGAGACTGCCATAAGGTTAGTCTCTTTTTTTATTGGTATTTGTCCCTTGATGTCTGATATCTTCGAATTAGTTTTATCCAATTACATTGCAATGTCGTTAAGTTAGGAATATTGCTTGAATAATCTCTTTGTGTAACTTTGTGGCTTAGTGACTTTGTGGCAAGAAAATATTAGCCACTAAGACACAAAAACACTAA
>Ga0302215_10003668_pt1 | contig 10230 bp, 4 predicted proteins | sample II_Fen_N3_1_FD_194580 | JGI IMG/M metagenome (GOLD analysis project Ga0302215, IMG submission 194580) | Peat permafrost microbial communities from Stordalen Mire near Abisko, Sweden - II_Fen_N3_1 | ecosystem: Environmental > Terrestrial > Soil > Wetlands > Permafrost | place: Sweden: Abisko... | reverse complement strand
GTACCTGTTACTCCTGGCTTCACTGCTTTCGTCCTGCATGAAGTCATCACCCGTTTTGTTTTCAAAGCTTGAAGGGAATTTTAATGACAACTGGGAATTTGTCAAAGATCTCACTGACAGCATTTCTCCTGAACTGTTTAAGAAAAGCGATCAGCAACAATCAACCTGGAAGAAGGTAATACTTCCACATACTGCCAACATCGAAGCAGTTGATTCGCAGGAAAAGCAATGGCAGGGAATAGCCCGTTACCGTAAGTTTTTCACTGTTCCAAAACAGTTCAATCAGAAATCGGTGTCACTTCAGTTTGGTGCAGCGATGCAGGTTGCTAAAATTTACCTCAACGGAGAATTGCTTCAGACGCATTCAGGCGGTTACCTTCCTTTTGAGGTAAAACTGGATGGGAAAGTCAAATTTGGCGGTCAGAATTGCATCGTCGTTGAACTCGATAACCGCGACAATCCCCTGGTTCCGCCCGGCAAACCACTTGCAAACCTTGACTTTAATTATTACAGCGGGTTATACCGCAATGTAACAATCGAAATAAAAGACAAACTTCATATTTCAAATCCGATTACAGCTGACCGGGTTGCCGGAGGCGGTTTACTTGTAACTTACAACGATGTTACAGAACAGTCAGCTAAAATCAATGTTCAGGTTGATGTTGAAAATGAATCTAAAGATGCTAAACCGGCTTCATTGCAAATCAGCTTATTGGATACAAACGGGAAAACAGTTCTTACTAAAAATGCAGTAGCTCAAAATGTATCAGTTGGAGGATATGTTCAGTTCAAACAGGAATTGAAGATCGAAAAACCAGGTTTGTGGTCTCCTGAAAGCCCTTCTCTTTACAAGTTGAAAGTAAGGGTCCTGAGCAACAATCTGCCCGTGGATTCATTATCGGAAGTGATCGGCATCCGAATTTTCTCATTTACCGCATCCGATGGATTTGTGCTAAACGGTCAGAAACTGATACTTCGCGGTACCAACCGTCACCAGGAATATCCATACATCGGGTATGCGGTTCCGGACAATGCGCAGTATCGTGATGCCTGGAAAATTAAACAGGCGGGATTTAATTTTGTACGAAGTTCACATTACCCGCAATCGCCTGCCTTCCTTGCTGCCTGCGACGAACTGGGCATACTCGTGATGGATGCCATTCCAGGATGGCAATATATTGGTGACGAAGCATTTCAAAACCATAGCATTCGCGACACACGCGAGATGGTTCGCCGCGACCGAAACCACCCTTCAATTATTTTATGGGAAGCATCGCTGAACGAGTCCGGAATGCCACGACAATTTATGGAACGGGCACATCTGGCCGTTCATGAGGAATTACCCGTAAAAGGTGTGTATACCTGTGGCTGGATCGATGACGTATATGATGTTTATATTCCTGCACGCCAGCATGCGAAACCACCCTATTACTGGAACAAATATGCCAAAAACAAACCGATCATCATTGCAGAATACGGCGATTGGGAATATTACGCGCAAAATGCCGGCTTCAACCAGACGGCTTATGGAAACCTGCAAAAAGAGGAGCGAAATTCACGCCAGCTACGCGGATTTGGACAGAAGCGACTCGCACAGCAAGCACTCAACTACCAGGAATCGCACAATGATAACCTGAACGGTCCGGCAGTCGGCGATGCCAACTGGCTGATGTACGATTATAAACGTGGTTATGCGCCCGATATCGAATCATCCGGTATCATGGATATTTTCAGGTTGCCAAAGTTTGCCTATTACTTTTATCAAAGTCAGGCAAAAAAGGCTGAGCCTATGATTTTTATCTCCAATTACTGGAACGACGCGTCGTTTAAAGATGTGAAGATTTACAGCAACTGTGATGAAGTTGAATTATCACTCAACGGGAAAGTAGTTGCCCGTCAAAAGCCTGATCATGACCGGAATTCGACCAATCTGGCTCATCCTCCATTCTCGTTTAAAATCGCCAAATATGTTCCCGGAAAACTGGAGGCGAAAGGATTTATCGCAGGAAAAGAGGTTGCAAAAACCGAACGTAAAACACCGGGTGCACCCGCTAAAATCATGTTGTCAATCGATTCAAGCGGAAAAGAATTGCAGGCAGGCAAGAATGATGTTGTATTTTGTTATGCATCTGTTACCGATGCCGATGGAACAGTTATTCCGGATGACAAGCGCGCTGTGAAATTCACGATCGAAGGAAATGCAGAACTTGTTGGTGACAATCCGCGAAATGCTGAAGCCGGTATTTCAACCATTTTGCTGCAAGCCGGCAAGAAACAGGGTGTACTTCGGATTAAAGCCACCGCAGAAGGTTTGGTTCCAGGCGAAATAAATTTGAATTTGTTTTAATCAAAACAAGGCATGCGTAGAGACAAGTCATGCCTTGTCTCTACCACAACAATCCAATTACCTTCCAATCCTGAATGACGCTTTCAGCAGAAACACATTGTAGGGTTTATGATCGAATTAAATCTCTCATGTCGTCAACAAGGTTAAAGAGAAGCTCAAAGTTCAATTCCGTTACAAGCTTGGGGCATTTTCAATGGAAAAAACTAAAAGTAGTTCCAAATAAAAATAGTTGGTCAAGAATGATTTCTTTTGCAGGAATTAAAAAGGAGGCGACAAACCAAATTTTATGTAGCCTTTTTTAAAACTCACTAACTAATTGTGCTAATCTATTAGCTTGTTATATGTCGATACAAAAATTTAAAGACGATCCTGAAGCGCTGCTACGACTGGCAGAGGGCAATCTTGACGCATATCGTTTTTTATTTGACCATCATTTTTCGGATCTCTGTAACTTTCTGTTAATCTATTTACACAGTAAAGAACTTGCGGAAGACATAGCTCTCGATATTTTCACGTTCGTGTGGGAAAAGCGTCAAACACTTCAAATCAAGGCAAATTTTAAATCATTCCTTTTTTCCGCAGCCAAAAATAAGGCAATTACGCTTTATAAGAAGGAAAATCAAAAGATGTTTACCCAAATCGAAAATATTGAATCAGTAATGCCAAATGACTCCTCGTCCCAGTTTACGATGGAGAACAACGAACTTCGAAGCTTAATAAATGACGCTATTTCTAAACTTCCTGAGAAAAGCAGACAAGTCTATCTGTTGGCATGGGAAGAAGATATGTCATATAACGAAATTGCCGTTCAGCTTGGATTAAGTCCAAAAACGATTGAGAATCACGTTGGAATAGCGCTTCGAAAACTACGCGAATCGCTGAAACCGTATTACAAACAAATATTCATGTGGTGGGTGATTCTCCATTTTTTGGAATGATGTACATAATCGTTTGCACCAACATGCAAACTACTATAGACCAAATGCTTATTACCGAATCCATATATAAGCATTTTCAAAATTCACCACACAATTCATTATTGAACCCATTTTCTTCAAAATAATTACAATTTCGTTTGGGGGTTATTTCAATTTTCAAAGACATATAATCGAAACAACTAAATATGGAACCGTTAAACACACCCTGGGAAGCTATTGCTGCCCGGCTAAAAGACGAGGCTAACACCGAACAACTTCTTCAAATAGAGGAATGGCTCTTATTATCACCTGAAAATCAGGTGATCCTTTCGGAAATTATAGATACATGGTCATTAACCAAATATAAAACGGAGTTTTACGAGCCTGATAAATCGATTAACTGGGAGAAATTAATGAAGCGGATAGGTCATCCCCAAAGTCGTACAATCCAACTAAATAGCCTGTACCGCTGGATGGCCGCAGCATCAATTATTGCGGTGGTTTTCCTTGCAGGTCTTGGACTGGGTGATGGATTATTCAGGCATTCTCCAAATATTTCATTCGTTAAGATAACTGCTCCTGAAGGGTCTAAAACTCAAATCGTTTTACCCGACAGTACACATGTTTGGTTGAATTCCGGGGCAGAATTGCAATATCCAGGTGATTTTACCGCCCAAAATCGCCAGGTAACCATGAAAGGTGAATGCTTTTTCGATGTCACCAAAGATCCTGAACATCCATTTATCGTTGACGGATCTAAACTCCGCGTAAAAGTATATGGAACACAGTTTAATATAAACGAAGATCGATTTACCAAAGGAACCGATGTTACATTGATTTCAGGAAAAGTGGAGGTTTACAACCAGAATAATCAGCTATTATCGAAATTGAATCCCGGAGAACAGTTGGTTTACAACAATGGATTAAGCAAGGTACAGAAAACCGAGAATCCCGAAGCTCTCACTGCGTGGATTAATAATATGCTGATATTTAACAATCAGCCATTCGAAGAAGTGATCAATTACCTCGAAAAATGGTATGGTGTAACAATTACGCTCGACAAAACGCTTTACTACAACTACAATTACACATTTAAGGTTAAAACTGAAAGTTTGCGTGAAGTACTTGAGCTGATATCGTTTATCACGCCTATTGAGTACCGTATCGAAGGAGAAAAAGTAGCCATCAAATACCGACAACATATGAAGAAATAAAGGAAAAACAGCCACAAAAAAAACAGGAAGTGTTCGAGACTCCCTGTTTATTAAAGTAGTTTATCATTAACCGAATTTTCTGTGCAAAATGCTTCCTGATAAAAGTGATGCACAAAAGATTCAAAAAACTAAATCATTCAAAAGTATGAAAAATTTAATTCATTTGTACCGGCGAAAACCGGCTACGCAAAAAATTCTATTAACTATGCGATTAACGCTATTCTTGCTGGTTATTAGTGTTTTCAGTGCATTTTCGAATACCTATGCACAAAAAACCAAACTAGACATCAATGTTCAAAACAGTACTGTAAAAGATGTTTTGAATCAAATCGAGACACAAAGTGAGTTTTTCTTCATGTACAACAACAAGCAGGTAGATGTTGAGCGAAAAATTGATCTTGACGCAAAAGCGAATACGGTTGATGTTGTATTGGAAAAATTATTTGCAGGAACCAATGTAAGCTTCAAAGTTGTAAACCGTCAGATATTATTGTTTCCCAATGATATAATCAATCTTTCGGAACAACAGGGTAAAAAAATTACCGGAAAAGTAATTGATCAGTCTGGCATACCAATTCCCGGAGCCTCTGTAATTGTGAAGGGAACGACAACAGGTGTCTCAACTGACAATGATGGTAATTTCTCGTTCGCAATCTCTACGGATTCGAAAGTGCTCGTCATTTCATTTGTAGGTATGAGCTCACAGGAAGTGGTGATTGCCGGAAAATCAGTATTTAATATCGTACTTGCAGAAGAAACCATTGGATTGGAGGAGGTTGTTGCAATCGGTTACGGCACAGTAAAAAAGAGCGACCTGACCGGCGCTATTGGATCAGTGAAGGGCGATGTCATCTCTAACCGTAAAACAACGCAAATATCACAGGCCCTGCAAGGTTCTGTTGCAGGAGTTATGGTGACAAGGAATAATAATGCTCCAGGCGCGGATGCAACTATTCGAATTCGGGGAATTACGACAATAGGGAATAATGACCCGTTAGTAATTATTGACGGTGTTCCGGGAAAAGGTCTTAGTGATGTTAATCCAACGGATGTTGAGAGTATTTCGGTATTGAAAGATGCTGCATCGGCATCTATTTATGGTGCCCGCGCAGCGGCCGGGGTTATCCTTGTCACAACAAAGCATGCAAAACTTGGCGAGCTTAATATAAATTACAACGTAGAGTATGGTTTTGAAAAACCAACACAAATACCTGGAATTGTTGATGCGACACGATTCATGAAAATAGCCAACGAAGCGAGTTGGAATGATAGTGGAAATAATTCAAATGAATATCCCACTTATTCTAATGATGTTATAACTAATTATAGTTCATTAAACCAACAGAATCCTGACAAATATCCTAATACTGACTGGGTTAAACTCATTCTGAAAAGCAGTGCTCCACGACAAAGTCATGTCTTAAGTATATCTGCAAGTTCCAAGAATATTCGGACAAATGCTTCAATTGCCTACGATAAAACAGAAGGATTATTTTCTAATAAGGATTATCAACGGTTTACTGTCCGATTTAATAATGACATAACCATCAGTAAGATGTTATCTGCGACAATCAATTTTAACGGAAGTCGTACAATTAATAATAATCCGGCAATTGACCCTATTTATGGGATGCTAACCTCACCTCAGATTTATGCAGCGGAATGGTCAGATGGACGTGTAGCTGAAGGTAAATCGGGAGATAATATTTATGGACAATCTAAATATGGAGGTTATAATAAAGGGTGGAATACAAGAATAGGCGGAAAAGCTTCTATAGACTTTACTCCTTTTTCCGGATTAAAGATTTCTGCGGTAGTTTCTCCTAATCTCGAATTTGATAAAACCAAAAAATTTGTAACACAGGTTCCATATTATTCAGCGACTGATCCAACTCTGTTTGTTGGCTATCTTACAGGAACAAAGACTACATCACTGAATGAAGGCCGCAATGATAATTATAATGTAACAACTCAATTTATAACTAATTATACTAAAGCCATTGGATCACATCATTTAAATGCAATGGCCGGATATGAAAATTTTTATGCTTTTTCTGAAAATTTGGGTGCTTCACGTGATCAATACTTATTAACAGCCTTTCCATATCTTGATTTGGGACCTTTAACATTACGCGACAATACTGGGAACGCAGAAGAAAATGCCTATCGGTCATTCTTCGGTCGTTTAATGTATAATTATAAAGATAGATATTTCATTCAGGGCAATGTCCGTTATGATGGATCTTCAAGGTTTTACCAAGATTCTCGTTGGGGTGTATTTCCATCGTTTTCTGCCGGATGGATTGTATCTGAAGAATCTTTTATGAAAGATATCCCTGAATTATCATTTTTGAAACTTAGAGCATCCTGGGGTAAACTTGGAAATGAAAGAATCGGTAATTATCCATATCAGGCTAATCTATCATTTCTTAATTCATTGTTTTATAAAGGGAATACTGTCGTTTCAGCTCAGACAGCAGCGCAGATACAGTATGCAATACAAAATATCACCTGGGAAAAATCAGCCTCCTACGATTTTGGTGTAGATGCCAATTTCTTTAATAATAGACTTTCCTTTTCAGGAGATTATTACAGAAAAGAAACAAAAGACATGCTGCTAACGCTACAAATACCTGAATATATGGGCTTTAATAATCCAGATCAGAATGCGGGGCAAATGCATACAAATGGATGGGAAGCGACTCTTGGCTGGAATGATAAAATTCAGGATTTAGGCTATTCTATTTCTTTTAACGTCTCAGATTACAAATCTGTAATGGGAGACCTTAAAGGAACACAATTTTTAGGAGATCAAATTAAAATTAAAGGAAGCGAATATAATGAATGGTTTGGCTATGTTTCTGATGGAATTTATCAAACGCAGGCAGCTGTTGATAATTCACCAAAAACAAGTTCAAATGTAAAAGCCGGAGATATAAAGTATAAAGATTTAAGTGGTCCTAATGGTACTCCCGATGGAATCATTAATCAGTATGACAAAGTTCTTCTAGGCGGATCGCTACCCCGTTTTTTATTTGGTGGCAACGTAGCATTGAACTATAAGAATTTCGATTTTTCTATAGCATTTCAAGGAGTAGGTAAGCAGAATGTTATTTATACGCCCAATATGGTTGAACCTTTCCTTAACTCTGGTTTTTGGGGTAATGTTCCCGCTATTATTGATGGAAAATACTGGAGTAAATATAACACAGATGAACAAAATCTTAAGGCAAAATACCCACGGGTCTCTAATATAGGAAGTTTAAATAATTACGTAATGTCCGATTACTGGCTTTTTAATGGTGCCTATTTAAGGTTAAAAAATGTAACTCTTGGTTACTCTATTCCCAAGCAAATAGTAAATAAATTTAAAATGCAAGGGATTCGTTTGTATTTTAGTTTAAATGACTTTTTGACCGTTGACAAATTTCCGAAAGGATGGGATCCTGAAAATACCGGAGCGAATTATCCAATTACGTCTTCATTAATCTTTGGCGCAAACATTAAATTTTAATTCTCGATTATTATGAAAAAGATAGTTTTATTTACTTTATCAGCATGCATGACTTTTCTAATTGCGTGCAATAGTCTGGATTTGAATCCTTTGTCCACAGGATCCAATGCAAATTGGTACGCGGACGAGAGCGAGGTTAATATGAGCTTAAATGATTTATATCGGGATCCCTTTTGGCCTGTTGATTTAGAGACCTGGACTGATAATTGGATGGCCAGAAATGCTTTAACTCCTATTACCGATGCAACGATTAACAGTCAATGGGCTACGTCTGAAACTTATTATCAGACTGCATACAAAGCAATCGGCCGGGCAAATACCTTATTGGCAAATATTGATAAGGCTTCGGGAAATATTAGTCAATCTAATTTAGATCGATATAATGCTGAAGCCCGATTTGTTAGGGCATCACAATATTCATTATTAATCTCCCATTTTGGTGATGTAGTATATTATGCTGATATTCCAGACCTTGCAACAGCTTATAATTTTTCAAGAACGGATAAAAAAATTATTCTTAAATCAATTTACGAAGATTACGATTTTGCCATCTCAAAATTACCTTTAAGTTATGGCAGTGCAGATTTAAAACGTGCAACAAAGGGAGCTGCATTGGCATTAAAAGCTCGTATTGCTCTGTATATGGGAGATTGGGCGGTGGCAAGAGATGCAGCTAAAGCTTGTATGGATTTGAAAGTTTATAAACTATATCCTGACTTTTCAACACTATTCATTCCTAGTACAAAAAATTCGGTAGAAAACGTTTTTGCAATTCCTCGTTCTGTTACATTAGGAAGCTATTTTGTGGATGGTGGCTTAATAACAAGGAATGCAGGAGGAAATTCAGGATCTAATCCTTCCTGGGATTTGTTTTGTTCTTTTCTTTGCAAAGATGGATTGACGATAGATAAATCTCCGTTATTTGACCCGCGGCAACCCTTTAAAAATCGCGATCCTCGGTGTACGGCAACGCTTGTCGAATTTCAGACTAAACATTTAGGTTTTATGTATCAACCACATCCGGATTCTTTAACTTGTTATAACTTCAATACAGGTAAATATCAGATAAATAATGATTCAAGATCGAATACTCAATATGCTTCTTTTAATGGAATAATTTTTAAAAAGGGTATCGATGATTCATGGTTAATTTCTGGCAATAAGGTCGATCCGGATAAAATAATTATTCGCTTCGCAGATGTAATGTTAATATATGCAGAAGCCAAAATTGAACTAAACGAAGTGGACCAGTCTGTACTCGATGCAATAAATCAAGTGCGGGCCCGTGCATATAATGTAGACTACAAATCATCTTCTGCCTATCCCGTGGTCGCTACCACAAATCAGAGCGACCTGAGAAAGACGATTCGCATTGAACGTCGGATGGAATTTGCAAATGAAGGAATCAGATATATGGATTTAATCAGATGGAAATTAGCTGAAAAAGTATTAAACAAACCTAATTATGGTATGCTGGATCCAACTGATTTAAGGATTAAAGTGATTAAGCCCGGGTTATGGTTTTTTCCACAGACGCCATCTATTGATGAGGACGGTGTGGCAGACCTGACTCCTATGTATAATGCCGGTCTGATCAAATTATTAGCTGTACGTAAGTTTGATATTACAAAGCAATATCTTTGGCCGATTCCGGCAAAGGAGCTTTTAATTAATCCTAATATTAAACAAAACCCTGGATATTAATATTATAAAATCTTAGAGAAAAAAGTTCCGGAGTATAGTTTACTCCGGAACTTTTTATTCATGAAACGAAATACAGGAATTTAAAAAGAGATTTTCATTCTTACCATTGGCGATGTTGTATTACGACCACCTTTATGAAATCTGAACTTTAAAAACCCAGTTGCAAACACGTCACTCAAACCGTTAAGGATTAGGTGCGCAATGGAGGATACCAGAACAAAAAATGTCATTTCACACCAGCAATTACATTTCACATTCACCTTGCGAAAATAGTTTTGTTTCTATTGAAACAGCATTTCAAAATCTTCCAAAGAAACCTTGATCACTGATTGCAAATGATTTAGAGTAAAAAAATAACAATTTAAAATCAATAACGAATCCAAATAAAACAATAAAAATGGGAAAAATTCAAAAAAACAAAACTGTATTATCGATCTGTTTATTGCTGTTTTTATCCCTGCTCAATTTCGCTTTTTCATCCTGCCCAAAACCTAAAAATCACGACAATTATTCTGCAGACATCATCATTTATGG
>Ga0302215_10003667_pt1 | contig 10231 bp, 9 predicted proteins | sample II_Fen_N3_1_FD_194580 | JGI IMG/M metagenome (GOLD analysis project Ga0302215, IMG submission 194580) | Peat permafrost microbial communities from Stordalen Mire near Abisko, Sweden - II_Fen_N3_1 | ecosystem: Environmental > Terrestrial > Soil > Wetlands > Permafrost | place: Sweden: Abisko... | reverse complement strand
ATCTGAAGGAAAAGCACTGGATATTCTTCAAACAGCTGCATTATTGGGCTTCGATTCTAAAATTGTTGGTTGCACCAATGATTATGCTCAAACTGCTAATTCTGACGTTGTTGTTATTACATCAGGAATTCCCCGCAAACCGGGTATGACTCGCGAAGAGCTGATTGGTGTGAACGCCGGAATTGTAAAAAGCGTTGCTGGAAACATCCTTAAATTCTCTCCGAATGCAATTATCGTAGTGGTTAGTAATCCAATGGATACAATGACCTACCTGGCGTTGAAAGCAACCGGACTACCAAAGAATAAAATCATTGGTATGGGCGGAACCCTGGATAGCTCACGTTTCAAATGCTATTTAAGCAAAGCGTTGAATGCAAATCCAACCGAAGTAGAAGGTATGGTTATCGGTGGTCATGGTGATACAACAATGATCCCATTGACACGTTTTGCAGGTTACAAAGGACGTCCTGTTGCTGACATCCTTGATAAAGCAACATTAGACAAAGTGGTTGCCGATACTATGGTAGGTGGTGCTACTTTAACTTCATTGCTTGGAACTTCAGCATGGTACGCACCGGGTGCTGCTGCTGCTTATTTGGTAGAATCAATTATTCATGATCAAAAGAAAGTGATTCCTTGTTGTGTATTCCTGGAAGGTGAATACGATCAGAATGACATTTGTATCGGAGTTCCTGCTGTTATCGGCAAAAACGGAGTTGAAGAAATTGTTGATTATAAATTGAATGCCGAAGAAAAAGCATTGTTTGCTAAAAGTGCAGCTGCTGTACGTGTGACAAACGATATTTTGAAAGAAATTAAAGCATTGTAATTTTCATTGAATACTTTAAAAGTCGCAATAAGATTCTTATTGCGATTTTTTTTTGTAAATCGCTGATCTGATCTGGTGTTAGGAAATAAGATGATTCCTGCTCTTTAAATTAAAACACACAAATTCCAGCGTGTTGTAAACTTCTCCGGGAGTGTGTCTAATCCTTCCGGATGACCTTAACAGGAAAGAATTATATTTCCTGACAATTGTTTCCTTTTTGATATTTTATAGCGATGTGTGTAGGTCTCCCAATTTGTTCTTGTCTTTGTAATCTGCAATGTTGTAAAGATTTGATTCTCAAATTTATAAATGCACATTTATAAATTATAAGTTAATTAATATTTATAATGTTTAGTTATATCTAAAATATATTAATATATAAAAAGTTACAATGTTTTTTACTAAAATATTTTCTATCTTTGTAATAGTTTCAAATAAAGAAAATGTACAATTACTTTAAATACTAAACTATTATGTTAGAATCTCATCAGTATTTACGTCAATTTTCCATCAAGCCTTCGGTGCAACGTTCTGCTGTAATGAATTTTTTATTGAAGAACCGCATTCATCCTACTATTGAACAGATTTACCTGGCATTGAGTCCGGGTATGCCCACCCTGTCAAAAACAACTGTCTACAATACTCTTGATTTATTTGTTGAACGTGGGGCGGTTCGTGCTTTAGCCATTGATGAAAAAAATGCCCGTTATGATGTTGATATTTCTGCACATGCTCATTTTATGTGCCGTTGCTGTGGATCAATTCGTGATATATTCGACTTAAAATCTGCCATGTTTCAGATTCCTGAAACCAGCAAGTTCAAAATCGATTCTGTGGAAATCTCTTATTTTGGAATCTGCGAAAGCTGCCAGGAGAGTTGATTCCACCCAATAAACTTTTAAAAACAAGCACACTTTTAGTAAGTGTGCTTATTTTTTATACCTTTGTCTGTATCTTAAAGCCTACATAAAGTTGAAATGTCTGTTAGCCCGATTACTGATCTTTCAGGGTGTGATTGTAACCAATCCTTATAAATTAATTCAAAACAACTAAATGCTAAAAAAAATTACTCTCTTTTTTTGTCTATCCATGGCTCTGACAAGCGTCTCAGCAGAGCAAAAGGTTAAAAAAGGTCTGGCATTCGGAGCATTACCCGCCATTTCCTTCGATTCGGATCTTGGTTTCCAATATGGTGCATTAGTAAATTTTTATCTCTATGGAGATGGTTCTATATTCCCAAAATACAACCATTCCTTGTATCTCGAATTGTCTACCTATACCAAAGGTACTTCCATTGCCCGGTTGAGATATGATTCGGAGATGTTGATCCCAAAGGTACGGACAACCGTTGATGTTAGCTATGTAACGGATCAATTGTCCGATTTTTATGGTTTTAACGGATACCAAAGTATCTATAATAGAGATCTGAGTAAGACCACGCATATCTTTTATAAAAACGAACGTAACATGTTTCGTGCGAAAGCCGACTTTCAGGGCTATTTTGGAGAGTCAAAGCTGGGTTGGGTTGCCGGATATACGTATTATAATTTTGCCATTGATTCGGTCAATGTCTCTAAACTGGGACTACATTCTTTACAGGGAGGTGCATTGTTTCAAAAGTATCAACAGTGGGGACTGATTAATAAATCTGAAGCGAATGGGGGAAGTATCAATTATTTTAAGGTGGGTCTGAAATATGACTCCCGTGACCAGCTGGCATGTCCGATGAAAGGTATATTTACAGAAGCAGTTATTCAGACTGCACCGAAATTCCTAAACCAAACTTTCCCTCATACAAAGATGGCGATTATCCATCGACAGTATTTTACCGTGGCAAAAGATTTATCATTTGCTTACAGGCTTGATTATCAAATGACTATTGGGAATAATCATGTCCCTTATTATGCTCAGCCACTGTTGATCACCAGTTACCTGGTTGCAGCAACTAATCAGGGTCTGGGTGGTAAGAGTTCAATTCGCGGTATACTCCGTAACCGGGTTATTGGTGATAATGTTGGTTTTGGTAATTTTGAATTCCGCTATAAGTTTCTGCGCTTTGAAATGCTCAATCAAAATTTCTATGTCGGAACGAATGTGTTTTTTGATTCAGGGATCATCCTTAAGCCCATTGCCATTGACTTTACAAATATATCGGCAAGCGATAAATCTACCTATTTCAATGATTACTCTGCCGGAAAATTTCATTCTTCAGCAGGTATCGGATTGAAGATCGGTTGGAATGAAAACTTCATTATCTCGGCTGATTTTGGAAAAGCATTGGATAAACAGGATGGCAATATTGGCTCATATATTGGACTTAATTATTTGTTTTAATAGTAGGCATCCCACTTTTCGAATGTGATCTTAAATAATTAATTCTTTATGTGGTGGATACTGATTGGTAGTGCGTTGATTTATAGTTTCTATCTTGTGCTTATTGCAATATTCCATAAAGGATGGAAACGGACAGCTGTTTTTGTTCCTAGAGGAGATGAAACAATTAGAACTAAAATATCGGTTGTTGTAGCATGTAAAAATGAAAAAAATCATATCCGCCGGTTAATATCATGTCTTGCGCAGCAAAGTTGCCAGAATTTTGAACTCATAATAGTAAATGATCATTCTGTTGATGCTACGAGAAACTACATTAAATCAGCTCAGGAAACATATCCGAAGATTCAATTGGTCAATGCTGTCGGGTGTGGAAAGAAAAATAGTCTGAAAGAAGGAATTCATATTTCAACCGGTGAATTAATTATTACGACTGATGCCGATTGTATGCCTTCCTTTCATTGGCTGGAATCAATCGTCTGTTTCTATGAAAAATATCCGTGCGATCTGATCATTTGTCCCGTGAAGTTTTCTGGTAGGAATGATTTGTTCTCAAATTTACAGGCACTGGAATTTACCAGTTTAATTGCATCGGGTGCCGGTGCTGCGGGTTCGGGAATGCCTGTCTTATGCAATGGTGCAAATCTGGCCTTTACAAAGAAAAGTTGGTTGGATAGTCAGTCTGATTTACACGTTGAGGAAATGTCGGGTGACGATATGTTTTTACTGGAGAGTATTAAAAGAAGGAGAGGTATTGTCAGGTTCCTAAAATCTGAATCCGCTTTTGTAAGTACCGAACCTTCAAATACTTTGAAAGAATTTATAAAACAACGCCGAAGATGGACCTCCAAATCATCGGCTTATACCGATTGGCAACTGATTTTTACAGCATGCGTGGTATTCTCTGTAAACCTCTTACTGGTAACCTTGTTGTCACTTTCCTTTTTCAATCCGGTTTGGTTATATGCCTTTACCACCCTCTTTCTGTTTAAATATCTGCTCGATAGTCTATTCCTGAATTCAGTCCGTATTTTTTTTCAACTAAACAATGTCTGGATCTATTCATTCCTTTTATCGGTGATCTATCCTTTTTATATAGTTTCAATTGCGTTGTCAACCTTCTTTGTTAAACCTGGTAAATGGAAATAATTGATCAATTTACTGCCAAATAAAGAAATAAGGATTGTATTCCTGTAAAACAAGTGATAGAAATTACTGGAATTGTTACCTGTTACAGATCAATAATTATTATAATTACATAGGACTAACATAGAGTACGTCCCCTGACAACATGGCTTTGTATCTTTTAAGGGGTTCTTTTGCTTTTCCTGATGACGGATTCCCTATGCCATAGCCAATATCGAACACTGTGCCACACCCTTCACAAACTACTTGTGCCTTTCCATTCGGAAATACCCGTATATTTTGTTTGGCTTCGTAAGGACAGCTCATATCAAAAGCATAATATTCTCCATCCAATCCACTGTATACCAAAATTCCACCATAACCTATCCTGTCAGTTACAATGACAGGCTTCTCAAACAGTAGTACCTGATTCGTAGAGTTTCTGAAAGTTGGATATGTGGTTGTCAGATTTAGATTCAGATATACCGGATAATCCGGGATTGATGATATGTACGTATCGTTGCAGCCTGATAATGATAAAACCAGGATAATAAAATACAGATAATGTTTTAGAACTGAAAAATTCATTTTCTTTTTATGAAAAGTAATATGTTTAGCTGCAAAAGCATTCAAATCATGTTATCCCAGCTCTCCAATCTTCCACAGCTCATCATTTGAAAACGCTGTGTTCTGAATTGCATCGATGTTATCCTGAAGCTGATTTACCGAGCTGGCACCTACGATTACCGAGTTGACTTCAGGAGTCCGTAAACACCATGCCAGGGCCATTTGAGCTAATGTCTGTCCCCGTAGTGCTGCCATGTCATTTAGTGCTGAAATCTTAGCCACTAATTCAGGGGTGATTTGATCTTTTTGCAGAAATCCATAACTGTGCGCTGCCCGTGAATTTTCAGGGATGCCGTTGATGTATTTATCGCTCAGCAAACCCTGGGCTAAAGGTGAAAAGGCTATAAACCCGACACCATTCTCTTCTGCCAGTGGTAAAACGTTCTGTTCAACATGACGGGTGAAAATATTATACCGGTCCTGATTAATCAGGCAGGGTGTACCGTTTTTTCGCAATATCTGATAGGCTTCATGCGCTTTGTCTTCGGGATATTTCGAAATTCCTATGTACAAAGCTTTTCCTTGTTTCACCATGTCCGATAAGGCACCCATGGTTTCCTCCAATGGGGTGGTTGCATCGTACCGGTGTGAATAAAAGATATCCACATAATCCACATTTAGGCGCTTCAGGCTTTGATTCAGACTCGCTATGAGATATTTTCGTGAACTGCCATCACCGTAAGGTCCTGGCCACATATCATGACCTGCCTTTGTACTGATAATGATTTCATCACGGTATGCCGAAAAATGATCTTTCAATATCTTTCCGAAATTCGCTTCTGCACTACCATAGGGTGTTCCGTAATTGTTTGCCAGATCGAAGTGAGTAATACCATGGTCAAATGCAAAATGAATCATTTTCAAAGCCTCACCTGCATCATCCACATCCCCGAAGTTATGCCAGAGACCAAGTGATATCAGAGGTAATTTTAAACCGCTTTTTCCACAAAACTGATATCCGACCGAATTTGTATATCGATCGGGTGAAGGCGTATAAACAGTATTTGACATTGCGTATAATTTAGAATTTTACAGAAGGTGCTTTTTCTGTTCCTTTTTCTGATTCAAAATAGGGTTTGTCTTTAAATCCGCAGATAGCAGCAAGAATTGATTTTGGGAACATTTTAATAGAAACATCATAATTTTTGGCTGTTTCATTATAACGGTTCCGTTCTACTGATATCCTGTTTTCAGTTCCTTCCAGTTGAGCCTGTAATTCCAGAAAATTCTGATTGGCTTTTAAATCCGGATAGTTTTCAGTAATCATTAATAATTTGCCTAATGCCGAACTTACCTGACCCTGTGCTGCCTGGTATTCCTGTAATTTCTCAGGAGTCAGGTTCTTCGGATCAATCGTTACCTGAGTTGCTTTTGCTCTTGCTGCAACGACACCCTCGAGTGTTGAACTTTCGTGTGTGGCATATCCTTTCACTGTTGATACTAAATTGGGTATCAAATCCGAACGGCGTTGATACTGACTCTCAACATTTGCCCACTGGCTATTTACTTCTTCTCTTGACGTTACCAAACTGTTATATCCTGAAGTACCCCATAAAAATAGAATCGCCAGAAATGCTACAACCGAAATTAAAATAATAGAACTCTTTTTCATTGTTTTAATTTTTAGAATTTGAATTAATGTAATGTACTTAATATTCTAGTAAGACCGACTTCACTTCTCCTTTAAAACAGGAGTGAAGCATCTTATAATCACTCGACTTTGTTTAGTCTTTAGTCTGATATTTTCACTTCTTACTTCCAACTACCTACTCATTCCTCACTTCTCACCTCTCACCTCTCACCTCTTCTTACTACCAGCCGCTTGTTGCTCCACCTCCGCCGGACATACCTCCGCCAAAGCTTCCGCCACCACCGCCTCCATCAGAACTTCCACCTCCAAAACCGCCTCCGCCGCTGAATAATCCTCCCAGAACGGCACCGGCAACCAACGAGCTACCATCACGATTAATCCTTGGAATGTTATGATTGTCGTTTTCCTCGTACCCGCAGAATTTACAAACGTAGGTTGTTCTTTCGGTACCAGAACTGATATAGGTAGGAGAAATAATGGTCCGTTTTTCTTTCAGGATAAAAGCCTTCGTTTTACATTTTGGGCATTCTGAATATGCACTTGGCTTGTCCAGGGTAAAAATAGCCTCGTTCGCGCATTTATTGCAGATAAACACATCATAATCTATGGCTTGTAATTTCTCTTCGAATTGTTGGGCAAGTTTTAAATGAACATCTTCCTGTTTCTCAGATAATATATGCATGGTTCCATCACAAACATTACAGGGGATAGGTGCACGCCTGATTTTAAGCATCATTAATCTGCCATAAATATTGGCAGGAATGGTGGTCAATGGTACAGGAATTAACAACAACAGGTATATTGGATTTGAAAAGAAAAGTATTCCCACAAACCCTATAACAGGAATTATTAGCGATACCAGGCTGATTATACCCGATTTTTCATTTTTCAGTGCTTTATACCGGAGTATATTGCTGGTTAATTTTTTATTCTGTTTGATTTTTTGAATAGAATTTCCCAACCAAAGCAAGGAGAATACGGCCAACAACAAATAGGCAGCACCGGCAATCGGTAGAATCTGATTCCATGGAATGACTTTTTTCACTTCCTCAGGAATAGGTTCTTTCTTAATAACGGCTGCTATACCGGTCAGACCTGCCATCAACCCGGCATCTAAATTCCCTTTTTTAAATTCAGGAATCATATTCTGCATCTGTATTCTTTTACAAATGGCATCCGGAAATACCCCTTCGAGGCCATAACCGGTTTCAAAGGTTACTTTTTTTATATCAAGGACAAATAATACCAACAACCCGTTATCAGCTTTAGCTTTACCAACTCCCCATGTTTTAAAAAGGTCTGTAGCGAATGGTTTAATTTCGTTCGCTCCGATTGAACTGACGGCAACTACCGCTACTTCGGCTTTGGTTTGTGCCTGTAGTGAATCCAGAAATTCATTCATTTGACGTACCGTCTCCGCTTTCAGGATGCCATCCGGATTGCTGACATAGGCATGTGCATTGGCTGTTTTCGGATTCGGGATGGTCTGAACGGTATACTCAGCCGAATAAGCGATTACAGGTAATAAACATAAAACAATAAGAACTAATTTTTTCATACCACGATTTATAAGGCATCCACTTCAAAGAGGAATGCAGATTAATTATATGAATCAATCAAATGGACATTGAATTTCAGAACGGAATTTGGTGGTATTGCTGCATTAGTTGAGACCGTATCATATCCTATTTTACTTGGAATATAAAAAATATAATTCCCTCCGTTTTGCATTTTAACAAGACCTTCTTTCCAACCCGGAATTGCTGATGAAAGTGATACCTGTGTTGTTGCCCCCGTTGCTGTTGAATCGAAAACAGAACCATCAATTAACGTGCCTTTATAACTTACGAGGACAACACTGTTGACATTCGGGAAGCGTTGAACTCCCTGATGAATCACTTTATAACACAGACCGCTTGGAGTGGTTATAAAGCCTGAATCGGACTTGTGAACCGAGTACCAATTGTCATTCAAAAGTTTCCAGTCCATGTACATGTTTTCCTGACAAGCTGACATAATAATCAGAAAAATAAAAGTGATAAAAAAGACAATTGATGTTCGTTTCATATTTGTTTCCGTTATTGTATGGAGATATTTATTTTTGTTTCATTCTATATTGTTGCGAAAAAGACTTCGATGCAAATTTCGGCATAGTGCGATTTGGTCCCCAACCCATGAAATTCAAAGGGTAAGTCCCTGCCGATTTTAATACTCCTGGGAAAATGTCAAATCCTACCCGGTTGGAACTTATCAGCCTGAATCCTTTCATTAGCCATTTTTCGGCTACCGGACGTAAATGCTGTTCTACTGCTTTTCTCCTGTTCGAAAGCAATATATCCGTTAATGGAATTTTTACCGGACAAACATCGTTGCATTTTCCACAAAGTGTAGAAGCAAAGCTTAAGTGCGAAAAATCCCTGAATCCACGTAGAAATGGTGTTAATACAGATCCTATTGGTCCGCTGTAAGTCGTGTCGTAGGTATACCCACCTATGGTTTTGTAAACCGGACAACCATTCAGGCAGGCACCGCAACGGATACAAGCCAATGATTCATAAGCCTCATCATCGGCATAGACATTCGTTCGTCCGTTATCCAACAATATGACAATCATTTTTTCAGGACCATCAACCTCATTTAACTGTCGCGGTCCGGTGAAAATGGTATTGTAAGCTGTAATTTGCTGTCCTGTCCCATGTGCTGCCAATAATGGATAAAAGAGGCCCAATTGCGACATTTTCGGAATGATTTTTTCGATTCCTGCCAAAACAATATGCAGTTTCGGAAAAGCAGTGGTCATCAGGCCATTCCCCTCATTCTCAGTGACCGAAATTCCACCAATATCAGCTATTAAAAAATTAGCCCCTGTTACACCAACCTGGGCTCTTGTATATTTCTTTCTCAGTATCTGTCGCACATATTCCGTCATCTCCTCGGGAGTACTATCAATAGGTGTGCCAAATTTTTCGTTGAATAATTTGGCAATATCCCCTTTCGATTTGTGCATGGCAGGTGTTACTATGTGGTAGGGCTTTTCCCCGGCCAACTGAACTATAAACTCACCTAAATCGGTTTCCACCGATTCGCAACCATTTCTTTCTGCCAGTTCATTGAAATCGATTTCTTCGGTGGTCATCGATTTGCTTTTTACAAGCAACCGTGCATTATTTTCCTGAAGAATCCGTTCAATAAATCCGGTAGCTTCTGCAGTATCTTTTGCCCAAAGCACTTCCACGCCACGGGAAGTTATATTTTTTTCAAACTGAATCAGGTATTCATCCCAATGCCTGAGCACATCACGTTTTATGGCTGCTGCCTGCGATTTGGCTGCCTCCACACTGTTGTAGCGCGCCATTCCTTTATTCACTGCTGCATCGTAGCGTGATATATTGAATTTTATCGTATTCCGGTGTTTTAAATCGAATGCGATAGCTTCAGCATCATGTGTGAATTTATGGGCTTGCGACACGAATTTATTTACAATTTACAATTAAAATAAAAGATTTCGGATATTTTACCGGTTTGAAGGTTTTGTTTTCTAACTACCCACTACCAACTACCCACTACTAACTACCAACTACCCACTACCAACTACCAACTAACCACTTTAAACAATCGTCTATTTTTCAAACGAAAAACTAAAACTTCCTATCCGGTTTCCATCTGCAAAAAACTCTGCACGATATTTCCCTTTTGGTAGAATTTCATTTACTTTCCAATAGATGACA
>Ga0302215_10003666_pt1 | contig 10231 bp, 5 predicted proteins | sample II_Fen_N3_1_FD_194580 | JGI IMG/M metagenome (GOLD analysis project Ga0302215, IMG submission 194580) | Peat permafrost microbial communities from Stordalen Mire near Abisko, Sweden - II_Fen_N3_1 | ecosystem: Environmental > Terrestrial > Soil > Wetlands > Permafrost | place: Sweden: Abisko... | reverse complement strand
ATTAAGGAACTTGCCTTTAGCTGCTGGCAGCAATAACGGTTTGTCCTTTAGTTGCCATGCGTACGGCACATTTGGTGTAAGTCCAAAATGACTTTCATCTCCGTAATAAAGGTCAATATAACCACTATCTACCAGTTGTTTAAGATCGTTTATTTGTCCTTGTTTAAGTTCAAAATCGTCCTTGTTGCGCTTACGTTTCAAAGAAAGTCGAGCTCTTTTCCATTTATAGCCGAGCATCTTTTAAAAAGTTCCGCAAAGTTCTTTTGCAGACTATTATATTATGTTCTTCTTTAAGGAAAGTAAGAATGTTTTTTATGTTCCGATTATGAAGCTCTACTTGTTGTTTAATCACCTCCTCAAAGCCTTTTAATCGAGTTTTAACTCCTCGTCCAGAGGCAATTGAAAGTGAATTAACACCATCTGAATCCCAACTATTGAACCAACGTTCAACTGTTTTACGGTCAATGTCAAAAATCATCGATAGATCAGTTATCGTTCTTCTTTGATGCGATAAAAAAAGGCATTGACTATGCGTTCTAATGGTATTGTTGGTACTAGTTTTGACAAGCAATTCTAATAGCTCAATATCCTCTGTTTTTAGTTTTATGTATCTCATATTGAGACAAATAAACTAATTAAATCCCATATTACCAAATAAATAGGGCATTATATTATTCCTATTACTTAGTTCGGCTAACGAAAAAATTATTACCTACTTTCCAACATTTAATGACAATTTTCAATTTATGTTTTAAGTTGAAATAAATGTACCTAATCCGGAGCATACCCACCCACTTTAGAATAGATACTTTTTCAGTTTCAAACTGAAAGTTGACCATTTAAAACCACGTTTTTCATGTACGTTTACCCTAAAAATAGGTTTCAAACAGGATGAAAAGACAACAAACAGAAACAAAACATTCCAAATTCCGGAGCATACCCGTTCAAGGGTACCTTTTTCCGGAGCATATCCGTTCACCCTATTTTCGGTGGACAAAAAATATCCTTTTTCCGGAGCATGTCCGTTCAATTTTGGAAAATAGTAGTTTTGTTATCAGTACTTTCCGGAGCAAACCCGTTCACTGATTGGCCTTTTCATTTTCCGGAGCATATCCGTTCACTCGAATGTTCTATTGTACCTTTGCAGCTTAAAATCACCCCATTAATAAATCGAAAAATTGCCTAGTGGTAAGTCTATTACAATTAATCAGTGTGAATATCAGGCGTACTGCCAATTCGAAACTAATAACCGGAATGTAAAACCAGATACAACTTTTATACATGTCTATTTTTACATGAAGCATAAAAGTTACAACAGATTTTCCATTTGGGACATCGGACACAACCCATTTTTTCACGCCTGACACTTCGAGCCCCGGTATCCACTCAAAAAAATGCGTTGTGATAGAGTTTGATAATGTTGAAAAGTAAGAATAAGTTTTCGGAAATGACTCTTACTTTTTTTAATACCGATACTGGAAAACTTATTTCCTGCTTTCCAAAATTTAAATACTTTCAATGTTTATGTTTTATGTTTCAGTTTTGAAATTAATGCCCCAAAACAATATGCCTGTTTTTTTTGAAGCTTTATTTCTGGAAGCAAAGAAAACAGGCAAACTGTTTTTTAATAGGGACAGTGGTTAAACTACTTTTAGCGATAAAATAAATTTGCTTACGCTTGAATAAAAATAATTTTTTCGCTAAAAGAAGTTACGGTTTTTAGCACTTTGTGCTATCTAAAACATGTTTACACTTCGTGTTTGAGAAAAGGACGTGATTACATTTTATTTTCACTATATTTTCTGTTGAATTGTTGACAAGATTGATTGTTGAACTATTAACATGTATACAAGCTTTCATGTTGTCAAGAATTCATGTTGTCAAGGTTTCTTGTTGTCAAGGTTGCATGTTTTCAAGATTTCAAGATTTCAAGAATTCATGTTGTCAAGGTTGCATATTATCAAGATTTCAAGATTTCAAGATTTCATTTTGTCATGGTTGCAATACTTCTTGAAACCAATCTATCAATCATTAAAAACTTCTATCAATTTATCATGATTTAATGTTGATAATATAGTTGTAAAGGAATCTTTCGAGCAAATAAAATAACAAGAATAGAACTTTTTTTTAAATGTCTCCGTTTGTCTCAGCCAGACCACTTTTGTCTTACATATAGTTATGGCACAACTCATAAAGAGAAACTAATTTTGCACTGTCATTTATAAACTCAGTGAGTGGTACATTTATAGCAATCAATAAGTCTAATCACATTTGCATTTAGCAAATGGCAAGTTGTATTTTGAGCTGCTTGAAATTCTTTCAGCAGCTTAAAATGACTTTTCTTTCAGGGGGAAAAGCACCGCCGAAGTTGGTGCTTTAGAAGAATAATTCTCGATAATGAGTGTCATTCTGAAATTCTATGCCGGGAAATAATTTTACTACTTTTTAGTATGGAATTTACTTGATTTGAGTTTCATTAATTCGTAAATTCTTGAATTTATAAAAAATATTGCGCAGGAGTTTATCATAAATAAATCTATAGAGTAGGAGTGGAGAGGGGAAAAAATAATTTATAGACAAATTTGTAATCCAGAATAAATAAGAAAGGGGCTAAAACTACAACAAAAAGTGCAAGATAAATGAGATTTAAGAAGAGGAAATATAATAATTTCGTAATAAAATATAGTGAAACCAGTTTGCAAGGAGTTTTTAGTAACAAGCATGAATCTATTCTTTTAGATTGTTTATGACACAACTATGACATATATTTACTTGAAAACGGAATAGGTCTACTTAATATTCAAAGCTAACTTGGCAAAGAAGTACTAAAACAACAGAGATTTACACACATAAGTCACCAAGGGTTTTGAACATATATATAGTCCGTTGGGTAGACTGGAAATTAAGTAAAAGATTTGCATCGTGAATTAAAATATTGTTGTTATATTTGAACAATATTTTAAATAAATTACTTAAACCATCGAAAAATGAGGAGAGGCTAATTCCTGCATGAGCACCTATGCTAAATATGAGTTATTTTGTCAATATTCTGTTTGTCAGATTAATATTGATATGCTGTAATTTAGATAAAGTTGTTCTATAAGCACCTAGGTGCTAATAGTGGAATGTTACCGCCAAGTGTAAAAAAAAAGGGAAAAAGACATTTTGCAGTATAAAGACAGAAAAGAAAAACGATATAATAAACAGTAAACGCACAAAACAGTACATTTGCAAATCGACAATCCGACACACAACCAAAGCTTGCAGAAAAGCTGTTTTTGTGTCTGTCATCAAATAAAGTTAAGGAATGATTGATAGTTTAGAAATAGCAGAAATACTAAATAACTCTCCGAGTATAGAACTTCTTAAATTAAGAAGTAGAGAGGCTATAATAGTATTTTTAATAAATACATTTTCAAATCAACAAGGAGCTATATCATCCGAAAATATTCATATTAAACTGACGGATTATTTAGACTTTAAACAATTAGAAAACGATGATGAAAGTGAAATAGATTTATTTGACACCTATGAAATACAAGCTAAAAAATATATACAAAGTTGGACAAACAAGGGTTTCTTGACTAATTATCAAGACGAACAAGGTGAGGTTTTTTATGAACTTTCAGCTCATTCAAGTAAAACGATTGATTGGTTGGCAAGTTTAAAAAAAGAAGAATTTGTTGGTACTGAATCAAAATTCAACAATATTTTAAATCAGTTGAAAGAGTTGGTTGAGAATACCAACGAAGATGCTGAAAAACGTATTCAATTATTGGAAGAACGAAAATTAGAAATTGAACACCAAATTCAAAGAATAAAAACAGGCGAAGATGTAAAAGTATTTGAGGAGTTTGAAATTGTTCCACGTTTCAATCAAATCAATCAATCTGCAAAAGAATTGTTGTCAGACTTTAAAGAAGTAGAAGACAATTTCAAAGAAATTACAAAAGGTATTTATCAAAAACATGCAGATGGTAGTTTGACTAAAAACGATATTTTGGAATTTACTTTTGATGCTCTTGAACAGTTAAAGGAGAGTCAGCAAGGCAAAAGTTTTTATGCTTTTTGGTCGTTTATTCTAAATCCCGATTTACAAAACAAATGGGAAAGTCTAACAAGAGAATTGTACAAGACTTTGGAGGAAAAATCAATTCCTGTAAATGACCCATTTCTGAAAGGAATGAAAAGACATCTTCACAGTGCTGGGCAAAAAGTATATAAAGCCAATGATAAAATGGCCGAAAAACTAAGCCGTATTATACGTGAAAACGAGAGCTCTAAATCGGAAGTAACGAAAAACATCATTCAGGGAATAAAAAAACAACTCGTTAATATTAGTAAGACAAAAAAGAAGCCCGAAATATCATTTGAGTTGGAAACCGAAATTGAAATCAATATTCCGTTTGAACGCAGGTTGACGACTGAACAAAGCGAAGAAGTTATCTATAAAAATAAGCCAAAAATTGCTAACGAAGATATAACTTCATCAGACCACTTAGTAAGATTGTTTTCTCAATCAAACATTGACAAAGAATTACTTCGGAAAAGAATTAAAGATATACTCAAAGAAAAATCCCAAACTACACTTTTAGAGGTGGTTGAAAATTACGGTGGGCTTGATAAGGGGTTGCCTGAATTATTCGGATACATTGGTATTGTAAAAGAGTTTAAACACTTCATAAACCCCGAAAAAACTCAAAGTATCGTGTTTGATATCGAAAACAGAAAACAAATTAAAATCCCAGAAATTATTTTGACCAAATGAGCAGTTTAGAGAAAAATATAAAACCATACAGTAAAGCAATAGTAAAATTACTCAAATCAACTGTTGAGAGAAATTCAAATGTTTGGGAAGATGTAATCAATTATCAAAACGAGATTCAGGAATTCATTAGCCAAATTGGTTTAGAACTAATTGTAAAAAAAGATGAAGGCTTTGCCTTTGTTAAACAATTTGAAAATAGCGAAGGTAATACTCTTGGTATGGTTCAAAGACGGCAAATCGGCTTTGAGACATCAATAGTACTTGTTGTGTTAAGACAGAGTTTGGAAGATTTTGATAGTAATCCAACACAGTTGGCAACAGAAAAATTCATTACAAATACGGAAATTAAAGACGAATTAGAATTATTTCTTCCTGAAAGTTTCAACAGAGTAAAATTTATCAAAGAACTTGATAGGTATATCAATGCTGCTGTTGAATTGGGTTATTTGAAAGAAATCAACAAGAAAGATACCGAAACGAAATATCAGATACACCGAATTATTAAAGAGAAAATAACACTGGATATATTACAGAATTTCAAAACAAAATTGGAGGAGTATGTTGAGTCTGTTTAGTACAAGTTCTGACAAAGCAGGTTTTAGACTTCAATATATGGAGGTTTTTAACTGGGGAACGTTTGACGAAAAGGTATTTAGAATTAATCCACAGGGGAATAATTCCTTATTGACTGGAGCAAATGCGTCAGGTAAAAGCACATATATAGATGCATTACTCACATTAATGGTTCCTGTAAAGAAAGACAGGTTTTACAATCAATCATCAGGAATTGATAAGAAAGGTAACCGTACCGAAGAAACCTATGTTTTGGGGCATTATGGGAATATCCAAGAAGAAGGTAAAAGTTCTACTTCTACACAAAAATTGAGAGAGAAGAACACCTATTCAGTTATTATTGCCTACTTTAAAAATACAGATTTAAAAGAAGTTACACTATTTCAAGTTCGTTGGTTTAATAGTAGTGGAGAATTAAACAGACAATTTGGCATTGCTCATACATCACTTGAAATTGAAAAAGATTTTCGCGATTTTGATTCAAAGGGAATGTGGAAAAGGAGGTTGGATAAAATATACAACTCAAATACAACAAAAAAGAAAATTGAATTCATAGAGGGCCCAACGGCTTATGCTGAGAGAATGGCTGGCTTGTTTGGAATGCGTTCTGTTAAGGCATTGAGTTTATTTAATCAGGTGGTTGGTGTAAAAGTATTGGAAGATTTAGACGAGTTCATCAGAACAAATATGTTGGAGGAACACACTGAAAACGGGAAAAATTCAGAGGAAGCATTTCTTGAACTAAAAAGCAGTTTTAATACGTTGATAGACGCTAAAACAAACATTGAAAAAGCCAAAGAACAAATCAAGCAACTAACACCAATAAATGAAATTGCAATAACACTAACAAATATCCAAGCTGATTTACTTCGATTAGAAAATTCAAAAGAAACGGCTGTTTATTGGTTTGCAAAAAAAAGTGTTGAATTGGGTGAAAAGGAACTTGAAAAATGTAAAGAGGAATTTAAGCAACTAAACGATGAATTAGAAGAGTTGAGAATTAAAGAAACCGAATTAAAGAATCAGGAAACAGATTTAGTGGTTCAAATAAAATCAGATGAAGTTGGAAATCAAATTGAGAAGCTGAAGACAGATATTTCTCGTTTAGAAAAAAGTAAAAAATTAAGAAGCGATAAACTTGATGACTACAATAGTATTGCTCAAAGTATTGATTTGAATACCAATCCAAATGAAGAAACTTATATTGCAAATCGAGAAAAAGCAAAACAATTAAAACAAAGCACACAACAAAGAATTGATGAAGAAGGTGAAAATCTCCGTGCTTTGAAAAACAAAGATGATGAATTGACAAAATCAACAGAAGAATTAGTAAGCACAATTCAAACGCTACAAAAAAACAAAAATAATATCGCTGGACGAGAAGCAGAAATACGAGATGAAATTATTAAACACATTGGAGCTAGCAAGGAAGAAATTCCATTTATCGGCGAACTTATTAAAGTAAAAGATGACGAATTTAATTGGGAGTCTTCCATAGAGAAAGTGCTTCACAACTTTGCTTTACGTTTAATTGTTCCGCCCAAATATTACTCCAAAGTAAATGAGTATGTTAACAGTAATAATCTGCGCGGACGAATTCGATATGATAAATACGAAGAACAGGATTATCTCAAGAATCTTAGATACAAGAATATCAATGAAAAATCCATAATCAACAAAATTGAAATAAAACCGAAAACACAATATGACGAATGGATAGAGAACTATTTAGAGGTTCAGTTTGATTTTGTTTGTGTGGACAATCTTGTAGAATTTGAACTTCATTCGGAAATGGTAATTACGCAAAACGGCTTGATAAAATTCAAAAGAGGAAAGCACGAGAAAGATGACCGTTCCCACGTTTCAAAAAAGGAAAACTTTGTTTTGGGCTGGGACAACAAAGAAAAAATTGCCGTTTTAAGGAAAGAACTTTCCAATCTACAAACTCAGCAAACTGAAAACAAAATAGCGATTACAAGTAAAAATGCTGAAATAAAAAACTTAGGTATTTTCAGAGATAAATGTCAAGATTTGTTTTCTAAGTTTGATAAATACGATGATATAAATTGGCAATCGTATGCTAATGAGATACAGGAGAAGACGGAACAGAAAGATACTTTAGAAAAGACTAACGACCGAGTAAAGAAGTTGCAAGAGCAGTTAAGTAAAGTTCAAATAGATTTAAAACAAGTTTCAGATGTTGATATTTTCAATAAAGGTCAAGAAATTTATAAAAAGAGGAAATACATTGAAGATATTGAAGGAGAAATAAATGAGAATAAAAAGACAATTCAGATTACATGTGTTGTAGACATTGTAGAGTTTGAAAATACTAATTTTGAAATTTTAAATGTAGAGTATTCAAATATCAAAACAACACAAATAAATTTTCAACGGGAGTTAACAAAAAATGAAAACGAGCTAAAGAACAAGAAACAACAAAACGAACGTGAGGTTATTCTCAAAATAAACGCATTTAAACAGCCATCAGAAGAAATTATCAACAAATTCAAGGATTGGCGTTCTGATGTTAACTCTCTACCTGATTCTACTAACTTGGATTTAATCAGTGAGTATCAAAATTTCTTAGTAAAATTACAAAAAGATAATCTTCCAAGATTTGAAAAGAAATTCAATGAGTATTTACAAGAAACAATTACCAACAAAGTGGGTGATTTCAGAATGTTTTTTGAGAATTGGTCGGAGTCAATCAAAGAAAACATCAAACATTTGAACGATTCTTTGAAAGAAATAGATTTTAAAAACAGTCCTAAAACATACATTCAACTTGTTGCACCCAATAAAATCAGCGATGAAGTTAAGGAGTTTAGAAAACTTTTGGAAGAAGCCGTTCCGAATGTTAATCAAATGGAAAAAACAATTGATGGAAGAGAGTATCATTTCAATAATCACATTCACCCATTTATAGAAAAATTAGATAAAGAAGAATGGCGTAGAAAAGTAATGGATGTTCGTTATTGGTTCAACTACAAAGCCGAAGAGTTTTACAAAGAAAACAATCAAAAGTTCAAGACTTATGAAGCAATGGGACAGCTTTCTGGTGGTGAAAAGGCTCAACTCACATATACAATTTTAGGTTCTGCAATCGCTTATCAGTTCGGCTTGACAAATTATAATCAAGGACTAGAACCTAAATCATTCCGTTTTATTGCAATTGACGAAGCATTTAAAGCACAAGACGAGGAAAAGGCACGTTATCTAATTACGTTATGCAAACAGCTTCATTTGCAGTTGTTGGTTGTTACGCCAAGCGACAATATTCACATTGTAGAAAACGATATTTCATTTGTTCATTTTGTAGAACGCAAAGAAGAAAGACATTCTTGGCTGTATGATATGCCTATTGAACAATTCAAAGAAGAAAAAGCAAACTACTTGAAACAATGATTACGCCCAAAGAAATAAAAGACAAAGCCGAAAGAAAATATATTTCTTTTCTACAAACTTTGGTTGAAAACAAGCCTTTTGAAAAACTCGTAATTCGTAGTGATAAATCTTACTCCAAATCATCATTATCCGAATTTGAGAAAGAAATTCAACAAATTATTAGTCAATCCAAAGAGATAAAAGGATTTGGCTACACATTAGAATTTCAACAAGTAAAAACAAAGTCATTAGGAATGCAAGATTTGCCAACCTCAATCTATTTTGATACTGAAAGGGATTTTTTGAGATTTTTGGGAAAGGACAAAGAAGTTGAATCGTTTTTATTAAGTATTGAACGAATACTTAAAAAATTTCCAGAATTGAAAGACTGGGTGTTTAAAAACTCTATAAAAGTTATCCAGAATCAAGCAGAATGGGAAAGTATTTTAAACGTGTGTCAATATTTCAGCCAAAATCCTAAACCAAATTTATATATCAGAGAATTACCGATAAATGTGCACACTAAATTCGTTGAAAGAAAGCAAGCTGTAATAAAAGATTTGCTTGATGTTCTTATCTCGGAACATCTCAATAATGATGAAAAACAATTTGAAAAAAGATTTAACCTAAAATACAGTGAACCACAAATACGATTCAAAATACTTGACAAAGAAATCAGTCAAATTTATTTTTCAGGACTTGATGATTTGGCAATTCCGGTAAGTCAATTTGAAACATTAAACTTACCAATAAAAAAAGTGTTGGTGGTAGAAAATAAAACAACACTTTATACAGCATCTACATTTTTGACACTTCCTAAAATGGAAAAGACGATTGCAATATTCGGGAGTGGTTACAGTGTTGCTAAATTGAAAAATGTGAAGTGGTTTGAAAATATTGAATTGCTTTATTGGGGTGACATTGATGTGCAAGGTTTTGAAATTTTATCTCAATTCAGGGGGTATTTTCAGGAAACAAAAAGTATTTTAATGGATATTGTAACCTTTGAGAAATACTTCGAACATGATTTAGGAACTCCAACGAATATTAGTACAATATTAAATTTGACTGACAGTGAACAAGAACTTTATGATATTTTAAAAACAAATAATTGGCGACTAGAACAAGAGAAAATTCCATTCAATTACGTCAATCAGTTTTTTAGTAATGAAATTTGCCTTACTCCGTAATCAAACACAAAAGCTGAAGCTCTACCAAAACACACGACTGAAAAAACGAAGTATTATATTGAAAAGAGAATCAACTGAAACGAATCGTACTATTACTATTTCAATAAAATTGAGCCCCAAAAGTTATTATATAACTTTTGGGGCTCAATTTAAAATTAGTAGCTAAGATGTTTATTGGTTAAAACAATGCGACAATACTATATTGAATATTCCGGTGCAAACTGAGCCACTTATTCCGGATCAAACTGAGCCACTTATTTCGGCAAAGTGCGCCACTTGTTAAAGTTGAGATTTAATGTTTTTTACGGTTGAA
>Ga0302215_10003665_pt1 | contig 10233 bp, 4 predicted proteins | sample II_Fen_N3_1_FD_194580 | JGI IMG/M metagenome (GOLD analysis project Ga0302215, IMG submission 194580) | Peat permafrost microbial communities from Stordalen Mire near Abisko, Sweden - II_Fen_N3_1 | ecosystem: Environmental > Terrestrial > Soil > Wetlands > Permafrost | place: Sweden: Abisko... | reverse complement strand
GGGCCCTCTTCCCGCCCTGTTCGCCCATGTCTCCTTTTTGACAGGATCTGTCATGGGCTCGCCAAGCCTCCTCGTCTTCGTCAGATTCCGTTCGTCCTGAGGAGACACGGAGTGTCGTCTCGAAGGAGGACGGAATCTGCCTGCGCCTGCGGGGTCTTGGCCCTGCGGGCGACGGTCGGGGGGAGTCTGACGTCATTGTCCTGCGGACGGGATTGTGTTCACCGTTCGTCCTGAGGAGCTGGCGAAGCCGGCGTCTCGAAGGATGATTCATTCCGTTGCGATGTTCTTGAAATCGGTTTGCAGACGCTCCGCCCTGCACCCGGATCCTTGTTCATGCACTGGCGTGCGGCCGTTGCTTGGGGCCTCCAGCCCCAAACCCCGGCCTAGGGCCACTGGCGGCCCTAGGAACCGCCACCAGGGCGTTCCGCCGCCCTGGACCCCACGAATTTTCGCAGCACACCAAGCCGACGACCACCACTCACGGTCAGCAACCTCGTGCGTGCATGACCCTCAGCTTGCCCCACGCGATCAGGATCGCAACATGGGGCCCCATTCAGGGTACTACACATGGCCACTGGCGTGGCCATTTCGTCTGCATCCTCACAATGATTCCTTTACCGAGGCGAGACGCCTTCGACGCGCGACACAGAAGTCAAAGAGGCAGATCGTTCCTTTCAATTAGCCAACTAACACTCCCGAACCAATCCTATTTCAAATACAGCCATCAAAACCTGTTAATCTGGCGTAGTTCATCAAGATCTTCGTCATCATTTCTCAACTTCCACTTTAGAGAAGCCACAACATATGCAACATACTCCGCAACCCAAATAAGAGGGATAAAAAAATGCAGCACAGTCACAAACAAGATGGCAAAAATCACATTTCCGATGAGCAATGCCGTTAATGCCACAAAATGAAACCGAAGCGCAGCGAACCGTTCACCTCGTTTCCGAAGAAAAATAAGTATTCCTGTATGAACAACAAAGACTCCCACAAATTTCCAGAAACCCAAGAACGCTTCTTCATTTCCCATTCAGCACCACCTCTTTCAGACATCCGCAAGCATTACCCAAAGAATCCAGCACAAGACCATTCAAGCATTACAAACAAAGTTAAATCACATTCAAAGGTTTCCACGATCAAGCACACACATCTCCATTCGCGTTTATGAACAAAATGATCATATTAGACAATCACGCATCGAATTCGCTCGACAGCATTCAGTAAAGATCCCTAGCGCACCAAAGATAGCCCATTCTACCCAATGTTAGGCCAGCCAGGAGTCTGCGCGTCAGATCCAAGCCAGCCATCCGAAAACCGCATATTTGGCAGTTCCTAGTGGAGTAAAGTGTCGAAATAGGGAAAAATCAGGCCCCATAAAGCGATCTGCCGCAAACGCTCCTAGAAGGCGTCTTGCACTGCTAGGTGGAGCGTCATTAGTGAACTTGCCATCAGTCATGGAGCAAGCAAGTCGGATCCAACACTCAATTCAATCAATTCGACAATCCAAGAATTGAAGCAACCTGCACTCTATTAGTATTCACTTCATGCACATAGCGCAGATCATAATGATTTAGCATCGGCGATCCAGATGAATAAAATCCATTCAACCCAGACTGCACTACTGCAGCTGCCTCAGTTAGAAGCGAAGGACTAGACCCATACTCAAAATCCCACAAATCATCAACTCCAAGATCGATATCGAATGAAAATTTAATCTCATTTCTGCCAGCATCAAAAACTGCACTGACTCCGTTTTTCGCATCATTTGGTTGAGAAATCGTGCATTGCCCAACCGCACCAAATGCGTCAAGATTCGACGCAAACGGAGCAGGGTAGAACTGAGCATATACATGATGCTCAGATTTCCAAAAATCGAGATCCGGAGATCCTGAAATGGTAGCAGCATCAATTTTGCGTGTTTTAACTATTCCAGGATTTGCTATCACATCTTCATAGATTAACTTCAAGACGCCACTTTCTTTCAATTTAATCATGATAAATGAATCCCATCCATATTGAAATTTCCCCAAAAGCTTCGATGGAACAGACATTTTGTCCCATGTAAACAAACGTACGTTTCTATCAATACAATTCTCATCAGGAGCATAACCCAAAGGGTGCGTAACCCTATCCTCCGCCAACACATCAACAACCCCTGTAGATTGAATAGGCGCTCCATATATCGGATCAATAGATCCACCTTTAAGCACAGAGTAGTACAGTGATGAAATTGATCTATATGTCAATTTCATATCGGGCGTTTTTATCTGGCTAATATATGTTGTCAGTGTTTGTCCCGCAAACGCCAATCGCAGGAACTCATCCGCACTTTCCCACGCATCACGACCAACAACATACAACGAGATTGGCGTCCCATTATTTGTCTTAAGAATATCTACAACGTCCCCCGTTTTCGAATTTTTCAAAACAACATTAGCGTTAGCATCTCGCGGCAAGAGATACTCCGTCTTCCCATCCGATATAGGAAGTTCTCCAGAAAATGGTTTAACTCTCAAAACATATGTTGATGCATTCACCTGTGACAGCTTATGATAACCAAAATACACATCACATATATCGCATTCTTTTGTCAACACAACCTGAAGATTCGTATATCCGTCTTTTCCAGCAAGAATCAATTGCGTCGGTTTTTTTGACTTATACAAGTTTCCAACCCACTTACGCGAATCATTACATGGATTCATTGATGCAACATCCTTTACAGAGAGAATTTTTGCATCTACAACTGGCTCCCGTTTTACAGCGGAACCCAACTCACCTCGAGGCTCACCAACGCTGGACATTTCTAGATCACCAAGTATCTCAGAAATCGAAAAATTCGGATACGACGACCATCCAATATTATCTGAATTTACATTTTTCGACTTCAACCCAGCCGCAATAATTGCAGATGCTGAAGCATCTATGTCACCTGAAAATTCAGGTATTGAACGATCAACGATGCCATATCCCACAGCACCATTCGGTCTTTTTTTTAGAACATTCAACTTTCCACGTTCGATTCCATCTTGCACACCCACCACAGCGAATACGTATGCATCTACCGGCAGCACTTTCGTTGCAGCAGTATTATCTTGCAACAAATCACCGTTCTCATAAATATTCACAAAATGAGGATATCCATTCGCGACAGAAAAGCACACATCAACGAGACTTTCAATCGTATTTGGCTTCATTCTAAAATACGCATTCTTCATCAAGGAAAGGTCATACTCTTCAACATACCCCCCGTTCGACCTCAATTGAGAGCCGAATTTATAACCAATTTTTTTCATTTCATCTCGCAAACTCCAATCATTTGAATAGAACACCTGAGTTGTCGAGTTGCGCACAGTATAATTATACGGCACATATACTTGCGGTTCTCCATTCTCTTCATACACAAACGCCGTCCGCAACTGTTTACCATCCAGATCGGAATAATTCCCAAAATAAGTAAAATCTTTCATTCGACTCAACTTCATATTATTCAAAATACGCACTGGGTTATACCACTTATCGCCTTGTCCCTTAAGCTTTACATTCGCATTACCCCATTCACCATTGAGACCCAAAGACACAAACTGAAACAACGACGCATTTCCATCAAGAAGAATATTTTCCTCATCTCGCGTCGTGCTACATATCTTCTTCCCACTCTTCGTGAAAACAATGTCCGGATGATACAATGCATCGCCATGATCATAATACCCAACCATTCCTTCTGTTTTCATCGAAGCCACACCATTCTCACCGGGAGGAATATACGAAATCGCAAAATAATCACCTTGATAATCCAGCTCTCCGAACGATTTCATATTGCGTCCATTTACAACAGCATCATGAAATGGCACAGCCCCCTTAATCCAAATTCCATCTTTCCGCGCGGCCTCTACATGCTCCCCCAAAGAATACAAATTATAGTCATCATCCAAACTTCCATTCGCAACTAGAGGAAGTGCAGACATCTCACTTCCATTGCGATAAAAAACCTCGACATTTTTGCTCGCTTTTATTTTTGCGCTTTTCATCTTCTCCCAAAACCCGCTTTCGATTGAGTTTTTTAAGCCCAATCGAACATAACCATCATAATAGGCAACAGCATCAATATCATTCACAAAACCAGCACTAACCCCCAGATGCATCCGACTGCGATTATTTTGAAATACAGTCCTTTGCAAGAGATAATCAAACGTGCCCCCTTGGCCATTAAGACTTGAAATGCCATTATCAAAAAAACGGGCATCATCGCCAACAACTGAAAACATCGACGACACAAATCCCAAACCAAGGAGCGATCTATTATCCCAAAGCAACGCCCCAGACCTACTATAAATCGAGCTTAACATCTTGCTTTTTTCTGAATTTTCTGATTCAAGGTGGATTTTCATAAAATTTCCATCGCCAAACAACTGAGGAGAAGCCAGCTCTATCGCATCACCATCTACAAAATTCAAGTTTGGAATCCACAAACCAATCCTTCCAAGACGAACTCCATCATTCTTCTTCAAAACAAATGCCGAAGGTGCATCGAATCCCAACACAGAAGGGACATCAGAAAGAGAATTTATAGAGGAAATATCTGCTACACGCACATTTTCTTTGCATTTACTTCCAAAACAAGCCATAGCATTTTTGCCACGAATAGATACCATTGAGATATCATCATTATATCCCTGATAACGCAACTCTATCATCAAACCCTCACTATACACACCACCAGCCCCGTTCAATTTCATCTTGGCAGCAAATGCTTGATATCCATAAGCCAATCCATTATGCAACTCAATTGGAATGCCATTCTTATTCGCAAGGCGCCAATCAATCTTTCCAGCTTTCATTTCTTCCCGAAAATCACATCGATAGCCAGCCGAATACACGTAATATGCACCCGATGCAGGGATCAGAATATTAGCAACAACCTGATCACTCGCATACTGTGCAGAATATGCACGCATATCTCCTATTGACGTCAACCTAGTATTGCCATAGAGTTTCCCTTCAGGCAAAGCCGATTTAGACAATATGAATGCCACCCGACTAGGTGGTGCGGCTCCTTCTTCATATCCATAATGTAATTTTGCTGTCCCCGTTTTTCGATCTATGGAGACATCATCAACATAAATTGGAGTATTTATTGCAGAACGCTCCAAATCACCACATTGCCCTCCTACGATCACCCCAGGTTCAATCGGTGTAGAGCCAACTTTTGCAGCTATGAATAGCAGAGTTAAGCAAACATATGCACGCATCTCACTTCCCCACATTCACTCGGCGGGCCCAGCCGCGCTCGGGGGTGTATTCAAGCACAATTCCCTTCACGCCATCTCTCACTGGCCGACCTTGAAGATCCATACGAAGCGCCGCAGTGGGACGCAATGCATGGCGCGAATGAATCCCCGTAGAAACAGGAGTCTTTGTAGATCCCAGGTACAAATAGGTAAGTTCAGAATTATCAAATCCAGGACTGATAGCCGCATAAATAGCCGTATCTCCAGGATTCAAATTGAACACGTATGGTGCACCAACTGGACGAATACGTTCCATTGCCTGCGAAGGCATCCGAATTACGATAGCAACAGCCGAGGAAGACGACGCTTCATAAGTGATCTTGAAATTCCATCCATTTCGAATCACATTTGTATTCCCTTTATACATATCTACCTGAAAGGTCCCGCCAGAGGTATACCCATTTGAATTCCCCGTTTCTACTGTATCCAATCGAACTGTCCCGACTGGCGAAGAGCTCGTCTTGAATCCTGCATAATAGCGATCAGAGCACTTCAAGTTGAGGTAAAGACAGCTCACTTCGTTTGCGAACTCAAAATTAAACGCAACTTCATCCAATTTCTGCTTCAACAGAACATTATGCATCCACGTCATTTCATCGATCAATTTTCCATTCACAACCATCATGGTGCGATTTTCCCATAGCGTCTTGACGATCCCATCCCCGAAGGCATTGACCAAGGCACTCACCATCGGAAACTCTGCGTATTCTTCGTTTTCCCAATACGAGAAGGCGGGCATCTTGACAATCCCAATGAACTTCTGCAAATACTGCCATTCTGCATGGATCTCCGGATAGGCTCGAGTGGAGAACCAGACGGCAGACATCTCGTGGAAGGCGTAATAGAAGCCTTTGTCATAATACTTCTGCAGCGAATGGAAGAACTCATGTGACAAGGTCACCCGCCAACCCAAGTCCGGGCGAAGCGAGTAGTCGTACAGCACCGAGTCGATCTTGTTCGCCGAATTGAGGGGGCTTACCTTCACCTGGAAGGCCTTGCCCGTGCTCGAATTCACGAAGTCGTTCTCCACCACCACTTCCATCCCATCGGGGGTGGTCGTGTCCTGGCCCGGCTCCGTGCAGAACCCGTAGACCCCGCTGGTTCCCCAAGTGCTCACGAACGTCGCCATGTCGCCCACGGCGATCGGATACTTGCCCGTGGGTACGTCCACCCCATACCCCAGCTCCCGCTTGGCCGGGACCGGCACCGGATAGCCCAACGTATCGATCGCCAAACGCCAGATCCGCTCCAGCTCGTTTCCGATATCCTCCACGGCATCGGGAACGCTGTTGCTGTTCTTGTCCACACCGGCACCCGCGATCGCATGCACTCCCGTCTTGCTGTAGAAGACGGCAAAGTGCGTGGTCTCGTATTTGAGCACGGCATCGGCTTGGGAGCGGGCTGCCAAGCCGACCGCAGGCTTGACCAGACCACGCGTGGCTGGATCAAGGCTCTCCCAGCCCCAGGTGGGGGCTTGGGAGGCCAAAAGGAACAGGCCACTCAGCAGCAGGTTGCGCTTGATCGTCATGGGTTACTCCGCACTTTCCGTTTGAGTCGCAAGGATGCGCTCGTCGTTGCTGGCATCCGAATCCATCAGTCCTACCGATTCCATCGAGGCACGCGAAAGGCTCGCCTTCGCACCCGCATCCACGAAGATTCCAAGAGGAAGGTCCATCCACTTGCCCGCAGCAAGTTCAGGCAGCAGAACGCTCTTCAGCAAGCTACCTGCTGCGCTGCGCACTTCAAGCAGCACACCGGCCGGAGCCCTCACCGTGCCCGCATTGGCAACACGCACCGTCAGGCCACCACCGGTCACCTGCATGCCCGAGAGGCTCAGGTCGCCGCAACCCTGAGGGTGACGCGCAAGGTCCTTCCAGGCGAAGGTCCTGAAGGCCGCACTGCAGCCGCTGGCCCAGGCAAGCGTCCCGTTGCCCAGCGTCAATTGGCGGCAGGTTCCGGTAACGGTGTACTGGTCCAGGAGGCCGTCTTCGTCGGCGTCAAGGCTGAGGTTGCTTGGTGCGCTACCCAGCTCCCAAAGGACACGCCCTTGGGGGTCCAGGACGGATGTTCCCACAAGGATCTCCGCGGAGCCTCGGCCATCCAGGTCACGCACCGCAAGGTCCTCGCTGCGCGTCGCGCCATCGACCCAGCGGCACCATTCCAAGGATCCCGTGCCGTTGGTACGGCACACCTTGCCATGGCTGACCCAAAGGGCGTCCGTGCTGTCCCGTTCCGTCAAGCGGCCGTCCCCGTCGGTGTCGCGAAGGTGCGCACGCACCACGCTTGTCCCTTCAGGGAGGTCCTCAAGCGAGATCCCCGAGGGCCGCTCGGTGGTCAGGGTGCTCCAGGCCATCCGTTTGCGGTCGGTGCATAGGTTGCCACCCTTGGCAAGGTAGTCACCCACCTGGATCTCCGGCGTTCCAGGCGTCTCGATCCAGGCAAAGAACAGCTCTTCCGGATACTCGCGCGCAAGACCATCCACCTTGAACGTCAGCGTGACCGAGTCCCCGGCTCCCAGCTTGGGAAGGATTTGTGCTCCCAGCGCCTGGTCAACACCGGTATAGACGGCATCGCCATCCTTGTCGCGGAACAGCACCATGCGACCTCCTCCCGGGAACGCCTTGCCGCCGTTCTGGCGTAGCCGCACCCGCACGCTCCCCTTGGCAAGCAGGGAGGTCACATCCACCACCACACTGTCGGCATCGAGCCTCTCGGCGCGCAAGGCGACCAACGGAAGCCGGCTCTGCACAGAGACCGTCACCTTGGCCCCGAGGGCACTGTCTGCGTACTGGATCAGCCGTTCCTTCCCAAGCCCCAGGACTTGGGTCACCAGGTTCGCTCCTTCCCCTGCCACGGAAGAAAGGCGCATCCGGTACTGGGGACTCTCCAAGGTATGGGCCGCCGCATACTCAAGCTCCAGGTTCTGGACCTTGTGCTGCCCACCCCTCAAGCTGCCATCCCCGCCGATGCCTCGGACTCGCATCGTGCCCAGGTTCCAGTCCGGCGCCACCACAGGCAGCTCCTCGGCCCACAGGGCATAGGAGACACAAGGGCCAGGCAGCCATCCCGAGAGATCCTCGCTCCAGGCGACGTTCCTGAGCTCGCGACTCCAGTGTGCCCAATTGGCTCCAGCCGCATCCTTCACTTCCACCAGCCTCCAGTCGGGAGAGCTTGGCACGCGCCCCGTGAAGGCGCTCCAGAGATGCAGCCGCACAGGTCGTGCATACTGCGCCTTGGCAAGCCCGCTTGCACAGCTGCGAGGCACCACGCCCCCTTCGGTCATCAAGCCGGAGGGAACCGTCGTCCCGTTGGGCAGGACCAGGAGTTCGTTCTTGGGCACGATGCGCAGTTCAGGCGAGACCCACTTGGGAGCCACCGCCACGGCCGGCAGGACCACCGCCATGCCGTCCACCATCAAGTCCTTGGGAACGGACACCGGAAGGGTCGTGGGGGCATAGATGACCCATTCCACGAGCTTCCCGTCCCCATCCGTACCCGTGATCGTCTGGACTGCCACGGCTCCCTGACCTTCCAGGTAGTGCGCCAAGGGAGAATCCTTCAAGGCCACCATCAAGGTCTTGCCCGCAGGCGTCTCGAAGACCATCTGATTCCCCTTGGCCGTCCCTGTCATCGTCTTGACTTCTTGCCCTTGCAGCAGCGGCACCATCGTGGTGGGCCGGCTGTTGCCTGGCCCAGGCCACGAGGCCAACTGGTCCAGTGCCGTGCCGGTGCCGGTGGAGTTGGCAGTCCCTGGCAGCACGAACCAGGCCGGGGCCGTGCCGGTGCCCACCTGGAGCATCTCTTCGCCCGTTGCGGGCAAGGTCTTGCACCAGACGCCCCATTCCCCTTGATCGGTCAGGAGCGAGCCTTCGCGAAGCCAGTCCCCGCCCGGCAGCTCCTTTTGCTCCACCGCGCACAGCTTCGCACCCGGCAGGGTGACAAGCTGACCTTGGGAGGTCTCTCCTGCCATCCGTTGCCAACGCAGGCCGGGCAAGAGCGCTGCACCTGTCCAGTTCGCAGGCACCTGAAGCACAGAGAGGTCACGATCCTGCCAGGGCGTCGCGCCAGGCACCAGCCTCCGGACACCCAGTCCGGTCCCGATCCGCTCCACCTGAGGGCGAACGGGCTGCGTCGCGTCCCACGACTGCCACAGCATCGAATGCTGGCGTTCGCTCTCCCAGCGCAGGGCCCAGGCTCCCGCACTCAACGGGGCAGACCAACGCAGCTCGTCGCACCAGATCCCGCCGCAGGTCCAGGTCGCTTCCAGCTTCGGGAAGGTTCCCTTGTCCTCAGCCGTCCAGCTTCGCTTGGCCACCTCGGCACCGTTCACCCAGAAGCGCACCTCCCCCGTGGCACTGCTCCAATCCACACCCACGAGCATGGGTTCGGACGTTTCCAGCACCGGCAAGGTCTTCCAGGTCATGTTTCGGAAAGTCATCTGCAAGGCGCCGTCGCCAAGCACTTCCCATTTCAAGGCTTCGCCGCCCTTGGCAGAGAATAGGGTGGATGCCGCCCCCGACCACCGCAGCCACATGGAGCTGGACCAGCCGGTGCTACCGGCGAGAGTTTCAAGCGTGCGATCCACAGCTTGCCCTTGAACCAAGGCGGGCGCACCCACCTGCCCCTTGTCCGTGGCACCCGTCGCCAGGCGCAGGAGGCCACTCCAGGGCGAGGCGGGCACCGTCTTGTCCCCGAATCCCAGGATCAGAGTGCGGTTTGCCTTCCTCTCCAGTTTGTCCAGGGCGAACCAGACATCCCAGCGCTTGGCCACCGGATCGTAGATCTCCGTCTCCTGGGGTACCACCAGGCCTTTCTCGTCGCGGATCACCGGAGCCGTTGCCTCCCAGCGTGCCAGCTCCTCGCCGGAGCGGCTCAGGTGCAGCAAAGGCGCAGTGACCGGTTCCTGCAGCAGCGAGGCCAGACGTTCTCCGTCCAAGGT
>Ga0302215_10003664_pt1 | contig 10235 bp, 7 predicted proteins | sample II_Fen_N3_1_FD_194580 | JGI IMG/M metagenome (GOLD analysis project Ga0302215, IMG submission 194580) | Peat permafrost microbial communities from Stordalen Mire near Abisko, Sweden - II_Fen_N3_1 | ecosystem: Environmental > Terrestrial > Soil > Wetlands > Permafrost | place: Sweden: Abisko... | reverse complement strand
GCCTTTGAATCCTCTGGCTCTGTAGCCTACAAAAATTGTTGCGTTTACTGCAAAAGGTCCTAAAAATTGTCCCAGAGCAATTCCGTGAGAAAATTCGTCCATACTCAGCCAGTTTCTTTCTTTAACGCAATAATCCTGCATGAGTGCCACAATTGCTGGCCAACCTCCAACCCCGACGGTTCCGATTGTTAAAAATACCTTTGCTATTTCAATTAATGATATTGGCTTTTCTTCCATATATTTGTTATTAATCCATCCTGCTGGCTTTTGGTAAAATAAACCAAAAACGAGAGCCTTTATCTTTTGCTGATTGTACATAAATCGTACCGTTATGTAACTCGACAAGCTCTTTGGTTATAGCTAAGCCCAATCCTGCTCCTTGTTGTGTTCTTTCAATAGATGCATCTATTTGCTTGAATTTTTCAAAGATTATGTTTTGGTCACTGGTTCCGATGCCGATTCCTGTATCTTCTATCGTAACTATTAGATTTTCGTTGTCTAATTCCGATTTAATTGTTATATAACCAAAATCAGGTGTGAATTTTATAGCATTAGTTAAAATATTATACAAAATTTGAGTTAACATTTTTCTATCAGCAGTAATCATTGCTTTTGCAGTATCTATCTCAATATTTATATGTTTTTCGTTTGCAATTAATTTTATGGAGTCTACCGCCTCTTTTATTACGCATTCTGAATCACAATCTTCGTAATTCAACTCGAAATTTCCAGATTCGATTTTTGATATATTGATAATGTCATTAGTCAGATTTAAAAGATGTTTTCCGCTTGTATTTATATTGTTTAGGTAATTTAGTTGTTTGTGCTGGTCAAGTTGCGATTTTGAAAGGAGTTCAGAGAATCCTATAATGATACTCAATGGTGTTTTTAGTTCGTGAGACATATTTGCTATGAATTCACTTTTTGCTCGAGATGCATCTTGCGCTTGCATGTATAACTTTGCTTGATAAAGAGCTATCGCAGCATGGTTTGCCACTATTTTGACAAGGTTTATGTCATCTTGTGTGAACATTTTCGGTGCTTTTATAAAATTCATTGCAAGAAAACCAAGGAAGGTATTTGCGTGAATTATAGGTGCGGCAATCATCGATTTTACTTTGTATAGGTCCAAAAATTCATCAGTTTTTGTTCCGTACATGTTATAATCTTTTTTTAGATCTTCAATGTCTGAATAAATAATATCAGGTCTTGTGTTTGTTTTAATGTAATGGGCCCATCCGTAGTCTTCTATTATATTCATGCCTACAGGGTTTGGTATTTCGTCAGAAGATAAATGTACCGAATACTCATCTACTGGCAAAAACATTTCAGTTTTAGGATCTTTAACATAAATTATGTCCATATCAGACTCCAAGGCACACCCCAACTTGTTTACCAGAATTCTTCTTATTTCATTCAAGTCCAAGGTACTGCTTATTTCTGATACAATTTCTCTTAGTAGTTTTTCTCTTTGAGCGGCTCTTTTTGTGTCTTGATAAAGTTTTATTTGATTGAAGACTACCCCCGCTTGATTACCCAATGTTTTTAGGAAGTTTAAATCGTCATCAGTTGGAATAATTTTTTTGTTTATATATTCTATTGCCAATACTGCTTTTAGTATGCCCATTTGATAGAAAGGTATTCCTACTCCACTTTTAATTCCAAATTGGTCAGAGTATTTTTTAAGTCCTGCATATTTGCCGTTTTGTTCTTGCGTAAGATTTTCATAGTCGAAGAATACCAAATCTTTGGTTTTTGAAAATATTTCAATATAGTTTTCTATGTCGTCTGTTGGAAATTTGTAATTTCTAATACTCTTTATGTCAGGGGATGCTAAATACTCACCATTAAAATCGACAGGAGATGGTATTTTATCATCATATAACTCAGCTTGAATGAAAAAGCATCTATCGGCTTTCGTGGTTTTGCCTATTTCTGTTACTATTTGTTCGATTCTGCCAACATCAAAAGGGTTTACTGCTTTTGACATAATATTTGCAATAAGTTTTTCTCTTTCTGCGGCTTGTTTTTCTTTTTTATAAAGCGCAGATTGGTAAATAGCAATCCCTGTTTGGTCAGCCAATGTTTTTATACATTTAATATCTTCTTCTGAAATTTCGTGTTTTTGCTCAAAAGTAACAACAAGACTTCCGTAGAAAGTTTCGCCGTGGTAAATAGGTATAGCCATAGACGCCATAATACCCATCTCTTTGAAATAATCATGTGCTAGGGTTCCATATAAATTATACTCTTTTAGATATTTATCCAAGTCACTAAAAACAATATTTTTTGCACTAAGATTTGGTCCGTTTATTTTTTTAAGAATGTTTAGAATTGTTCCAAAATCGTATCCTACAAAAGTTTTTACTGATTCAGAAGATCTGTATTCATTTCCTTCATTGGTTGTGTGAGTTTGTGCTACAGAATCAAAGTCTACAAATGCTACCCTGTCTGCCCTTAGGAAAGCCCCTATTTGAAGGACAATTTCGTGTTTAACTAGGTCTACATCCATAGAACTTCTTACGGTTTCAATTGTTTTTCTCAGTATAACTTCTCGTTCAGTAGCAAGTTTCGTTAATTTATACAACTCTGCTTGTTTAACTGCAATGTGGATTTGATTTGATATTGTTTCAAGCAGGGTAATTTCATCTTCAGTCCAATGTCTACAATAATTATACTCAGAAATGCCAACCCAACCCCATGAGTCTTCATCCTTTTTTATTGCAAAGCCCATTATTGATTTTATTCCGATATTTTTGTATGTTTTTTTGAAATACTCTGGGGTGTCGGATTCTTCAATGTTATCAATTACAATGGTTTTTCCTTCCTTTAGTAAAACTTCGCCCCAGTATTCAGCTGTTCGAAAATCAAAATTTTCATCATGCAATCCTCTTATGTTTGGACCTTTTTTAAGTTCTTTGCTTATATTAACTTCGTTATGTTCATCGTGACAAGTAAATTGAACGATGAAAGATCTGTCTACATTGTAAATTTCAAGGAGTTCTCGGCAGATAAGTTCAAAAAGCTCATCCATATCAAGAGTACTTCTAATTGTTTCAATAATGGTTCGAGATAACCTCTCTCTTTCTGTCGCTTTAATAATCTGCCCTTGCTTTTTTAGAAGTTCCAGTTCAGCTTCTTTTCTCTCCGTTATGTCTCTAGAAAACCCAACTGTGCCCATAACGTTACCTTGGCCATCAAAATAGGGGCTTTTGTACGTTTCAGCCCACCCGATTCCATTTTTCGTATTTATCTTCTCTTCTGTAACCATTTGTCGGCCGGTTTTTATTACTTCAAGATCATCTTTTCGGTATTTATCTGCAAGTTCTTTTGAAGAAATCATATAGTCAGTTTTTCCAATGATAGCAGTGGCCTCAAGTTTGTAATTTTCACAAAACTGTTGGTTTACCGACATGTATTTACCATCAAGATCTTTTGTCCAAGCCATAAATGGCATATTGTTTAAAATGGCACTTTGTTTAGCCATTGTTTGATTTAATTTAGCATACAATTTTGCTTTGTTGATTAATATGGCAGACTGATTCGCAATTGCTCGTGCTGTTTCAATGTCATCTTTGCTAATTCGCATAAAGTTTTTGACGTAGTGCAAAACAATTACGCCTAATATATTATCCCCATTTAATACAGGTAGTACTACATAGGATTTTACTCCTAAGTCATCAATTAACATTTTTCTAGAAGCTTCCGGTAAATTTATTTTCCTGATATCTTCTACAACTTCAATTTTTTTTTGTTTAGTTATAGTTAAAAAAGAATCAATGTCCTCTTTTGTATATTCTCTAGTAAGGTGTGATCTAATAATATCTGAAGAAAGATACTCAGCATGATTTTTTATTGGATGATAAGAATCAATTTCATAATTGTACTCAACAAAAAAGCATCTATCTGCTTTCAATAGTATGCCGGTTTCCTCAATTATTAATTTTATAACAGCATTCATTTCAAATGTGCTAGTAGAGCAAGACATTATGGCTCTTAAAGCCTTTTCTCTGTCTGCTGCGTTTGCAACTGATTCTTGGCAATATGAAATTTCTGATTCTGCTTTACCGTTTTCAAACATGTAAATACACTCACTAATGGTTAGCCTACTAGGGCTTAATTATACAATATGTATTCCCAAAATACAATAATAGTTTAAAAAACTTTTTATTAGTTATTTCAAAGCCAGTTCCTGATAGATTATCCCACTTTCGTAAGCCAGATTTATTAAGTCTTCTACCAAATCAAATTTATTTTTTACCACGCTCGCTCTTGCGTTATCCAAATTATCTTGAGCGTCTATCAGCGAAACGAAAGGCAATTCAGAATTTTTCCAGCGCTTTTGCACCAATAATGTGTCCTCTTCTGATTGTTTGAGTACCAATTTTGCAAGCTCAAGTCGTTTTTGATGCTCCTCAATATTTGAATAAACTTCGTAGACTTTGAAATTTACCTCTTTTCTCAGTCCTTCCAAATATTCTTTTGCCTCAGCTTCTTTGTCCTTTGCCTTGAGTATTTCATATTTTCTTTTGTTTCCGTCCAATATCTCCCATCTAAAGAAAGCACCTGTAGTATAGTTGTTTCCCTGTCCTCCGAAAGGGAAATTGTTGTTGTAAAAACCGTATGTACCGAACGCTGTGAAAGTTGGATACCATTCGGCTTGAGCAGATTTTATTCCGTTTTTAGTGTTTTCCACTCTGAGTTCGGTCGCTTTTATGTCATTTCTATAAACGGAATAACTTTCGTAATAGTTTATGTCTTGCAATTCAATTTTGGGAATCGAGTTTGTTACGTCAACAGGAGATTCAAGCCCCAATAGCAACCCTAAACTTCGTTTTGAGACTTTTAAATTTCTCTGAGCAGAAATTAATTTTTCTTCTCTTTCTTCAACTGCAGTCTTTGCCCTTAATACATCGGAGGGGAATCCGGTTTTGGTTTTCAATCTTGCTTGAGCAATCTCTAAATGCTCTTTTGCCTCAACAATCGCTTCTTCAGCGATTTTAATATAGTCCTGATTTGTACTTACGTTTAGATAAGCTTGTGCAACTTGATTTACCAAGTCTTCTTGTTTTCTTAAATAAAAGTAGCCGTTTGCTGAGTACTCTTTTTTGGCTATCTTAATTCCGACCATGGATTTTTTATCTAAAATCCTTTGTTCTAAAACCCCAGATGTCAAAAAGTTTGTTACGCTGGCAGGATGATTAAGAGTTGCCACTGATAAATCATTCGCCGTTGCTCTTGCCTGATTTAACCTGTAAGATAATGCATCTGTCGGATTGTTGGTTGCTGTAAAATTCTCATTGAATACAAGCTTGGGTAACATTGTACTTCTTGCGATTCCGATATCTCTTTCTGATGCGGAAAGCCCTTTTCTCATTGCTCTTATATTGTTATTGTGTTCAAGTGAATATTTTATTGCAGTCGAAAAATCCATTTCGTTTGGTAAAAATTGGTTCTCAACAACGCTTTGCCCCAGAGTGTTTTGGGCAATAGAATTTTGTCCTACAAAAGTAAGATTTAATAAAAATAATATTGAAATGAGAATGAACCCTTTTTTCATTTATGCTCCATAAAATGCGTGCTAATAAGTTGATTCTACCGCTTTAATTATCCTTTTTGCCTGCTCATTTACTACCCTGTAGCAAATTTGAGTACCGTTTCTATAGCCTTCAATTATTTTTGCATTTTTTAATATGCTGAGATGCTGAGAAATATTTGGTTGGCGAATTTTCAGGATTTCGGATATTTTTCCGACTGTGCATTCTTCGTGCTTTATTAATTGCAAAACAATATCAAACCTTGTCTTGCAAGACAGTGCCTTAAATGTTTCGAGTATCGCCTCAACATCATTAAAATTAATCGTATTTGTCATAAATTACCTCGCTAAAATATGCATTAGTCTATATAAATTTATATCAGTATATATAGACTAATGCATATTACAAGAATGCTAAATCCCCCAGATTGAAGCAAAAAGCATAATAGTAAAAAACCCAAAAAACAATTTTTTAGTGTTTTTTGATATTTTCTAAACAAGTAAATAAGCTGGGTATGCAAGGGCAAGCTAGTTTGTAAAAAACGTTTAATCCGCGTTTTTCGTCTTGGAGGAGCCCTGCGTTTTTCATTACCAACAAATGTTTTGAAATTGTTGAAATATCCACGCCGACTTGTTCGACAATTTCGCAGACACATTTTTCACCGTCTGTTAAAAAATCAACAATAAAAAGTCTTGTGGGATGAGCAAGTGCTTTCATTATTTCTGCGCGCTTTTTATATTTGTTCTGAATTTTATTTTCCATTTTCTTATTGTATCATATTTTATCAAAATAAATAAAGTTAAATATCCGCCATTAGGTATCCGATGAAGTAGTCTGAGCGGATAGTTTAAAAAAAAGGATGTTTGTTGATAAATAGAGTAGAGGAGGATTTGACATGTTAAAATTAGAAGTATTTGATCCACCAATGTGCTGTTCTACAGGCATTTGTGGCGCTAGCGCGGACCCTAGATTGGTAAATTTCGCATCAGATTTGGAGTGGCTAAAAACGAGGGGGATTGAAGTTGTAAGACATGGGCTTTCGTTTGAGCCAACTGAATTTGTCAAAAATGAGGAAGTTAAAAATTTACTCAATAAAGAAGGGAACAGTTGTCTTCCAATTCTTGTAGTAGGTATGGAAATAGTTTCTAAAGGTATTTATCCTTCTAGAGATAAACTTGCGCATATATGTAAAATTGCAGTCAATGAGGAGGAAGCTCCTCCGATTCACAGGGAAGAAAATTGTTGTTGCGGTGTAGATTGTGATTGCGGTTCAACGAAAATTCCAGAAGAAATTTCGGCGGATATAAAATGTAATTGTTCTAACGCTCCGGCGGAGGATAATTGTTTTTGTGGTCAGGAAGGAGATTTTCACAAGCCAGATTCAAGTGATAAGATAAAAAAAATAATATTTGTTGTTTTTATTCTAATTATGGCTGTTATTATAGTTGCAAAATTTTGGGCTAAATTCTAAATTTTTGTAAATCGACACTTGACAAACTTTTCTGTTTCTTTTTAAATGGTAGAAGCGTTATTCGGTATCCCGAACTTTCGTAAAAAATAAGGAAATTATGATAAACAACAACGTAACAATGATGAATACTATGATGATGTGTATGTCTAATGAAGGCAGTCATAGTTTTTTGTTGCGAATGTAATACTTATTTAAGATAAAAAACTTTTGAAACTGCCTTTAATCGAGGCAGTTTTTTTGTGCAGACATTTTAGATAAGGATTAAAACAATGATAAAAGAAACAAATACCCCAATAATTAACCCAAATAAAATTTATATCAACAAAAAACACCAAAATAATCCCACATTCAAGGCTAAGACAAGTTTGGTGGATAAATATTTGGCTTATAAGTCTAAAGATGCGGATAATCTCGCTGTTGACAGGTTTATTCAAGATACTGCTACTAACTGGATTCCTAAAGTAGTTTTCACAAGAGGCTTGGCAGACTTTGGTGATATGAGTTTCTTGGAGTTCGTTGAATCTGCAATTTTTTACTTTTTGCCTACATCATTCGGTAAATTTTTCAAAAAATCATATGAAAAATTCCACCCAGAAAATTTGAAGAAAACTATAAGTTCTAATCTTTCAAGATCAGCAGAGGAAATTTTAAACGACAAAGACCTGAAAAAAGACGACGTAGGAAAAAGAATCTTGTCTACAAAGGCTGCAATAATCCTCGGATGTACTGCAATTCCAGCGGCTGAGTACGGGCTCAGTTTTGCGAAAAATCTGTTCACATTAAAAGTGTTCCACAAAAGTGACTTCAACAATATTGCTAATTTGAATAAGGATCAAGTCGAAGACAAAGAACATCAAGAAAAACTCAAAGCTAGCGCCCATAGTCATTTGAAAAACGCAGGTCTTCTTTCTTTAGGCGGTCTTGCCGCAAGCGTTCTGTTCGCAAAATACGGACACAAATCAGAAGTTCTTCAAAATGCGAGTAGTTTGATTCTTCAACCCGGCGCTCATATTGCAAACGGACTTAGAAAAATAGGATTGATAAAAGCAGAGGATACAAACAAAGGTTTATCAAAGTTCTTGAAAAAATACATAACACCTGATTTCGACAGACAAGCCGATGGCAGCTTTGGACTAAGTAAAGGACAACTTTTGGTTACAACCGTTTCGGGCTTCTTCGGTTATAGCGCAGCGGCGAAAGATAGAGGCAAATTAGACCAGTACGAAGTTTGGACAAGAGTTCCTTTTGTAGTCTTGTACACTGTCTTTGGCGGTACTATTTTTGACAATTTGTTCAAGAAAGTTCTAACTGCTAACAATATATTCCCAGACGTAATCAAAAAAGATGAAAAAGACAAAGCAAAATACATAATTACTGAAACGAAAGATTTAGCTTCGCGCGCAGCAGAAATAGCCAAGAAAAAAGTTTCAGAAGTTTCAGCGGCGTCAATAGAACTCGAATTCAAAAAACTGAAGAAACAAAAAGCAATTATAACAGCGTTCCCGACTGCGTTTAGTTTCGTGTTTATGGGGCTATTCTTGTCTGGCATAACTCGTTTTTGGACTCAGTACAGATACAACCACGGCAAAGGTTCAGAGGTAAAAACTGATGCTAACAAGAACCAAGAAAAAAATATAAATTTCTCACAACTGCAAAGGCCGGATATATTTAATGCTTTTTATTAAAACTTTGCCTTAATGGATTTCATACGGTAGTATATTCTTGTAGTTCAGAGTTATGAAAGCACTTATGTCGGTTCAAGTTAAAGATCAAATTAGCGAAGCATTGAAATTGCACCAGTCAGGAAAACTGGCTGATGCAGAGTCTTTGTACGCAGAAATTTTGCTTGAGCATCCAGAAAATACAGATGCACTTAATTTGCTCGGAATGCTTAAAATTCAAACAAAACAGTTTAAAGATGCAATATTTTATATAATCAAGGCAACTGAGCTAAGACCTTGCGCTTATTATTTTGAAAGCTTAGGGCGTGCGTATTCTGGGTGCGAAGATTTTCAAAACGCTATTGAGTGTTATAAAAAATCTTTACAATTCAACCCGAACGATTTTGATGTTTTGTTTAATTTAGCCTCTGCGTATAAAATGGGCAAACAATTTGACTTGGCAATAGAGGTTTATCAGGCAGCATTGGCTCTTAAGCCAAATCACCCCGATGTTTATTTTAATTTGGCAAATATTTATGAAAACAAAAATGACACCGATACTGCGTTAAAATATTTTCAAAAAGCCCAAGAGTTCGGAGTTAAGGATGATAATCTCAACTATTTCTTGGCGGTCTCTTATTTGAAGACCAAGGATTTTGAAAACGGTTGGAATTATTATGAAGACAGACCCAGCAAGAATTTTGGAATTTTAACTCAGTCGCTTCAGTACAAAGAATTGATGGAATCAAAACCGCTATGGATGGGCGAAGATATATCTGGTAAAACCCTTTTCGTATATTACGAGGCTGGTTTGGGCGACTCAATAATGTACGCCAGATACATTCCTTTGCTCAGGGAAAAATGTGCCAAGGTGATTTTTAAGCCTCAATCAGGGCTCGCAAGTTTGTTCAGAGAAAGCAATTTGAAATCTGAAATCATTGACTTACCTCAGGCGGACTTGGATTTTGATGTCCATATTCCTTTGATGAGTGTGCCTTATGTTCTTCAATTGAACTTGGAATCTGAAATTCCTTATGCAGACAAATTTTTGAGCGCGAATTCTGAAAAAGTCGCAGAAGTTAAAGAAAAATATTTTAAGAATGACAAATTCAAAATAGGAATAAAATGGCTCGGGAACCCTGCTTACGATTTGCAAAGAATTATTCCGATAGAAAAATTTTACAAGCTTTTTGATTTGCCAAACACACAGTTTTATTCGCTTCAAAAAGACGATGGAGCGGATGAACTTAAAAAATTGCAGGATAATTTTGAAATCATTGACTTGGGACCTTCGTTCAACGATTTTACAGACACTTCTGCGGCCATTGAGAACCTTGATTTGGTTATTTGCAATGACACATCGGTCGCGCATCTTGTCGGTGGCTTAGGGATGCCTTGTTGGGTTCTGTTGCCCTTCGTTTCTAACTGGAGATGGCACACGGACGTGAGCTATAGTCCTTGGTACAAAAGTATAAAACTTTTCAAACAAGATGAGCTGGACAATTGGGACGGCGTTTTTGACGAGGTGTATAAAGAACTAAAGCTTATTCTACCCATCTGAAACTT
>Ga0302215_10003659_pt1 | contig 10241 bp, 8 predicted proteins | sample II_Fen_N3_1_FD_194580 | JGI IMG/M metagenome (GOLD analysis project Ga0302215, IMG submission 194580) | Peat permafrost microbial communities from Stordalen Mire near Abisko, Sweden - II_Fen_N3_1 | ecosystem: Environmental > Terrestrial > Soil > Wetlands > Permafrost | place: Sweden: Abisko... | reverse complement strand
TATTGAAGAAGTCGGTGCGGTTTTAAAAATATTGCTCGGGCTACGGCTAATGGTGGGCAGGGGTAAGGACTCCACTTTTTATGACTAAATGTCATAAAAAGAAGGAGGGAAGAACCACCGCGGTGGCGAGAAATACCCCTGCACAAAAAAAGACCTCGTTTCCGAAGTCTTTTTAATATGGTGGGCAGGGGTGGATTGTCTTGGATTATTGGCAGTTCGCAAAAGCGTGGTTTTGCTCACCAAGACGTGCTGGGTTCGCATGGCTCACACGGCGCACTTGCCAAAATCCGCTCGAACCAGACAAAGCTCCACTTTGTTGGTTCTCATCTACGTATTATGACAAAATAAAAGAGACGATAACAAATGTCATCATCTCTTTTATGGTGGGCAGGGGTGGATTCGAACCACCGTAGTCTCGCGACGGCAGATTTACAGTCTGCTCCCTTTAGCCACTCGGGCACCTACCCATATAGTCTTTGAGCCGTTTTGTGTTTTTTCTTGTGTCCCTTTTGTGTCCCAACGCTTTTTTGAATAAAATGGATTACGTTTGAATACTAGACAAGTTAAGCTTACTAAAAACTATCTAAAATGTCAACAGCTTTTAGCATATTTTCAGGCGTAGGGTGTGAATATCTTTGTGTCATTGCTAAAGAACTATGCCCCAAGTATTCTTTTACCGTTCCTAAGTCTGCACCATTGGCTACTAAACGAGTTGCGACAGTATGTCTTAAATCGTGGAATCTGAAATTTTCAATATTAGCACGTTTGCACGCCTCATTAAATCCGTTATCTATTTTTTTAAATCTAGTGTTTGTACGGTAACTTATAAAAACAAATCCAGTTTTTTTAATACCTATTTCTTCTAAAATTAGTTTTAATTTTTTGGAAATCGGGAGTTGTATTTTTTTGTGGCCCTTATTTTTTTGTCTTAAAATTTCTATGAAATTAGCATCAAAATCTATACTTTCCCATTTTAGATTAAGGACATTTGAAAGCCTTAACCCAGTAGATAAAGCACATACTATTATTGGTTTCATATAAGCAGGAATTTCAGACATTAACCGTTCTTCTTCTTCTTTGGTAAGGTATCTTGTTATTTGGTTATCTTCTTTTAATTTTTTTACGCTTCGGCAAGGGTTTTGGATATTTAATTTTTTATCTATTATCACATCATTAAATGCTTTTGATAAACAAGCGTAATATCTATTAAAAGTAGCCTTTGACCGTTTTTTAGTCTTTATAAAATATGTTTTAAATTCCTCTATTCTACTAGGGGTAATTTCAGATATAGAATTTTTCGCACCAAAAAACTCGCTTAATACTTCTACTTTGTGCAAATTATCCTTATGAGTTTTTTCTGCATTGTTCGCTTCGGAAATTCGCATAGAAATATTAAACATTTCTTTTATGGTGATTATTTGATCGTCAGGTATTTTCCCACGATGAATTAGGCTCATTTTTGTAATTAAATCAGCTTCAAATTCTTTCGCTTCTTCATAGGTATTGCACCCATAGCAAACACCGTGAGGACGTTTGCCATAAAGCCTAAATCTATAATACCACTTCCCATTTTCAAATCTTACACTCATAAAATTAATATAGCACAATTACATAAAATTAAACAAAAAAAACCGCATCAGTTTACAAACTGAAACGGTTATTTAAAATATGAGTGTAATGTGCATTTTGCACTATGGTTTTCATGGGTTTAAGAACGGTTAAACAACTATTAGATGTATTTGAGTGCAGGCAATCATCAACACGCCTTAAAAACGATTCTACGAGTTCTCAGCATACCACCTAATTTTAGATCGAATAAAGGCCCCAACATCATCTTTTCCAATCCAAGAAAACGGCGGTAAGAAAATTATATCTATTTTACCGTGACTTGTTGTATCAGGATGATCTTTGCCAAATTCATAATGTGTCATAATATTTTCAGGCGTAATTTCAATATTATATTTTTTCGCTAAAGTAGCGCATAATTTCATTGTAGCTTCAAATTGCACTTTTGTAATCGGACATTTACCAATATTTCTTGAATCTTTGAACCCCGCCATAGCGCACATAGAAACACCAATAGAGCCAGTATTTCCACCGCCTGTATGTTGAGCGTACAGTCCTGTTCTGCATATTAAATTTGCTTCAGGTTTAAATTTACCCAAGTGAGTTTTCCCAAGTGTATCAATCAAAAAATGATAACACTCTTTTTCGTGAGTTGTCGGAACTGCATACCCCGCAGTCCAATGTATAATTATTCTTTTCATTTTATCTCCTACTTTTTAATTCATCATCTATTTTTTTGTCAAGATTATCGAATCTATCTGTAATAAGCTTTGCAGTTTCTTCACTTTTATTATTTGTGTAGTCCTTTAATTCAAGTTTTAATTCTGCAAGATCTAATTTTGTTGCGAAAAAATTCATTTGTGTCAGCGTAAATATAACCATTGCCGTAACTAAAATATTTTCTTTTGTTAAAAATTTATCCACTATTCACACCCCTTTTTATATATGTTCGCCAAGTCAAAAGAATTATTTCTTGTTGCAATCCACCCCGGATTAAAGTTTACGCAGAATCGCATCATATTAATTCGCCAAGATTTAATACAATTTGTAGCTTTCATCATTCTCTTGAACTTCCCGTTTACTTGACTAAAATTGACTTTTCGCAATTCTAAGTATTCAGCAGGGATGTTTTCACAAATTAAAATCCCTCTATCATCAACGGTTTTATTTCTTATAAGTCCTTTTTGCATCAATTCATATATAGTTAATTTAACTAAAATTTCTTGATGAAATTTGCACTCAAAATCGTGTTCAATTGCGGGCCTTATATCCCATTGCATTTTTCCACCGCCAAGCCAAGCAATCCATAATGGAATTGTGTACCCGTCTGTTTTGAAATTCCGAGGAACTAAGTATAGTTGACCGTCTTCATCCATAAATAATTGATTATGTAACGTGTACCACAATCCATCTTTATCTGACTGTTCAGTCGCAGCTTTGCCCGTTATAAATCTACCCAAGCCCATTTTACACCTCCGCTAAAATTTGAATTGCATAAAAAAAGCAATTCCTACGTAAATTATTTTTATATTTGCGCCCCACACACTCAAAGTGTTTTGCCTTCATCAAACATTGCTTTTATTTCATCTATGGTAAGCCCCAAAGCTTGCCCAATCAGAGGTACAAAAGAATTTCCGTAATAAAATACATTTGTGCCACTATAATTTACTTTTGCTAAATATCTTTGAGATTCATTTTCAATTAAATCAATTGCCGCAAAAATTGCTTCTTCTGTTTTAGATTTATGAATAAACAGCCAAATCAGCATTTGTCTTTTAGTTATGTTTTTTTGCGCTTGAATTTCTGCAGCTTCTTTTTCTTTTTCTGCAATATATTCAGAATTTTCCAATAAGCAAATAATTTCGCCGTCTACTTCGCTATATGGCTTGCCATCGTCAGGTATTTCAAACATATAAGTTGAGTCTATTTCGTCACAAAAGTTATTGTCCGTGCCGTCTGTTTTATTAAAATATCTAATCATTAGTTGATTACCTCCGCTAAAATTCTGTAATATCCTGATGCCATTCCGCCACCGCCTGAAGCATATGAAATAAAAATAGTTGCAGTAATAAGGCTTAAAATAGAACTAGTGGTTGTATATGGATACCAACCAACCCAACCGTTTCCTCCTGCAGAACTATTATGAAAAGTTATTGCTGGTCTTTGGTTTGTTCCACTGGCATCATCAGCTACTAATACGGTATACTTGATATTTGAAGTTCCTAAATTATGGGTTTTTGTATATGTCGTATTTGCAGCTACCGCAAACCAACCACTATCATATTTTCTTGATGCTGTGTTAATATTAATGTTATACCCGTTTTGGTCAAATAATTTGCTTGTTATACTTGTTATAATTCCACCTGCGACTATTGCAGTTCCTAAAACTATATATTGAGTTTCTACCCAAGCACTACCCGAATATTTATAAGTTTTTAGACCTTTTGAGGTATAACAGAAATAATCTCCACTTGACGGAGTTGTAGGAAAAATAGCCCCCTGTGTTACGCTATTAAGTGTTGCAACAGCATCGTTCACACCTTTTATTTTTAAAATAGTATTTGTTCCGTTTGACAGCCCAGAAATTTGAGCCAACTTCTGAATTTCTTCAATTGATTTATTTGCATAGCACAATTTAAGGTTGTCATAACTTCCACCAACTTTAAATCTGAGGACAGTATTTGAACCTGAACCGCTGAGAGTATACCCGTTAAATTGAGCCCCTTCTTGTGTATTGGCACCACCCTCGCCTTGCCAAGCACTACCCGATCCGCCTGTTCTTTCTATTTGGTCACATTCAATAGTTGGTATAGTAACTGTAACGCCTGATTTTGCCAGTGGATCAAAATCATATTGATATTTTAAAACGCCCGCTAAATAGAATTTTATTGATGCACTTCTTGCAATATAATAACTACTTATAGCGATTGTTCCGAATACTATTTGGTTTATATAAGTTGTGGTAGGAAGATTTAAAGTACCTGATATACTTACGCCATTTAATAAATATGTTTGGCTTGTATTAAATAATTGATAATATCCCGCACTTACAGTACAACTGCTTTGAGAATTAGAAGTCATATTTGGAGTCGAGTAAGCAACTTGAACCAAAGCTTCAAATAAATCTGCATTTCCTGAACTGTTTATATTTCCTGAAACTATTGTAAATGGGGTGCCATATCCAAGTTTATTTTCTATAAATATTTTTGTTGCTAGGTCTTCTGATGCTTTAGGATATAAATAGAATACTCCCCCGTCTGTCCAAAAACCGTTTCCTATACTATTATCTAAACTGAACGAATCTTTATCTATTACGGTTATGCTCCATTCTCCGTTAGCCGCAGTATTCCCATTTATACCATTTATGTACCCTTTATCGCCAGTAGTTCGACCGTGAGAAACAGCTTTTATTACAATTGGAGTAGCCCAAGTTGCGCCCGTTATTGTAATCTTATCGTAACCTTGTGGATTTTTAAAAGGTTTTGATCCATTAGTTCTTATGCAATCTTCAATGGTATCATTGATAGCATTTATGTTAGTTGCATTTGCATTGACTGCATCTGCTATCGCCGTATTATTTTCATTGTATTTTGATGCAATAATTTTTTTTCCTGATACCGCTGCATTGGGAATTACTAAAGTCATATTTTTTCCTTTCGTTATTTATCTAATTTAAAATCATTAGGTAATGTACTATCAATCTCAAAACCTTCAGGCAATTTGCTCTTTTTTCGTTTCGATCTTTTGCCCTTTTTGGCTTTTTTTGCTTTAGGTCCTACCATTTCTGCACCACCAAAGAATCTGCTTGAATAGTAAAACGGTGTTTTTGCTCTTTGCTTTCCGTCAGGCGCAAACAATTGACTGTCGTAACTTCTGTACGGTAACATTTTTTCAATTGTTCCCGCAGGCGTATAGGTTCTTGCAATTTGTGAAGCTAAATAAGTAGCTTTATCAGATTCACTCATAGGCTGCCCCCACTCTCTATCAGGAGAAGTCAAAGGAATTTCACCAAATTTATTACCGCTTATTGTTGATGCAACTAAACCCACTATCGGATTTAATTTTCCTGCAAGTTCCGTTATACTTCCTTCTGTATAATCGCCGATGATTGAATGTGGCAAAAAGCTTGAAGAATCATATAAAACAGGTTTACCTTTTGGCGGTACTTTTGATATATCAGGCTCTTTTTGCAAATTTCCTTCTGTATCGTAGTAATAACCTTGATATAAAGCACGTCTTTGATATTCTTTTAACGGACGACCATTTTTCTCAAATTCCTGTTCTTGATCCCTTGCCATTTCTGAGCCGATTTGTGCAGGTTTTGCAACTAGGGCATTGAACTCTAAAGGTCTGTTCATAAATTGATTAGCCATAACCTTAGACTGTTCAACAAAAGGTCTTGCAAACGGTACTACACTTGTAAGCGATAAACCATCTTCCCACATTGGAGCATTATAAATAGGTCTTTTTGTACTGTAATCACCAAGCGATTTATAAGTGTTTTCAAGGGCCAAATCTTGCACTTGCGGGTTATTAAGGATTTCCTCTAAACCTACGCCTTGCTTTTTTGCTAAATCTTGCATTTGTTTTATATAATTCGCTCTAAATATTGAATTTTCTATATTTGAATTAGTGTCAAAAATCCAATCTATACCTTTTGTCATAAGGTTTTGCGTTTTGTCAAAAGGCAATATTTTATTTGTAACCGCATTTATACCTTTTTCAATTGCAGGAATAGATTTATTTTTTTCGCTTCCGAAAAATCCGACATTTTGCAATTCAGCAGGGAATATATTTTGTAATTCAGGATTATTCGCAGCTTTATAAGCGTTAAACGGCACACCTTCAATCATATTATTAATTAAGTTGTTTGATGTGTTATTAACAATAAATCTTCCAGTAGCAAGCGCATAACGCTTAAACGGCTGATTTAATTGGTTTAAAGCTTTATCAACACCTTTTGGAGTATAATAATATCCCGATAATGTTTTAGCCGCTCTTTCAGGTATTTGATATATTGGTAATCCTGCTTTAGTTGATGCTCTATAAATATCTTCAGCACTTTTGCTTAAATATTCTTTTATTATATCATCTGCTTTCGCATATCCTTTTTCTCTAATTTCTTGCAGCATTAACTCAGGCGACCAAACGGTATAACCTTTTTTTACTTTTCCAAATTCCTCTAATGGCATTGAAAAAGAGTGAGTTATTTCATTAATAATCTTTTTATTAGCTTCTAATTTTTCTACTGATTTTAGATAAGTATTCAAAGATTTATCAACATCAATTTTGGGAGAAAGCCCGTATTTTCTTTTGTTTAAAATAGATACAGGTTGTTCAAAATCAAACGCATCAGGCTCTAAACCTAATTTTTGCTTTGCTTTATCTAATAAATTTCTATCACCATAATTTACGTTTAAATATGTAGGTTGAACGTCAAGCCCTTCATATTCTGCCTTCATTTTTGCAACTTCATCAGGAGTTACATTTGCGTACGTTTTTAATTCCCCTGATTCTGCAAGTTGTTTAATTTCAGTAGGAGTAAAGTTTTTTGCATTTTTTTGGATCCAACGAGAAACAACAGCCTGTCTATAAGGGTTATTTTTAGCCGTATCTTCGGTAATATATCCACCTTTAATCAACGCATCAGTATTTTCATTGACTAATGCCTGAATTGTCTTAGCAGCTTGAATAATCTTAGGGTTGTTTTTTATAGAAGAATCATTTACAATGCCCTTGGAAGTCTTAATCACCTCGGTTTTTCCCGATAAAGTGTTAAGACTTTCGCTGTTAAAACTTGCAGGATCTTGAAGATATTTCGCCAAATCTAATTTTTCAGACTTGCTTAAACCTTTAGTAATATTAGTTACTTGTTTTTCAATCTCTAAGTTTCTTGCCTGTGCATATTTTGAATGTTTATTGAATATTTTACCAATTCTATCATCCATTTCTTGCTCTGAGAAAATAGGTTTGGTAGTATTTTCAGCCTTCATTATATCAAATAATTCAGCAGCACTTTTCCCTGAGTTGTCAAGCACAATTTTCTCATTCGGATAGTTCGGATTCTTTAATTTTTGCCCGTATTTTTGGTAATACTTTTGGGTTAATTCATCAAGCGTTTTTCTAGGCAAAGGCTTGGATTTAACCGCCTTACTTATGTCGTTATTGTAGTTTCTTGCAGATTCAACAGCATTATAAAATTTGTTCCAATATTCAGATTGAACTTCTGCACCACCCGGTAAACTTCCGACTTGGTTTAATAAATTTTCTTCTGTTTTTCCCACAAAAGTATCATCATCAAAAAATTCAGGATTTTTTTTGATGCTTTTAAGAACCTTATTTAGTTCAGTATCGGCATCAATAAAGGCTTGTTGTTCGCTAGTTGTTACGTTGCTTTTCCAAAAATTGCCTTTTTTAGAGTTTGTAATATATTCTTTTTTTGCAACATTAACAGCCATTGAATCAATATTATCTTTAAATGCAGATTTTACTTCATCAGTAGTTAATTTTTCAGGCCCATTACTTAAATATTCATCATATTTAGTAGATCTTACCGCCTTTGCGCCAGTTTCTTCTTTGAAAACTTTCTTAAATTCATTTATTTTAAGAGGTCTTTCAGTCACAAGGTCGTTGATTTCAGGCTTAACGTCTACTTGAAAATCTTTAGGCAATTCTTCAATACCAGATAAGCCGACAGGACGTGAAGATTTTGCAACGTATTTTTTTGGGTTAGTTGCCAATTCTGCAATTTCTGAGCCTACACCCCTTAATTTACCTAATTTAGCAACTTTGCCTAATTCCCCTGCCCCTAATATATCCAAAGTAGAAGTGATTGGATTTTGTAATATTGGAGTAAAATTCCCTTTTACAGCTTCGATATAAGGGTTTGCAATAGCTTTAGCAACTTCAGGTACAGCCGTTTTAGTAGTTTCCCAAGCATTTGACAAATCTTGACCTGTTATTAAAGGCTTATGATTTTTTGCCCTATCGTATATTTCAGTAGGCAAGTCAACAAAAACCCCTTTCAGAGCCTTTCCTGCAAGCGTAGCCGTGCCTTGCGTAATATCTTTTAAGTCTAATGCCCCATTTGCCCAATATGTTTCAGGATGTGTAACATCAGGCTTAAACCTTCCTGCATCTTTATCCCATTCAGGCTTATTCATTTCATTATATTTTTTTGTAAATTCTCTTGGCTGTTTTTTATCAATATAACCTTTTAATACATCCCAATCCCCTTGTGGTTTAGCTTCCTGTGGAGAATTGTTTACTGACTCTGTATCAAGTTCAAAACCTTCAGGCAATCCCGCCTTGGGTGTTTCATCAATCACAAAGTCTTTTGGTAATGTATTTATTGTTTTTGCCATTTTCCACCTTTAAATATCATCTTTTCGCCTGTTTTAGGGTTTGTTGCGGTTTGTCCTTCTTTATAAGGACTGCCGCCGCCACCATCTCCACCGTCAGAATGATGATTAATATTACTTGTTGTAGTGCCTGATTTGTTAATGTTTTTATATGTTCCACCTGTGTAATTCATATTTACATTTTTTGCAGGCATCCAAGTTTGCACAAGACTTGACGGTAATTGTTGATCTAATAATTCTTGGTTTTGTCCATTTGTAAAATCGTATTGACCTGCCATATTTACTTTAAATGCCGGGGATATTTTCATAAGATCTCCGACTTTTATTGTTTTGCTTGCGCTTGCATTATTTCTGTTTTGTTCTGCATTTTGCAGATATTGGATTCTTGACTGTTGATATTCTCTATTCATTCGTCTTGTTTCAAGTGTGTCTTGAAGTCTTATAATGTCATTAGGAGAAACAGGCCCAAAACCACCGCCACCACGAGCAGGATTTAATAAATCGGTATTAATCCCCATTTGATTATAATAAGGCTTATATGCATTATAAGAGTTCATATTTTGCTGATGTTCACCCATTCCAGCAACGCCGTTTAAAATTCTTTTTGACATTCTACCGTCTTGGCTTGAACCTCTTGCGAAAGCACCTGCATAACTCAACGCCGTAGGTATGTCAAAACCTCTCTTTTGACCGCCTGCTTGAATCATTGGACTTGGGCTATCTTCATATGCTAATAAAGGGTTTTGATCCACTTCATTGTTCATCACTGGCCCTTGATTATTTGCTTGCGAAATTATCCCGCCGTCGCTCTGTTCATCAAGTGAAAAATTGTCCATTACTCCAAGACCTTGATTATATTTAGGCACAATCCCATTCGCTCCGTCTTGATAAAATTTATTGATTTCATTTTGCGACATTTGGCCACCATTATTTTTTAGCATTATTTGCGATAATAAGTTTTGCATTTTAATTCCTTTCTTGAAAATTAACTAATTAAAATTTTGTACCTACACTATTATCACCGTACAAACCACCACCGGGCATCATTAATGAAGCCCCGCCAGTTCCAATCGCAGCCGCAATTTGTGCCGCCGTTGATAATCCTGCGCCGATATAATCCATAGTCGCATTATTATCTGCTTGCTCTTTCGTAAACTGATCTTGTGCGTGTTGTCTTCTATTGACGTAGTTTTGTTGCCCCCAATTATTACCTTGGTTACTCAATCCAAGAGAACCTTGATTCATATTACTTCCAAGAGTATAATAGCTGTCCAATCCACCTTGTGCAGTATTTAGAGCATTTATATTATATCT
>Ga0302215_10003658_pt1 | contig 10242 bp, 5 predicted proteins | sample II_Fen_N3_1_FD_194580 | JGI IMG/M metagenome (GOLD analysis project Ga0302215, IMG submission 194580) | Peat permafrost microbial communities from Stordalen Mire near Abisko, Sweden - II_Fen_N3_1 | ecosystem: Environmental > Terrestrial > Soil > Wetlands > Permafrost | place: Sweden: Abisko... | reverse complement strand
TCCATTGAGTAATCAGCCTGAAAAGGCATTAATTGACCGTCATTAATTATACCGGCCCAAACCTTTTCTTCCGGCGAGAGGGTTATAATACTGAGTGTGTTCTTCGCTTGTCCATAGCTGTAAAGCGCCATAATTATAAGGCCTGCAGATAAAATAATTCGAGCTATCATATTTTATTTATGTAATGAATATTTAACATCGTTATTAAAGAACACCAATAAGTATTTTTGAAATTTGCTTGGTCTTTCACTGAAGTTGTACAATTGCACCTCTGTGAATCTCCGGCAGAATTACCTTAAGTTTTCCATTTTCCCATTCTCCATTCAAATACTGAGGTTTCCCTAAAAATGGTATAAACACAGCCTTCTTATCATGTTTTGCATTGGCAAAAGTGATGACAATTTCCTTATCTGGAATTTGATTGGCATTTTCACTTCCCCTTATGCCGGAAAAATTGGCAAGGAAAACAGTTGGTTTGTCATTAACAGTTGCAATTTGGGCAACACAAACATCCGCATTTTCTATTTTTATTGCTTGCGAATATCCTTTAGTCTTGCGAATTTGTTCAAGCAGCCGGGTTAATCCATTGTTTTCATAAACAGGATAACCACCCTTATGAACCGCAGGGTTAAACTTTTCTTTTAGAAAGCGATAAAATTCCTTTTCGGGATTCCCATCTATCCATGAAGAATTCGGATATGTTTTTATGAGATCCCTAATCCGAAACGGATTTTTGGAAACCTCCCGTTTATCGTTATATTTTGCTGTTTCTCCAGTTGTGATCAATGTGTTTCCCTTCTTCAACCATGATTCAAGTTGAGAATATTCGACATCACTGAGGCATTTAACATCCGGAAGTATCAATATTTTACATTTTGAGTTACCCAATGTTCGCGGTGTAACTATCTCAAACTCGATATGTTCCCTAAGCAGCAAATTCATCATGCCGAGGTACCCAGGCGTCCAGTCATCCGCAAAGTAACTTCTGGTCTTTGGTGAAAAATAGACTCCAACCGGAGCAATGGTTTTACGTGACGTATAGATCAGTTTCTCATACTCACTGATCCATTTGAATACCTTTGCCCTGACTTCAAAGTCATTGGACCCACTCATTCTAAATCGATGTGCATCCCAGGAATTGGTTCCTGCCATCACTTGGCTCATTGCCAAATTCTCAATCGCATCAGCTGGCTGTATCTTTTCCTCTTTATCCCAGCTATAACTCAACATCCACGAAGGTTTTCCTTCGGCAAAGGCTTTGAAAGTGTACATGCCGATCATGTATTCCATCCAGTCTAATGGTTCTCGCTTTGCACTGTTTTCGCCAACATTATACTCATGGGCAATGACATCTACTACTGGATACATGTCGTAAACATCTGCTCCAACCCTTGCGACTTCTTCGCCAATTCCAGGGTAAATTTCAGCAATGGTTTTGCATTTGGGATTTACAGATTTTACATTCTTATCAATTTCTGCCATAAACTCGGTCATGCTGTTGATACGAAAATCAACCCATGCAATGAATTCAGGATTGCTCCAGTCGCCGGGTGTAAAATCGGTTAAGGCATTAATTCCTGTTCTTTTCTTAAATTCAGCTACTGTGTATGTGTCAAAACTTGCCCAGGTAGCTTCCCATTTATCAAAATGGGTCATCCAGTAGGGAATATCAATATAAACCCCGTCGATACCGGTTGCTGCAATCTGACGGATTCTTTCCATATAGAGTTTCCTCCATTCCGGAGCATACGGAGAGATCCAAACATCCTCATCATTCTTGTTAATCCAGAAGGCGTCACCGAATCCAAAAACTGCCGGATCTCCCTTCTTGTTCTTTTGAGCCCAGTCAGGATGGTTGCGAAGAAATGTTTTGGACTCAGGAGTTACATCGTCAGTAATACATTCCAACCCCGCGGTATAAACGAAGGCGAAATTATTTGTAGCATGCGCGCTGTCGGCCATCGCTCGGATTGCTTCAAGTTTCAGCATAGGATCCAGCAGGCTGGAGTATCTTCCGGTGATGTCATTATCTACTTCAATGCCAAAAAGATGTGTTTGACGGGCATCGTTCATAATTGAATGTAGCTTGTCTAACTCACAGCCATGTCCGGAAGTTCGCACAAAGTATGTCCAGTCTTGTGAATAGCAATCATTTATGAAAACAATTGCCAATATAGAGAACAGATAATGCTTAAATTTCATCATTGAAGAATTTGAATGACCTGCGTTCTATTGGCAGGGATGGATAGAAAAATCTTATTATTATCAGTTTTTATTTTCGCTCCACTCACCATCTCCAGGGCCGAAATTTCCCCTTTAATTCCAAGTTCTGTATCCTCAAGATCCATTTCACATGAAACATCCTGATTCCCGTTATTGCGGACGGTAAAAAAGAGTTTGCCTGAAGAACCAAAACGCTCAATTCGAATTGATTCCGAGTTGCAGGTCGCTTCTGTAACCGGTTCCCAACCAGCAGCGGCAATTTGCTTGATAATAGGAATGTATTTTTTAAAGAACGGCCGTCCATTTTCTATTTTTTGGTGATCCTGCCAATATGGATCATTGGAAGCATTAACACTGAAAAATGAAGGAAAGAACCCATATGCCATCAGTTTTTCAAAATATATTTCGTAGCCTTTATAAGGTGCATAGGTAAAGGCTTTGTCATTTAAACCTTCGTTCAGGAGGAAAACAATGGGTTTTTGAAACGAAATAGCACGTTTGAAATCCAATGCTTCCAGGTTGTGGTCATCGGAAGAATACCAATTTAATTCAGCTCCAAACAAATCAAGGTTGGCGGCTGCAAAAGGATTCCATCCGTGGCCGTTTCCCATCGAAAGTTTTCCCTGCGAATGCATCTCGTCCGATATTTTCTTCATTAACTCAAATTCTGAAGTAAAATTCCAGATGGCAGGTCTTGCAACTGCTTTGGAGAAAGTGAGTGGATAATCAGTATATTTAAAATGCTCGCTTCGATAATTTAAATCGTGATGCCAGTTCCATTCCATCGAATCAAAATAAATTCCATCTACATTCATATTGACAGCGGGTTTAATTTCGTCCTGCAACACATATTGATACCGGTTAAAACCCGGCAAATCAGGATCGCAATTGGCTGTAATACTTACTGCCCAGCCGGAACTGAACCAGGGTGTTTCCAGTCTACGTGTCTGCATAAGTCCGTTTTTATCTTTGGTTGCGCTGTTGCTGACATATTCCTGGTGTTCTTTGGGAATCATCTTGTCAGAAATAAGCGTATCATAAGGAATATTCTTTCTTAGAATTGGCAGCTGAATGTCCCAGGGTTCAGTATATTGAAAACTTAAGACATCTGTGCCTTTGTCCGATAGAATATTCGGCATTTCTTTACCCTCTTTTTTGTCATGGGAATTCCATGAAATTTCGTGAAAAGCAAACCCGAAATCTTCCCACTGTGGAATGGATCGGAGTGGAGTAAATGGTAACCAAATACCTTCGGTAACGACTCTTTTCTTAAATGCTTCAGGGAAAATGGAATAGTACGTTTCCAAAGCCGATCTCATTGCCCATTTCGCATCGAACGAAAAAGTACAGAGTTTAAAAAACGCCCTGTTCGGAAATTTTTCAGTCAAATGGCTTGTCGCAACATCAAACTCGGCAATTAACCCTTTTCCCTTTTCAGCGCCCAGGCGAAAAACCAATGGAATCGATAAATCAATTCCTAATGCAGCCCCTTTACCATCAATACTTACAGCACACAATGGATAAAACGACATGGTACCTTGCCCAATGGGATCACCATATCCGCCATCAGATAAGGTTTCTCCGTTAAAAGCTCCATCGGGCGGAATAGTTGTATTTACCGGGATGGTATCATAATAGATTTTTTCTGGTTGAATCTCAATTGACTTATCCAGACCATGAAACCATTTCCATTTTTCACCGGTTACAGGAATAGAAATCCGAAGCGAAAGGCAGGCAGATCCTTGAGATAAGTGTTCCAATTCACCGTTTATCTCGGTATAACTGCCCCTGTTAATTTCATGAATTACCACCTGATAATCAGCATTACAATAAGTTGTTACCCTAGTATTTGACGAATTAATAACTTTTAAAACAGGGATCTCTATGCTTTCATTCAACAACACCTGGGGCAGAATGTATTCAACTTTTATAGGTAGAGCCAGCCACTGATTACTTGTGGCTGTTGCCCGGCTGATACAAACTAAAGAATAGTATAGAATTAGCAGAAATGAGATCAATTGGATTTTACGAATCATCACATGAATATATTAGATATTTCAAAATCTTGCATTCAAATTCTGATAATCATAACCACCTAATTTAAGGGGTATATGAGTTTAAAAGAAGGGAAAAGGGTATGAAAGAACACTATCACACCCTTTTCTCAAGCAAATAACCTATAGCTGAACTTTCCGAATAAACCAGAAATAAATAAAACTAATTTTGGATATGCATTATTCGAAATTATAGACTTGCAAATTTCATAACTGAAAAGGTGTGAATTTAGAGGTTTCTTCCTGAGTCGCAGGCATATGTCCTATTTCGGTCCATCCTGAAGTGCTTTCAATAATTCCGAAATTAACAAAGCCACTCATCGCTCCAAGTACACTTCGTTTAACTGAGAATTCAATTACCTTCTTACCGTCGACCGTTTTGAATGCAGAAAACTGGAATGCATCTGCAAATGTGGAAATGCTATTCCAAGCCCAACCGTTGCCGGAAGGTCCTGAGTGTTGTAAAACATCACCCCATCCGCCTGATACAGAACCTTCGCAAAGGTATTCGGCGCCAGAACCCTGTGGATACATCCAACTAATAAATCCGGTTTTCGGATTATTATCTGTATCAATATAGAGGTCAATTACATCAAGGTTGCAATCAGGCGTTCCTTCAAGATAGAAGTACAAAGAACCTGCAGAAGCAAAAGTTTTAATCCCAAGAAGTGAACCGCCGTTACCAGTAGTGTTCTGATGAGTATATTCTACATAAGTCCAATCGGTAAAATCACCATCAATCTTGATGTTTGGGCCCAAAATCAGAACAGTATCAATAAAGGTACTAGTTTCGGTAAGATTTTTAGCCTCGAGAGTTACCAAAAACGGCCCTTTATGGGTAAAAACATGTGTAGGATTTGAATTTAAAGATCCTTCTGATTTATCTCCGAAATCCCAGGAATATTCAGTTGCATTGGTGGAGAAATTCGTAAAATTCACCTTGTATCCATCGGCTATATAGCTGAATACAGCTTTTGTTCCGTTGGAAGAGTCATTTTTTTTGCACGAAACAGTTAAAAATACTGCCAAAATAATGCTTAAGACAATCCAGTTATTATTTTTCATATCGTAGATGTTTTATGATTTGCTATTTATTTAATATCACGTAATTTGTTTTTAGTTGGCAGCAATTGTTGCCATATGTTTTAAGTTATTCATGCCACTATTCTTATCCCAACAATTTAAATTTGCGAGTTGGATGGAGTATTCGATCTTGTTTTTTAGTTTGTCTGACTGATCTGTTATACTGAGATAAAGGTCATAATCGCCTTGAGGAATTCCTGCAAGACTGATATTATTGCTGATATTTAATGTCCCATTGGGTTTGCAATCACGCAGATCGACAGGTATTTTAACAGAATAGATTTCACCAGAATTGCGGTTCTTAAAAACCAGGTTGGTGTTTTTATAGTTATACAATGGAGCAAATCCCTTATTGGTAATAGTCATCTCCACTTTATAATCCTGATTCAAGACAGCCTTTTGAGGTAATTTAGCATTTACAAGAACAAGTCTGTATCCCAAAAGCCGCTGGAACTCACTGAAACATCCAGAGTTTCTCCACAAGTCAAGCATGGGTTTATACCAATCAAGATTCAAGTAAGTCCATTTTAAAAGTTTCATCTCAGTCTTGCTGGTTTGGCAATCAGGATATCCACCTTCCACGGGAGGACACGTTTCTCCGCCAGTAGGCACATAGAGAGCTTCCTTACTAATGTATTCCTTATCCGCCAGGATGTTAAGATAGGTGCCGTAATCAGTGCCGCCAGAAAGGAAACAGTCGTTGTGATAACCAACTCTTGCTCGATTGTCAGAGGTATAGGCTATACCTGCATCAATTGGAACAGTTGTACTGAAAATTTGCTGTTTTGCTCCGGGTGTCCTAACCTGTACTAAAATTTGAGACGGTAAAACGCTCAATAGTTTATTCAGCACTTTCCGTTCATTATCAGTTGTTGCCAAGCCATTGCTTGAACTGTGCCATTCTCCCCATGCACCAATAAATCCTGCCTGAACAAAAGCAATAACATCCTCATTTTCTTCAAAAATTGGCTGCAATTGGTCCAAGTGTTGACTTATGATTGTTAATGGAGCATCGGTTCCACCAATAAAATCGGTATATGCAAAACGCATGACACATTTTATTCCCGCCTGACGCAACTTCTGCATATCTGTCGAGATAAGTGAGAGTTCCTTAGCGCTTAGCAATTTATCTTTGAAATCTTCGATATAATACATCCGCATAATCATCGAAACATATTCATTTTTTAACGAAGTCAAGGTTAAAGTATTAAGCCCTTCTCCTTCGGAATGTACGTCCAGATTGTGAATAAATCCGCGTTCCGGGTTTGAAAATATATCCAGAGATTCCTGATAGTCAATCGTAATGGCTGCAACCTCCCCATCAACTTTTGCCTTATTACATCCTACGACCAAAAAGATGAGACACACCAGCAATAATCTAAGATTCTTTACGGTATCCATTTCTATTTTTTTCGATGAAGACTGTTTTATTTTAACCTATTTTCCGAAGATTTACAGAATACCTATGAGATGTCTGGTACTTTGTAGCGAGACATCTCATAGGTAATAAATGGCTAGTTATATCCCGGATTTTGAATAAATAATCCTTTTCCTTCACTAACAGCCCTTAATGAGAATGGGAATACAACTTTAGAATTATTTGCATAGGTTGAACCAGTGAGTTCAATACATCGTGAGACTAATTTTCCATGTCGAATTAAATCAGCACGATATTGTCCATTTTCGCACCAGAATTCATGGCTTCTTTCAGTGAGTATCATATTATTAAATGCCGCAAGGGAGCTGAAGTCCGATAATTTTTTGTCTTCGAGACCAGCTCTTCTTCGCACTACATTCACCAATTCCATCGCCTCAGCATTGGGGGCTGAGCTGTTTGCTATTGCTTCAGCTTTTGAGAGTAACACATCAGCATACCTGTAAAGAATAATGTCAACCGTTGATAAGGATGTGGTTCGGAGTGCATCAGGATTAATTTTCAAAGGAATCGGGCCAAGATCAATATTTGTTCCTGGGTTGGTGCGATTATAAACAACCCCATCTGATCCGGTATATTCAGCTATCAGCATGGTTTTTCTAACATCTTTGCTTTCAAATGTATCATAGAACCACCATGTACTTTGAACTGTTGCCCAACCACCTAACGGAAGATAATTGGAAGGAAGCACCATGAGCTGCCATTGGTTTTGACTGGTACCATCATAATCGCAAGGGATTGCCCAAATAACTTCTTTGCTATTTTTAGCCCCGTTTAATCCCCACATCCCTACATAGTCATTGTCGAGCTTATAGGTGTTGTAAGCAATAATTTCATTACATGTTGTTAAGACTTTATCCCATTTCTTTTCATGCAGATAGAGTCTGATCAGTATCATTTTTGCCAATCCTTTGCTGAACCGGCCGTATTCTGTCTGTCCTGGGGCAGGTAATTCGTTTGCGGCTGCAACAAGGTCATCCTCAATAAATTTAACCATTTCTTCATTGGACAATCTTGCAAGTGGTTTTTCAGCCATTGGGCTTTTAAGAACTTCGAGGGGTGCAACTACTATCGGACCATACATATCAAACAAATCATATGCGAGCAATCCTCTTGCACACCTGATTTCTGCAATTGCCTTCTTCTTTACTTCTTCATTTACCTTCGATTCATTAATCAGATCGATAGTGAGAGTCATGCGGCTGATTTTATTATAGAAGCCTGAACCTGGAGCGTCAGGTAATCCGTCGTAAAAATATGTCATCTCCTGATTGATTGGTGTAAAGTTGAGCAAATGATTATATTGTTGCATACTAAACTTACCCGAAAGGATCTCGGTACACGCATCTAACACAAACATAACTCCTCTTTCGGAAGTTGAGTTTATTCCATCCCACCAGGCCCCTCTCAGCGGATAATAACATGCATTCACCATTGCTTGTACATCAGCTTCGGATTTAGGAAATATACTAGGGTTGATCTCCGAATAATCAACAGTCACTAAATCTTTGGTACAACCTCCAATAAGTGACATTATGGCAATGACTAAAAATATCTTTTTCATCACTTTTGTTTTATCAGGTTAATTAAAATGTAATGTTTAAGCCCAATGTAAAAGTTTTTACATTAGGATAGGCTGCTGTATATGAGTCCGTTTCTGGATCAACTCCTGAGTAAGGAGTAATTATGAAAAGATTCTGTGCATCAACATGCAAACGGGCTTCTTGAAAAACACTTCCGAACCACCTTTGTGGAAATTTATATCCCAATGAAACACTTTGTAGGCGTATAAACCAGGCCTTTTGCAAGAAAAAATTTCCTGTGCCATAAGGCGACCAGCCATAATAAGAGCTTGGGTGTGTTGTTGATGGATTTGTCGGTGTCCATCGGTCCTTTACTGTTCGCAAAGCATTATATCCATAAGTGTAAACTCCTTCAGCACTAACGCCGTATGCGGTATAGTTCGGATCGGCTAACTGACGGCCAAACATTCCGTTAAAATCAAAGCTCAAACTAAAATTTTTATAATTAATAACGTTACTAACTCCAGCAATTAATTTTGGATCAGTAGTTCCAATCAGTCGTGTATCAGCATCATCAATAATTCCATCAGGGGCTCCCGTTCTTTTGAACCGGCCATTCTCATCAACCACTGGATTCCCGTTCGAATCTCTCTCAAACCCGTTTATATCCTTAATCTTTACCATACCAGGTTTAAGTTCAGGTTGTGAAGGCACAACTTCTCCAATCTGCATGATTCCGTCAGATTCTCTGTAATACATAGCTCTGATCGGATCTTGAGCATTTTCATAAACCGAAGGTTTCCAATCGGCAGCTCTTTTGCGCCAATTATCCTTAAATCGTGAGAAAGAATAGATCGTTTTCCATTGAAAATCTTTTTTCTGAATGTTACGGGTGAGGACTGTGAGTTCAAAACCCTGGCTTTGTGTTTCGCCAACGTTTGCCATAATTGCATTGATTTCGTGGTATGAATTAATCGGTTTCATGGCCAACAAATCTGAAATTACCCTGTGGTAAAGTTCGAATGAACCACTAACACGATCATTAAGGATGGAGTAGTCAATACCAAAATTAGCTTCGGTAGTTGTTTCCCATTTCAGATCGGGATTTTCTAACCGTGATAAAGAAACACCGATGTTCTTGGCTTCATCGCCTGAAAGCCATGCAGGGTATGCACTATAGGCGCCAAAAGCGTTGCCCCCAATTGACGCATTACCTGTTTGACCGTAACTCATTCTGAATTTGAGTTGTGAAATTGCCGATTTGAGATTTCCAAAAAAACCTTCTTCTGCTACATTCCATCCAACTGCAACGGATGGGAATGTTGCCCATTTGTTGTTTCTTGCAAAAACACTTGCACCATCAGTGCGTATTGTAAAAGTTGCAAGATATTTATCGTTAAAAATGTAATTGATTCTTCCAAAATATGATGCAATCATATTTTTTTGGAGCGAAGAGCTAACAACTTTGGTTCCACTACCAGCGTTGAGATTATTCCAAAGGAAAGCGTCAGAAATGAAGCCTGTATTACCACTGCTGTTATTTCCATCATTAAATTTTTCTTCTGAAACTCCAGCCAGGATATTGAAGCTATGTTTGGTGCCAAATTTCTTCGAATAATTAGCAGTACCTTCAAGCAGGTAATTGTTTTTATCAATTTCAGATATGCTGGCTTTCCCTTGTTCCATTGCACCAAATAATGTTGTTTTAGGAAGATAAGTCCATCTGTTGGTTAGTCCGCGATCCAAACCTGCTTTGAGTTGTACTACCAAACCTGAAATAGGTGTGATGTTAAGATAAGAACTTATCATTGTTCTTTCAATCCTACCTTTATCCGTTATTGTAAGCAGAGAATACGGATTAGGTTGAAGCGATAATTGGGGATTAATGGGATAGTTCCCATTTTCGTCAATTGCCATAATATGA
>Ga0302215_10003656_pt1 | contig 10247 bp, 9 predicted proteins | sample II_Fen_N3_1_FD_194580 | JGI IMG/M metagenome (GOLD analysis project Ga0302215, IMG submission 194580) | Peat permafrost microbial communities from Stordalen Mire near Abisko, Sweden - II_Fen_N3_1 | ecosystem: Environmental > Terrestrial > Soil > Wetlands > Permafrost | place: Sweden: Abisko... | reverse complement strand
TTGTACGAGCTTCTTTTTCATTTTCCATTATATATACGCAAAATGCGTGATTAATTACTAATTTAATGTCATATTGCTATGGACCTTTTGTGTACCGACTTCAGGGTCGGGACAAACAATATGTAGAAATACAATAACAAATATAAGACTAAATGTCCATAGCTCTCTTCCGGAAGTCTGTAGGTGTCCAACCCCTACAGAATTGAGGATATATAAAATAAAAACCCTTATAATATAAGGGATTTTATTTTATAGGGGTTGGACACCTATAAAATTAGATTCCAAAAACTCTATTTATGTTATTTAAAATAATATTATTAGTTTCTTCTATAGATAAACCCTTTAATAAAGCTATTTTTTTTATAACTTCAGAAACCATATAAGGTTCACATCTTTTACCTCGATAAGGAATAGGTGCGGCAAATGGAGAATCTGTTTCTGCCATAATTGATTCTAATGGTATTTCTCTTATAACCTCATCATAATCTTTTGCAAAAGTAATAGGTCCATCAAAAGAGATAGTAAAACCTAAACCAACTACCCTTTTGGCAACATCTAAGTCTCCAGCAAAGAAATGAAAATTAGCATTAATATTTTTATTATCTTTTTTAATTGATTCTAAAATATCTAAAACATCTATATATGCATCCATAGTACCAGCACTTGCTCTTGCGTGTATCATCAAAGGTTTATTTACTTCTAACGCAAGCTTTATATGTAAATTAAAAATTTCCTTCTGTTTTATTTTAAAGTCTTCATCGTTATCTCTAAAATAATCAAGACCACACTCACCAATTGCTAAAACTTTTTTATCTTGTGCAAGAGTAAGCATTTTTTCATAATCAAAATCTTCAGTTAAAACATCACTAGGATGAAGTCCAACAGAAGCAAATAAATTATAATTTTTATCCGCCAACTCAACAGCAAAAATAGATGATTTAATATCAGTACCCACAGTAATAGTCCAGATATTATTATCTTTTAATTTTTGTATAACATCTTCTCTATCAGAATCAAATTGGTCTAAATTTAAATGAGAATGTATATCAATATATTTTTGATTCATATTATTCTTTTCTTAAAAACAAAGGATTTATTGGCTTTTCTCTATCTTTCAAAAGTTTAATTATTTTATGTGAAGTCATAGGTAAAATAGGAGCAAGAGTTACAGCAATACGAGCTAATATCTGAGCTGCATATAGAAGGTCTATTTTAGCTTGTTCTTGGTCTGTTTTAATCTTTTTAAATGGTTCAGTAGTTTGAATAAATTGATCTAGGTTTGTAATCTCATTCCAAATAACATCAGCTATTTTATTTAATTCAAAATTTGTATAACCATTATCTATATCACTACTTACTATAGGCTCAAATGAAATACCTTTTATATCAATATCATAAGTTACAAGCATATTCATAAGTCTCGATGTTAAGTTACCTATTCCATTTGCTAGATTTGCATTGTAAGCAGACTTAAATCTTTCCATAGTAAATGGACTATCCTCAAAAGAAGATAATTCTCTTATTAAAAAATATCTTAGTGCATCTGTACCATATTCTTTTACAATATCATATGGATTAAAAGCATTTCCAAGAGATTTAGACATCTTTATACCTCCCTCACCAGTAATAAAACCATTTACTATAATCTGAGAAGAACAAGGCAAACCACAAGCCATAAGCATTGATTGCCACATAGCTGATTGTTGACGAAGATTATCCTTACCACAATACTGTATTGGTGTTCCATTAATCCAATATTTTTCAAATAAATCTGCATCCTTATCTTTTAAAATATTAGGCCATCCTAACGTTGATATATAGTTAACAAGAGCATCAAACCAAACATACATAACTTGTTCTTCATCTCCTGGAACAGGAATACCCCAAGGCATTTTTGATACCAATCTAGATATAGAAAAATCCTCAAGACCCCTTTCTACAAAAGTTTTTATTTCATTTAAACGAAAATCAGGTAAAACAAAATTAGGATTATTTTTATATAAATCTAAAAGTTGTTTTTCAAAAGCACTAAATTTAAAGAAATAGTTTTCTTCATCTATCAACTCAATAGGACGTCCTGGGTGTAATGGACATTCCCCTTTTTCTGTTAATTCAGAATCTGTTTTATTTAATTCACAACCTACACAGTATTTAGCTTGATATGTTTTTTTATAAATATACCCGTTATCTTTACAACGAGTCCAGAATTCTTGAACAGCAACAATATGATTTGAATCTGTTGTTCGAATAAAATGAACATCATCTGAAATATCTAGTAAATCTTTTAGTCCACGAAATTTCAATGCATATTCATCTAAATAATCTTGAATATCTTTACCTTCTTTCATTGCTCCTTCCCATAATTTCTTACCGTGTTCATCTGTACCGGTATTAAAAAATACCTCGTATCCTTCTTGTTTTTTGTATCGAGATATCACATCAGCACGAATAATTTCCATAGCAAAACCAATATGAGGATCAGCGTTAACGTATGGTAATGTTGTAGTTATGTAAAAGGCTTTTGACATATTTAATTAATTATTACGAGATAAAATTTTCTTTTCTTCAATATCATTTAAAAATTCCAATAAACAAACAGCTGCTGGAATAGCAAGTACGACTCCAAAAAATCCAGCAAGTTCATATCCTATAACAAGAGATAAAATAACAACAAGTGGAGAAATACCTATGACTTTCTTAACAATAAGTGGATATATCAAATAATTTTCAAATTGATGAAGAATAAAGTATAGAGCAAAAGAAAGTACTGCTAATGTAACCCCACCATCTAAATACCCAAATAATGTTACAGGAACCATAGCTAAGAATATCCCCATAGGAACGATTTCACATAATCCAGTTAAGATAGCAAGGACAAGAGAATATTTAACACCTAAAATAGTAAGACCTAAATAAGATAATACTCCAATAATAACACCTAAGAGTAACTGCCCTTGTACCCATAATCCTATCTTGTGTTCTGTGCGTTGCCATAAACCTATAACATATTCTTCTGTATCTGAAGGTGTAATAATTCTTAAAAAATTCTCAATACCCTTTTCGGTAACTGAAAGATAAAAAGAAATAATTACAATCAAACCAAGATTTATAACTCCACCAAAAGCTCCACCAAATATATCCATAAAACCTCCAGACATACTAGATATTAGAGTCTGAGTGCTTTTAATAACATCACTTAATGAAGCATTATGAGAAATACTTGTAACAACATCTTTTGCTCCAGAGATTGTATCAGGTTGAAATGTATTTAAGATACTACTATTAGGAATATATTGAGAAAGAGATGAAACTAATACAGACATTTCACTTATAAATACAGGCATAAATACAGACAAAATTCCTATTATTAAAGCTATGGTAATTATATAAATAAGAAACACAGCAACTGAACGATTCTTTATAAAGGGTTTAATTTTTTTAACAGCTGACCCCACAAAAGAAGCTATAACTATAGCAATAAATATAATAAGTAAAACGTTAGTAAGCTTAGTAATAGCAAGAAGAAGAATACCAAATAATGTTATTTTTATTAGAGTATTTGTAGAAATGCTTATGTTTGTATTTTTTGATTTATCTTCCATATACTATATATAATAACATAGTATTTATAAAAATTAGAATTTCAAAATATTCTCAAATTTTTTACTTTCTTTATATGGACCAATAATAGCAAGATTAAGATTCTTATCCTTAAAGATAATTTTTGCCATTTTTTGAATATCTTCTACTGTAACTTTCTTAATTTCTTTTATCTTCTCGTCTAAAGTTTTTATTTCTTTTTTTAGAAGTTCTTGCCCACCATAGAAATTTGCGATATCATCAGTTGCTTCTAATGAAAGCTTAGTATTACCTATCAACAAAGATTTAACCTTATCTAATTCTTTAGTACTAACCTTTTCAGTAATAAGTAAATTACATTCTTTTATTATTTCTTTAAGAACTTCTTCAACTCTTAGATTATTTACACCTGCAGATATTTGAAAAGCTCCATGATCCAATGATGCATCATTATAAGCACGAACATAATAAGCAACACCCATATCTTCACGAAGTTTTGTAAAAAGTCTTGAACTCATTCCAGCTCCTAATACTCCAGAAAGAAGTGATAATATAGTATTTCTTTTATCAAATAATGAAAATGTTCTAACGCCAAGAACAAAATGAGTTTGGTCTGTTTCTTTATATTTTAATAAAACTTTTGGAGTAGATTGAACGTCTTTTGTTTTTTTCTTTAATCCACTTTTAGTTGTAGGAACATCTTTAAAATATTTATTTACTTCTTTGTAAACTTCATCATTTGTAATATTTCCTACTACAACAATAAGAGTATTTGATGACACATAATGACTATTTTTATAATTTACAAAATTATCTCTAATCATATTGGTAATGTTATCTTTTGTACCAGCAATATTCCAACCAGACGGCTGATCTACGTATAGAGCTTCTTGAAACATATCTTGAATATGACGCTGAGGCATATCTTCATACATATTTATCTCCTCTATTATTACGCCTTTTTCTTTTTCCATTTCTACTTCAGGGAATGTTGAATTTAAATAAATATCAGAGACAATATCAAATATTTGTTTAAAATTCTTTGCATCACCTTTTGCATAATACCCAGTCATCTCGTGGTCAGTGAAAGCATTATATTGGCATCCTAGAGCATCAAGCTCGTGGGATATAATCTTTGAACTTGGTCTCTTTACTGTCCCCTTGAAACACATATGTTCCAAAAAATGAGAAATACCATTGATTTCTTTAGTTTCATAATCACTACCAGTCCCAACAAGAACCAACACTGTAACGGTCGGATTATCTTTCATTGGAACGGTCACTACTCTTAGTCCATTTTTATATATTTTCTTTTTAGCTTTTTGCATAAAGAGATTTTAGCATATTTTAAGAAGATTAAAAAATAAGCATTATTTTGCTTTATAAACTTAAATATGTTAATTTAAAATAAAATTAAACCCTTTTAATTATGTTCTTATGGATAAAATAACGGAAGAATTAGTTGAAAAACTTAGCGGATTATCTCTTTTAAGTGCGCTCGATTTACTTGAAGAAACATTGGACAACAATCAATTTCAAGCAGTAAAAAGAATAAAGGATGCTATTTGTATAGTTTACCAAAAAACACCAACAGTAATATTTAATCAATCGAATAAAGATATTGATGTTGAGTATACAAATAAAGAACTAAGGGATAAAATTATTTCAAGTAGAAGATGTGCAATAGAAATTGTTGAACGATTAATTGATACTGTTGATCACATACACAGTACTAATGACATTAAGGTTATTTTCGAACAAGAATTGCTAAAAAGTAATTAATCAATAAAAAAGCGGTAGAACATAAATATTCTACCGCTTTTTTTAATTCATACCTTCTTTTATATATTTTATAATATCTTCTTTTTTTATTCTTTCTTGTTTACCAGTATCACGATCACGGACCGTAACAGAATCATCAGTTAAAGTATCGAAGTCTATAACAATACACCAAGGTGTACCTATTTCATCTTGTCTTCTGTATCTTTTACCAATATTACCGTTATCATCCCAAGCAATCCAACCAAATTCTTTCTTTAAATCTGTATAAATATTACGAGCATAATCAACTAATTCTGGTTTATTCTTTAATAACGGAGATATACAAGCCTTATAAGGAGCAATAGAAATTGGGAATTTTAAATAAACACGTGTATCTTCACCTATTGTATTCTCTCTATATGCACTACACATAAGAGCAAGAATTGTTCGATCAATACTTACTGTTGGTTCTAATACGTGAGGCATAAATCTTTCATTTGTAACAGAATCTAACATCTCTAGTTTTTCACCAGAAAACTTTTGATGTTGTTGTAAATCAAAATCACCTCTATGTGCTAATCCAGTAAGTTCTTTTATTCCAAATGGATACTCAAATTCTAAATCTACAGTTTTCTTACTATAATGAGCTCTTGAAGTTGCAGGGTGTTCAAAAGAATGAAGCTTACTTGTATCAACACCAACACGAGAAAGCCATTCTTTTTGTTGTAATAAGAAATTATCAAAAAGTGGTTCCCACTGAACATCTGGACTAATAAAATACTCAAATTCCATTATCTCAAATTCTCTCAATCTATAAATAAAATCACGAGGAGTTATTTCATTACGAAAAGCTTTTCCTATTTGAGCAATACCAAAAGGAATTTTAGGTGAAAATGTTTGAACTATATTTTTAAAACTTACAAACATACTCTGAGCTTCTTCTGGTCTTAAATATGTATGAACAGCTGTTTCTTTTACAGCACCCATACTTGTCTCAAGCATAAGATTAAATTTACGAACATCAGAAAAAACATTTCCATCTGGACTCTTTAATCCTAATTCTTTTATTTTTTCATCCATCTGAGCAATAGTAAGTTTACTTGCATCTACTCCATTTTGCTCTAAAATATGATCTGCTCTATATCTTTTCTTTGTAACCATATCATCAACCAATGGATCTATAAATTCACTAACGTGACCTGAAGCTTCCCAAACACGAGGATGCATAAGAATAGGAGTATCTATTAGATACATATTATCACGAGAACGAATAAAATAATTTACCCAAGAGTCTTCAATGTTTCTTTTCAAAAGAGAACCAAGTGGTCCGTAGTCATAAGTACCAGCAAGTCCCCCATATAAATCTGAGCCCTGATAAATAAAACCTCTTCTTTTACAAAGTGATATTATTTTTTCCATTAAATTTTCTTTTGTTTCTTCCATATTATTTATAATATTTTAAATTAATAATTATTCCACAACTTGATCATCTCCGTTCTGGAAATTAGGATCATTTGTAAGAGTCGTTGTTATTGGTTCACCTGTACTTTTTATAAGAGTATTTGTAAATGAATCAGTCCCTGAAAGACTAACATCTTTCATAAGCTGAGGAACACTACCAACTTGAGACAATGATGGTTTTAGTTCTATATCAAAAGATGCTTCTCTATTTGAATTAAGACCAGTACCAGATGAAACACTACCAATATTCCAAATTACTTCACGAGTTACTTCATTATAAGTAACATTTTCATTTGAACCTTGTGTCTTTCCAACCCATGAAACATATATCGGTAATACTGCTCGAGCTTGAGCACCAGATATACTATTTGAAGAATTAGAAAGGGTCCAATTAACGGTATATCTTGTCTTTGATTCTGCTTTAGGAGGTTTAGGACCAGAAGAATAAACAGCAGATGAAGCAATTTGAAAATCAGATAATATTTTAATTATTTTCTTATTAAAATTATTTACATCATCATAAGTAGAGCCAGATGATGGTTGTCTACCTTTAATACTAACATCAATTACTATTTGAGGATCTTTTATTGAATTCAATGATCCAGCTAATGATAAAGATTTAAAACTAAAAGCAATATCACCTCTTGCGCCAGGTTCTACAGAACCTAATTCTGGGGCTGAATTTTTGTCCCAAATAATTTGATTATTTGCTGAATCATAAAATCCTTCAAGTGGATTAATTGTTGATTTATCAAAAGCATTACCAGAAATACTTGCAATAATTTGTGCATCTGTAATTTTAGAAGTTAAATTATTTGCCCAAGAAATATCAGCATGAATAATACTTCCACTAGAAGCAGTATAACTAGTTAAATCTTGACTATTAACTAAAATACGAGCTTCAAGAAATGGTTTTGTTATAACAACAGTTTGTAACAATGAATTATAAACAACATTAACAACAGATTGATTTACTTGATCTGTAGCTCCTGCATATGCGTGAAAAATCTGTTCATCTCCGTCTTGACCAACAATACGTCCTTTAATTGTAACAGGCATAGTATTTGAGGTTGATAAGCTAGATAAATTCCAAACAGAATTACCAATAGATGGTGCTGGTATTGCGCTATCAAAAATAAAATTATTTGGATAGGTCATCTGTAATATAGTATTACCATCTGGTAATGTTGTATTTAAAATAGGAGTAATAACAATTGAAAAAATTTGATCAGATGCGATAGTACTAGGAGCATCAACAGTAAGAGATAATGGAGCCGAACTTATAGTAACAGGATATTCTTTATCCTTTGAAAAAATAGCATTTGAACCCTCTGGGTGATATTCTAAACTAATTTTTACATTACGAACAGATTTTTCTGCACCAAAAAGAACAACGTTTATATTACGAGTAATACTTTGTCCAGATTTAATAGTTCCAATACTATCATGAGGTAATCTTATAACATCAGCCTGACTATCATTTGCACCTTTTGGATATTCAACAATAAGATTGGCTAATTCAAGACTTGATTTATTACGATTAACAATCTCAATTTGAAGAGGTAAAGTATCTCCCCCTTTAGTAAAAGCATTACCTAAAACAGTAATATCTATATTGTCACTTGAAACAGAAGTACTCCCATTGAAAAACATAAAAGCAGCAAAACCAACAGCTCCCACAAAGAAGATAATTGCTACTATAAAAAATTTTTTAAAAATTGAAGTTGGTGGTTTTTTCATATTTAAAGAATCATCATTTGATTTATCGTCCTTTTTCCATTCTGACTCAACTTTATGATCAACTGGATGAAGAACACCTTCTCTTTGACGATTTGTCGTTGTATCTTCTCGTTCATAAAGACGATGTTTTATATCTTCAATTTTACTATGGTTTTCTAACATATAAGGATAATTATAGCACAATAATAATGCTATTTATAGATGACTCTCATTTAAAGCTCTATTTATATGAGTTATTATAGATTGTCTTTCTTTTAATAAACCTTCTATTTTTGATTCATCAAAAGGAGAAGAGATATATTGCAAAAGCATTTCAGACTCCCCTATATAACCAAGTATATTCATAATACGTAAAACAAGATGAAGTTCCAGTGCTTCACGAGAAGAAACTGAAATATTCGTATCATCAAGTAGATACAAACATTGAATAAAATCATCAAAAATATTTTCATTAGATTCTTCTCCATCACAAAGTCTCTCTATCAGAGCACTAATACGAGCAATCAAAAGAAGAGATGGTCTAGATGATCTTGCATAAGGAAAAGAAGAAATATTTGATGCTGAAGTTACTCTCCATATATCACGACCTCGAACTAGATCAATATTTGCATAAGAAAAATCTTGTAAAGAAAAACGAAGTTTTGATTTATGCAATCTTATCCCTTGGACAGCTGCACGAACTAACCCCATCTCACGAGTATAGATAGTGAGCATTTTATTTGCTTCACCAGTATTACGAGATGAAAGTATTAATCCATGAGTGTGATAAATCTGATGCATATTTATAATTATTGATTACCAATCATTTTTAATAACTCAGTTAGGACTTCTGGTAATTTATTAAAACCAGCAGAACCGTTTAAATGCTTACCATATGGTATAGAGATTAAATTACAAGAAAATTTTTCAGACAAATATTCTGCTTCAGAAAATGGAACAACAGGATCATCACTTCCATGTATTACAGAAAAACTTTTACAAACATTTTTAATATGATCAAAATCAAATGGTTTATTTAAAAAAGTATTTATATAACCACGTTCATCTTTCTCTATTTCAAAGACAGGACCAGAAACAAGAACAGCTCCATTTATTTTTGAATTTATATCTAGTGATTCAAGATAATGCAATATTGCAGGAACTCCCAAAGAGTGACCAACTAAAAATATTTCATCTTCTATTGAAGTCTTAATTGCATCTTGTATTGTCTTTACCCATTCATATTTTTGTGGAGTATTTGGAGTAGGCATAGCCAAAGAACAAGCCCAAATATCATTTACAGATAGTTCCCCCATGAGCCAAGATCTCCAACCACCATTTGGCATACCTCCAGAACCATGAATTATAAATACTTTTTTCATATACTTATTTTAACACACCCTGAATACATAATAATAAATCTATAGGATTGTGTATGATTGCGAAAGGTTTTCCTTTTTCTAAATTTTCCTTAGAATGAATACCCCAAGTAACACCAATAGAATTAACTCTACATTTATTCCCTTCCAAAACATCTCCTAATGAATCTGTAATAAAAACAGTATCTTCAGGCTTAATATTATATTTTTCAAGCAGACTATTTATTTTAATTGTTTTATTACTGTGAACATCAGCACCTAATACATCAGAAAAATATTCTTCAGTATTTTCTTTTTTAAGAAAATTTTTAATATAAATAGATTTAGTGGATGAAACAATAGCCAAGA
>Ga0302215_10003655_pt1 | contig 10247 bp, 7 predicted proteins | sample II_Fen_N3_1_FD_194580 | JGI IMG/M metagenome (GOLD analysis project Ga0302215, IMG submission 194580) | Peat permafrost microbial communities from Stordalen Mire near Abisko, Sweden - II_Fen_N3_1 | ecosystem: Environmental > Terrestrial > Soil > Wetlands > Permafrost | place: Sweden: Abisko... | reverse complement strand
AAAGACCCTGCTCATCACCATGGACATGAATAAGATCGGGCAAATGAGTTGCAACCCGGCAGTAGGAGGAATTGCAAAGGGACAGATTGTACGTGAAATCGATGCACTGGGTGGACATATGGGAATTGTAACAGACCGAAGCGCCATACAATTCCGCATGCTGAACCGATCAAAAGGACCTGCCATGTGGAGTCCACGCTCGCAGAGTGACAGGCAACAATTCATTCACGAATGGATAAAAACAATAACCAACACAAAGAATCTTTTTATCTGGCAGGATACCGTTACCGGACTGGTTGTGGAAAACGGTGAAATAACGGGATTGAAATCAGCACTGGGTATTCACTTCCATGCAAAATGTGTCGTACTCACCGCAGGAACATTCCTGGGAGGCTTGATGCATTTCGGCAAAACGCAGCTTGTGGGAGGCCGTATATCTGAACCTGCATCACTTGGAATCACCGGACAACTAAAAACCCTCGGTTTCACCACGGATAGAATGAAGACGGGCACACCATGCCGCATTGATGGAAGAAGTATAGATTTCACCAAAATGACCGAACAAAAGGGAGATATTGACTTCCATAAGTTTTCCTTCCTGGAAGAGTCAAAACGTGAGTTGAAGCAAATGAGCTGCTGGATCACCAGCACGAACCAGACAACGCATGACAAGCTACGCGAAGGATTGGGTGATTCGCCCCTTTACAACGGACAAATTAAAAGCATCGGACCTCGATATTGCCCAAGCATAGAAACAAAAATCATCACGTTTGCTGATAAGAATTCACACCAACTGTTCCTTGAACCCGAAGGAGTGGATTCGCAGGAGTATTATTTAAATGGTTTTTCCTCTTCCCTCCCACTCCGTGTACAGATTGATGCCATACAAACAATCACCGGACTGGAGCATGCACAGCTATTCCGTCCGGGATATGCCATAGAATATGATTTCTTTGACCCAACGCAACTGAAACATACGCTGGAAACGAAGAGAATTAAGAATCTTTTCTTTGCAGGACAGGTGAACGGAACCACCGGATATGAAGAAGCGGGAGGCCAGGGATTGATAGCCGGGATCAACGCACACATCAATTGCCACGGTGGAAATGAATTTACTCTGGGGCGCAACGAAGCATATATTGGCGTATTGATCGACGATTTAGTAACAAAAGGAGTGGATGAACCGTACCGCATGTTTACCTCGCGTGCAGAATACCGTTTGCTGTTACGTCAGGATGATGCAGATATCCGTCTTACTGAACGCGGGTATGAAATAGGACTGGCAACAAAAAACAGGTACGACCAACTACAAACGAAGAAAGAAAAGCAGGCTGTACTGACGGAATTTCTCAAAAATACCTCGATTAAACCGAATGAAATAAATGATTTTCTGACTACACGTGACTCCTCAGAACTTAAACATGGCTGCAAACTGAGCGATCTGGTGCTGCGACCACAGCTTGGAATACACGATCTGGCAACAGCAGTACCTGCCTTACAGGAAAAAATAGAAGAAATAGGGAGCAAAAAAGAGGAAATTGTGGAAGCAACAGAAGTGCTTCTGAAATACGAAGGGTATATAGAACGGGAAAGACTGATTGCCGAAAAGCTCCTGAGACTGGAACATATCCCTATTTTGGGACGGATAGATTACAATTCTATCCTTTCATTGTCCACCGAAGCACGCCAGAAACTAACACGCATAGAGCCCGAAACAATCGGACAGGCAAGCCGTATACCGGGCATTTCACCGAGCGATGTGAACATATTGCTGGTTATGCTGGGACGATAGTTTCTAGTAGGTAGTAGGTAGTTATTAGTAGGTAGTAGGTAGAATGTAGTAGGTAGTGAAGAGTGGGTAGAAAGGGGTTTCTGTAACATGTTTTTCAATACAATTAATCAATAAAAAACAATGCTTTCAGACAAAAAATGCTTCCACCGAAGAGGCAAATTATGAGTAAAACATTGTGAAGACTGATGAAACATTGTCTAAAAAACGACATAGAATATGTATTAATAGGCAAACAAAAGAGCTTTTAAATTGTTCCACGTGAAACAATGAACGATATAAACGGATAATTTGTTCTATGGTGAAAGGAAAATAAATGTACAAAACTGAGAACCTGATTACTTTAAAGTGACTATCAAATAAATAAAAAAGAAAACAAACCAGACAAAACAACAACGAGAAACAAACAAAACTGATTCACGTGAAACAATTAATATCCAACATATTACTAACTACTAAACCATTTCTAAAGACTACTTACTACCTACTACCTTCTACCAACTATTAACTACCTACTACTAACTACCTACTAATTTGTTCCACGTGGAACAACGCACTATAGACAATGAAAATACAATCCACATTGAAAGAACAGGTACATGCACTGCCGGATAAGCCGGGGGTTTACCAGTATTTTAATGCCGGCGACGAAATCATATACGTCGGGAAAGCCAAGAATTTAAAGAAACGGGTCACCTCCTATTTCAATAAAATTCATGATTCGGGCAAGACAAATGTGCTGGTGAAAAACATTGTTTCGCTCAAATATATCGTGGTCGATACCGAGGAGGATGCTTTATTATTGGAGAACAACCTGATCAAACAATACCAACCCCGGTACAATGTTTTGCTTAAAGATGGGAAAACATATCCAAGCATCTGCATCACCAACGAACCTTTTCCACGCATCTTCAAGACCAGGAATATCTATAAAAACGGAGGCACGTACTTCGGACCCTACAGCTCGAATTACACACTGAATTCTCTGCTTGAAATTATCCATGACCTGTTCCCTATCCGAACCTGCCACCTGGCATTGACAAAAGAGAATATACAGGCAGGTAAATTTAAGGTCTGCCTGCAATATCATATCCACCGGTGCAACGGACCATGTGAAGGAAAAGAATCGGAACCCGATTACCTGAGACGCATTGAACAGATCCGCCAGATTATCCAGGGGGATGCCAATGAGATCAGCAAAATGTTGCTGGAACAAATGCACCATCTGGCTGCCGAATACAAATACGAAGAAGCCCATCAGATAAAACTGAAATACGACCTGATTGAAAACTATAAATCGAAATCGATTATTGCCAATTCGGTGGTCGAAAATACCGACGTATTTGCTTATGATGAAGATGACAGTTCGGCTTTCGTAAATATCCTGCGCATTTCAAAGGGGTCCATTATCCAGGGATATACCATTGAATACAAAAAACGGATTGATGAAGACAAGGCGGAAATCCTGGCACTGGCCATCGTAGAATTGCGTGAACGGTTTAAGAGCAATTCAAAAGAAGTGATTGTTCCATTCGAAATCGGCTATCCTATTAAAGGTGTATCCATCATTACCCCACAGCGTGGCGACCGTAAAAAGTTGCTTGAACTATCCATGCAGAATGTCAGGCAGTATAAACTGGATAAAATGAAGCAGGCCGAGAAGCTAAACCCGGACCAACGAAGCATACAACTATTGAAAACCATTCAGGAAGTGCTGCATATGGAAAAGCCTCCTATGACTATTGAGTGCTTTGATAATTCCAATATATCTGGTACTGACGCTGTTGCAGCCTGTGTTGTATTCAAAAAAGCCAGGCCTTCAAAAAAAGATTACCGAAAATATAATATTAAAACAGTGGTGGGTCCCGATGACTATGCTTCCATGAAAGAAGTAGTGCGCAGACGATATACCCGTATGATCAATGAAGAGTCCCCCCTACCCGACCTGATAATTGCCGATGGGGGTATCGGACAAATGGAAGTGATCCGCCAGGTGGTAGAAGATGAGCTTAAACTTAACATTCCGATAGCCGGACTTGCCAAGGACAGCAAACACCATACCCGGGAAATGCTGTTTGGATTTCCACCCAAAGCAATCGGCATGAAACCGACCGACCAGCTTTTTAAATTACTTGCCTCGATGCAGGATGAAGTACACCGGTTTGCCATCACCTTCCATCGCGACAAACGAAGCAAGACACAGATCGCCTCGGAGCTTGATACAATACCCGGAATTGGTGAAAAAACAAAAAGTGACCTGATAAATCATTTTAAGAGCATAAAACGAATTAAAAGCGCCGAATTGAAGGAACTAATTGAAATAGCAGGAACTAGCAGAGCATCAATAGTTTATAACTACTTCAGGGAGCAGTTGAAGGCCTGAGAATCGGATAGAATAAATTATACGCACCTTTTGGCGTAAATACAGTACGGAAAAAGGCTTATCTTTGCACTAAAATCAGAAATGAGAAATGAGGAGTGAGGAATGAAACTTTGGCAAGTAGTAGATTGTGAAACGAAGCCAGTTTTTCGATACTTACCTCTTACCTCTTACTCCTAAATTTATAGATCATGCATATATTAACAATTGATTCCATTGACACCATTCACGAAACAGCCCGTCAATTTATAGGACTAATTGGTGACCGGACAGTTTTTGCCTTTAACGGAAAAATGGGTGCCGGAAAAACAACATTCATTAAAGCCATCTGCGAAATGATGGGTGTAAAGGAAACTGTTAACAGTCCGACCTTCTCGATCGTGAATGAATATGAAGCAGCCGACGGAAGGATCATTTACCATTTCGATTGCTACCGCATCACCAACACACAGGAAGCACTCGATCTTGGGGCAGAAGATTACCTGTACAGCGGAAACCTGTGTTTTATCGAATGGTCCGAAAACATGGCCCCTCTCCTACCCGATACACTGGTAAATGTGGATATCGAAGAACAGGAAGATGGGAAAAGGGAAATAAAAATGGGGTAATGAAATGAAATTGATATAAGGTTATGAAGAATAAAAAATGAACAAAAGATAATCAGGAATGATTATTGTAATAAACTATATTGATAACAAGGTTTTTCTTACATTAATCTGTGTAAATCTGTATTTCAAATCTGTGTAAATCAATATTATTAATCTGTGTAAATCAAAATAAATGAAAATGAAGAAGAAGTCCTCCGTACTGGAGCAGGTAAAGGCGGCCCGAAAGCAAAGCCGGGAAGAAGAAATTAAAACACATGGGAAATCGATTAATTATCGAACGGTAATGGAAAGCAAAAAGCAATATAACCGAAAAAAAAATAAGGCAGACGATGAGGTTCTGCCTTATTTGTTTACTTTTGTATTATAATATTTACAGTAAGCGCTTTAAGTTTCTCTTTTAGTACATAAAATCAGGCATTAGCATATCTTGTATATGGAAAATCATGTGTCTCTTTTTGTAAATACTGCATTCGTCATTGGTTGTATTTCTATGGCCGGTGTTTTTATGGCTCTTCCCCTGCCATCCAATGCAGGATTAAGGAAATACCGCATATCACTCCGGTTTCTTGCAGGTACGTATCTGCTCATGGCTCTTCTCGAAATATGCGTTTTAGCACTTAATCCTCCTGCTGTCAATTTAATTTCAATGGATAAATTATCCATTGCCTCCTTACAAGCATCCATGTTTACCTTTGCATTGATTACACTGCTATCTCCTCGTTCTATTACCTGGAGGAATCTATACCTTCAATTAACACCGGCATTGATACTGAATGTACTTTATCTGCTGGTAGCATCCAGATGGGGAAATCCAGTCATACAGAGCTTCCAGAAGCTATTGGAAATGGCATTTCATCCATCCATATTCATACGCGAATTGTTTGTACTTTTCTATATTGTCCAATTAGGATATTTAACGCGCACTTTTATTCATCAGGCTCGGAAATATGAGAGTGAATTAGATAATTATTTTGCGGACAACTACCAGTTACAACTTTCATGGGTCAGGTATTGTTTTTATGCAGCTCTGTGCATTGGCATAAGTGTCTTAATCTCAAGTTTTATACTTTCAGAGCGAGTGTTGTTGGGATTTACCGGTTTATACGTCATTTTCTATCTGGCATTCGGTATTTGCTATATCCAGTATCCACGAACCTACGTCCATATAGAACCAGCCATTTATCCTTCAGGAAAAACGATGGAAGAACCTTCCAAAAACAAGGGGCGTATCGTATGGGCTGATTTAAAAAACACGATCCTCACAGAAAAATATTATCTCAAACCTGAAGTAAATATTGAAGAAATGGCCCGCTATCTGAAGATCGGTCGCACCTCACTATCAAGGTTTATCAATAACGAAGAAGGCCTAAATTTCAATGCCTGGATTAACATGCTCCGCATTGAAGAATCAAAGCTTTTTCTTGTTAAATATCCTGATTATACCCTGATAGAAATATCCGAAATGGTCGGATACAGTGAATCTTCCAATTTCAGTCGCCAATTTAAGCAATTAACCAGCAAATCTCCTTCAGTCTGGCGGCAAACATGCAAAACAGTTTATGAGGAAGATCAAACCCTCCATTCACAAAAACAGATATTCTGAGAGTTCATCCTAATCCTTTTTATTAAAACTAAAGCATTGTTTCCTTTTGCATTCTCAATTTACTTCCCCAGGATAAAGATTTCAATTTACCTTGAAGATAGTGTCTCTGATTACCTGATTACAAAACTTATGACCTTTCTCTCCATACTTATCAATACGTACACAAAATTGTACGAATTGATAAGTTTCTTTTTAATTAATTTAATTTACTTTGTATAAGGTATAAAAAAAATAACGTTATTATCAAAAATGCAAAAGGGTTTAGCAACTTGCCAAAGCAAAATAAATATTAACCGTATTATTATGTAACTAATTGATTTTGTATTACTTTATATTTACGTCTGGTAAACATAAGCAATGGATAATGATCATTTTCTGCATGATGCTCTCAATGAAAGTGCCCGGTTGTTATTGGAATGCAATGACAATATAGGGCAAATGAAGCTGGCTGTTGACCAACTATATCTGATTTATAGCCGGATAACAGGTGTAACTGTTGATTGGCATGAGGAAGATAAAGATATTATCCTTCCAACAGGCAAAGCCATTTCTACACCGGCAGCAGCACACTGCCTGCTGGAAATGAAACGCACAGCCCTGTTTTTACGGGGAATCCACAAAGCTATTTCATTAAAACTCTCTGAAAACAAAATCAAGCCAATCCGCATACTTTATGTCGGTACAGGTCCATTCGGAACACTTCTGATACCACTCCTTCCTCTATATAAACCCGGTGAAATTCAAGTGGATTTACTGGATATACAACGAAATTCCCTTGTCGCCTTGCTGGAACTGACAGGTAAAATAGGCCTTGAAGAGTATATTGATGAAGTATACAATGTCGATGCAACCGACTTCAATGTCACCAAACGCTACGACATTGTTATTTGTGAAACTATGCTTGCCTGCCTGCGAAGCGAACCTCAGGTAGCGATCATGCAAAACCTGATACCTCAATTGGATAAGGCATGCATATTTATTCCAGAAGAGATATCCATCGATGCTTGCCTTACCAATCCGAAAATGGAGATGGAAAGGATCATGTATCATGAAAATGAAGCACCTGTTTTTAAACGAAAACTGCTGGGGAATGTATTTACTATTAGTAAATTGAACCTTGAAAATATCCTTTCTCACATAAAAATAACTATCCCTGATAATATTGAGACTTTTCCTGTATTAAAACTCTTCACAACAGTGCATGTATTCGGAAATGAAGTATTGACTGACAACGATTCAAGCATTACACTGCCTAAGCAATACTACGATTTCAGGAAACAACGGGCAAGGGAAGTAGAATTTTGGTATGTTCAGGGAGAGAAACCAAAAATTGAAAGTAGTATAACAGAACTTGCAATTCTTACGAGATAAATAATACCGGATAATCTTACAATTGAATAAAACAACTACTCTAATAATAACTTGCCTGAGCAATGAAAAAAATCACCATACTTTCCATCGACGGTGGAGGAATCCGGGGGATTCTCCCGGGAGTAATCCTTGCTTATCTTGAACAGCAACTTCGGGAGAAAACCGGTAATATGGAAACGTATTTGTGCGATTATTTTGATCTGTTAGCCGGTACCAGTACCGGTGGAATACTGACCTGCATGTATGTGACTCCTGACGAAGACAACAGACCAAAATTCAGTGCACAAGATGCAGTTGACCTCTATTTAAAGAATGGAAAAAAGATATTCTCCATTCCTTTTGGACGTAGGATTATAAATTGGTTTGGGCTGTTTGAAGCAAAATATCCGGTTGTCAATATTGAGCGGATTCTTCATTCCTATTTAGGTGAAGCAAAACTAAGCCAGGCACTTAAACCCTGTATGATTACGGCATACGAAATCTTTCAACGTAAAACGGTATTTTTCAATCAGGTGGATACACGAAAAGGGACAACCAATGATTTTTTTATGCGTGATATAGCCAGGTCAACTTCTGCTGCTCCTACTTATTTTAAACCGGCTGAAATCCATTCTACATTTGGTGCTCCACTATATTTGGTAGATGGAGGCATGTTTGCCAATAACCCTTCGATGTGTGCTTATGCTGAGGCCCGTACTTTGAAGTTTTCGGAGATTCTAAAGCGTGATGATAAACCGGATTATCCCAACGCCGGTGATATGGTCCTTATTTCAATCGGTACAGGTTCACAGGGAGATCCATATCCTTACCGTAAAGCAAAAAAATGGGGTGTGGTTGGATGGTTGAAACCACTGATTGATATTTTAATGTCGGGCAACTCAGAAACAGTACATTATGAACTAAACCAACTATTCGGGACATTTGAACCGTCAAACGGGGGAACTTATTTCAGGTTGGAACCTACTGTTGAAACAGCAGATAGCAGCATGGATCTGGCTACACCTGAAAACATGAAGGCACTGGAAGAGGCAGGCAAAGTTTTTATTACAAGAAATGCAGCACTCCTTGACAAAATTGTTGATATCCTGATTTCAAATAAGTAAAAAACATGAAGAGTAAGAAAAACGTCATTTCTAATCAATAAACTTGTTAATATTAACCTTTAAAATTTTAAACTTATGGATGCTTTTTTAGCAATGATCGCGTATTTTGGTTTTAATTTCATCCCCATGGGATGGGCACTCTGTGATGGGCATACATTGTCCATTGTACAAAACTCTGCTCTTTACTCCTTGTTAGGTATTAACTATGGAGGTGATGGGGTCAATAATTTTGGGCTACCTGATCTTCGGGGACGCGTTATACTCGGACAAGGGATTTCTTCAATTGGAAATCACACCAACTACTCCATGGGAAATACAACTACCGGAGTAGAATCCGTAACTCTTTCAACGGCTCAGATGCCTATACACAACCACTTAGCTACTATTGGGGCTGCATCGACTACCATTAAGGCAAATTCAGGACCGGGAACCAGCGCAAACCCGACTACGAGAACAAATGTTATTGCTGCCGTTACAAGTGGATTTCTTTACAATGGCACAGCTCCTGATATTACACTTAATGTAGGCGGTGGAGCTGTTGCCGGAACCGTTACTGTTGCAACCAACGGAAACTCAGCTCCTGTAAGTGTTATGCAACCTTACTGTGTTCTGAATGCCTGTATTTGTACAATGGGTATATATCCAACAAGAGAATAGAAAACAAATATCCCCGAAAGAAAATTTCTTTCGGGGAAATTATCCATTTCAGGTTTCAATCCTAATTATTCCAGTATGGCCAACGTAATCAAAATCGGCTTTCTATTTCCTTATTCATCCATACATCCCAATATGTCCAGGGACATTATTGATGGGTTTTATGCAGCTGTGCCCAAACAACACAAGGGTAGTTTTCAATTCTTCCCCGAATATATTGACATGGGGAAAAGAGAGTTGGTAAAAACAGCCATTAACAAACTTGTTTCGTTCCACAATGTGGATATTATTTCAGGATTTATAAGTTATAAATCTATTCCGGATATTATACCGGTTATTCAGCAACGAAATAAAATCGGATTCTTTTTTGATATGGGTGAATATCTCCCTCCTGTATATACACTACCCGTTGATTTATTCTGCAATAGTTTTTTAATCTGGCAAATGGAATACGCTCTTGGCAATTGGAGTCAGACAACTTATAAAGGAAAAGGAGCCATGCTTATGTCGGTGTATGATGCCGGATACCATATTCATAGTGCCTTTTGGCAAGGTGCCATAAGTGCAGGTGCCAAAGAAATAGATATGCATGTGATACCCTATAATCCGGAGCAGAAATCAATACTTCCAATGCTTCGCTCCTTTTTAGAAAAAATAGAGAAAGACAACGTTGACTACCTGCACGTTTTATTTTGTGGAGACGAAGCCATTGACTTTTACAGGGCTTTTAAAGAATCCA
>Ga0302215_10003654_pt1 | contig 10248 bp, 1 predicted proteins | sample II_Fen_N3_1_FD_194580 | JGI IMG/M metagenome (GOLD analysis project Ga0302215, IMG submission 194580) | Peat permafrost microbial communities from Stordalen Mire near Abisko, Sweden - II_Fen_N3_1 | ecosystem: Environmental > Terrestrial > Soil > Wetlands > Permafrost | place: Sweden: Abisko... | reverse complement strand
GCTAACTTAACCGGAGTATATACTTCAGGTGCATTATAGTGCTGATCTATTCCATCAAAGCGTACAATCGTCAGTCCATATTTTGGAACAGTGACCAAAATGCTGTCTTTGAAATTAGTCAGGTTCTGTTCATTAATTACCACGTCCTGGGCGGTATAAGAAGACCCGCTAATCGTAATGATTTTACAGGTAGCTCCATTGCCTACATTATCCGGAATGTCCAATTGAATCATGTAATCGTGTTCAAAATCACGACTAAACATAGCCACTGAATAACTGGTTGAATCGGTAAAAGCTTTGCAGCCAACCGGATCAATAGTTAATTTAGTTCCTGATGCATCATATATTTTTGTTGCACTTGTAAACTTTGTTTCAAGGATAGTTCCGGTACAATAATTATTTATGTATTTACCAACATAAAACAGTGGTAGTTTTTTCCACGAAATCTGATCGTCAATCATGCGCCACTCGCCCTGATCCATATTAAATATACAAGCATTGGGAACATCGTAAAGTGCTATTGATGTGTAATAATCAGCAAAAGTAATAGCTTGTCCCAAACGACCCGTATAGGAAGCATTTGTCATATTCCCTTCATACATGTAAATTGGTAATATGCGACCACAAATTGATAGCATTTCTTTCATGTCTGCTGTCAATCCGATAAAACAAGATTGTAACATCGCAATACTATTTTTGTGATAATTCATTTGTGAAGTAGCCAACGGAACGCTTGGATCGATTGTTAAACCAGCTCCAAAGTAACCACTTTCCGATAAGTATTCCAATTCTTTGTTCTCGCCTGTAAGCATTGATTTATGCAGTCCATAATTGTTTCCAGGATAACGCCCACTGTATGACAATCTGGTCTTATCAAAATCATAGAACGGTTGGGCTTTCATGATGTTGGCAGACGAACGACACCATGCTCCATAGGTAGCATAGTTTGCACCAATCTCAGCATTATGAGCAGTTGAACCCCATACTTCATTTCCCATTTCAATCAATATCCCTTTGCTCTTCGAGAACAAATCTCCATATCCTTCCGAAGCACGAATGGCTCCTCCTGTAGTGGTTGCATCGCCTTCCAGATATTCAATAAAGGTTTTGAAAGTATTCTGATCCTGCATAAAGTCGGTCTTATTCTGAACACCGGTTGTGTAAAATGCTTTACAATTCAGCTCATTACACATTTCCAACCAATCTGCAAACGAAAGGGTATTTTCACTACCCTTCCCTGAAGAATATTTGAAATTCTGAACATTAGCCGGAAGAGCACCCCAGCGTACACATGCCGGTTTGAATTCTTTCAACAAAGCCATTCCTTTTGCATTAAAAGGGCAACCCGAGGTGTAACAACTTTTGTCCATAAACTGAATGTTATCAAGGAATATATCACCAGGAGAAGAGGCAACAAAATCAAGAGACCACGAAGATTCACCTCCTGAATAAGCTGTGGTCATATTCAACTCGTATATTTGCCATGTATCTGTCGGTGTAACACTCTGAGCAGTAAAAGTTTCGGCTCCACCAAAAGCTCCCGTTATTTTTACCTGTACATTTCCTGTAAAACCAGGTCCGCGTCTCAAAGCAAAACGAACCAAATAAGTATTCTGCTTGTCAACTTGCGTACTTAGTGCACAACGGAAGTAACCCCCACTCACACAAGAAATCTGCGCACTGTATTTTCCTTCATATGGATTTATACTCGAACGTTTATATGATGCATTGCTTACAGACTTACTGAAGTAACTCAGATTATTCGTCGTGTCCATTTGTGCACTTTCAAAACCACTGTAAGACACTAAATTACCACCCATCATGCCGTTTCTATAAAATCCAACATCAACACCCAGACCGTTGTACTTGCACAACGGAGTTAGATTAACACTTAAACGGCCTTTATACACATTATCCCTCGTTTCATTTGGATCAAATGCTACAGTACTCACTGAATAAGGAGCACTCTTGGCCGATTCATTGTAAACAGCATCAACAGCAGATACAGTAAACGTATAATTTGTCAACTGAGTCAGATTGCCTACCAACAGCGTGGTATCTGTGCAAAATTGTGCAACCATTACATTATTTTGATATATATTATATCCGCGAGTTTGAGTTTGACCGTCTTTTACTGAATTCCAACGTAGTTTTACTCCTAAACTAGTTACAAAATCCGAGGTAAGATTAATGGGTACCGGAGGTGCTATTAAATCAGCACCATAAGTTGTTGCATTAATAACACGAGTTGGAAGCGATGAGTTAGATGAATAATCAACAGCTGCCACATGACAAGAATAAGTTGTATTTTGTGCAAGATTCTTAATTTGATACTGTGTACTTGTGATCAACGTATCATTAACAATTTTTCCATCCACATAAATATTATATCCTTTGATTCCACGTACATCATTGTCTGTAGAAGCATCCCAACTCAAAGTTATATCTTTATTTCCTAAGTTGGATACTTTGTAATTTGTCGGAGTACTTGGTTTGATAATATCAAAATCAGGAGCTAAATTGTTATTAGCAATAAAGCCCAATGGAATAGAATTTGAAGTCCATTTGAGCCACAAAGGGAAGGTGTTTACAATTTGGCGTCCGTATGCTTCAAAATAATAAACTTTACCGGCTTGTAAATAAATGGAACTTGATATATATGTGGATACGGAACCCGTAACCATAGTAGTCAATTTGCTTGGATCTGTGGAAACACCATCGTCAAGATTCATAAAGAAATCAAATCCTTCATTGGAATAACCTTCGAAAACATAATAATCAGTAATTGAAGGAACTATGTAACCAGACATCCTGGCCCAATAATAATTTCGACCTGCATTCTCAACCGGACTGTTGGTTGTGCAAATTTTCACATATGAATTGGCTGTGGGGATAGTATTTTGTGTTGGACGTGGACTATAGAAAGGTGTATCATATTGTACAAAATTAGCACATGGATTAATAAAACTAGCTACATTCACAGTTTGCACACTGACCAGTGAATCAACTCCATTAGCGATACCTCCATCATCCTTCAACCTAATATTGAGTCCAACAGATCCTAAAAGTGATTTATCTTGAACATAGATTAAAGCTACCTTATCAGGACTGTGATAAATAACAGAATCAATTTTTAAAATGGTAGTATCTTTAGATGTAATACTCAAAGTAAGATTTTGTGTTTTAGCAAAGTCACCATCAGTAACATTTGGTAACACAAGAACCTGCTGTCCACGACCCGAATAGACGCTACCAACTATAGTACCAAATGTAGGTGCATAATTCAAATTTGGATCCTGACCTACCGTAGTTACAACTAAAGCACTACTCGCAACAGAAAGATTTCCAGAAGCATCTTTAGCAATTACAGTCATCGAGTAGTCAGTTCCAAGTGTCAAACCTGTAATATTCAGCCCTGTCGTAGCAGTTGTACCATACAAAACCCCGTTTTTATAAACACTATAACTTGTTACTGCATAATTATCTGTTGATGGACTCCATGATAGCGTAAAACTAGTTTGTTTTAAATTTGAAACGACTAAATTTAAAGGAACTGTTGGTGCCTGTGTATCTTTGGCAACCATAGTAAGCGAAAAATTATCAGCATATCCGGCACAATTTGCGGGAGCAGTCATAAATATTCTTGCTGATGTGCTTGTTGGGCCAGTTATAAAAATAATTGATCCGGTAGAACTCCATGTTTTACTTTTTGTGAAATTTGAAACTGTGGCAGTTCCATTATAATTTTTAGCACCAACTGAAACCGAATCAATATCACCCTTAAACATTGCAGTTAAAAGATAGGTCGTATTTGCAGTTAATCCGGTAACAACCTGATCAATAGTCTGCGATGAACCAACATATCCACATTTTAAACCTTCGAATGGACTAACTGTTGAAATAACTCCTGTTCCATAGGTTGTCCATGATGTTGACCCACTTTCAAATCCGGGATTTAATACCAAGTTTGTTTGACCAAACACACTGGTAACTAAAAATAACAGTAAAAGAATACTGTAAACTTTCAAATTTTGAACCTGAGCAATGAGCTTCCTTAACTTGTACCAACTTGTAATTGTTGTTTTCATTTTTGAGTGATTTTTATATAAAGGATTATTAGACTAAGTGACTATATTTTTATGAATTTAAAATGATGTTGTTCATTTTATCATTTAATTTAGATTCATTTTTCAGAATACAAAGATGCAACCGTTTCTAATAAAAACCCCATATTTTTTTGACCAAATATGATACTTTTACAACGATACATGAGACTTCGCGTTAAATAACAATAATATTTTACTTTACATAAATGACACAAGGTCAATTATTAAGATTAGTCGAATCTATATAGCGGCATTAATCCAGAAATAAATTTCAAATTAAATATCCGACATAACTGAAAAGGGTTGATAAAGAAAACCCAATCACATTAAGCAAGCTTGATGGTGATTGGATTTTATATTAGCATATTACATGTTTTGTTTGAAAAGTGGTAATTAACCAATAGGTACTCTAAATGGATCATTATTGAAGTACTCGGGTGATTTTAATAAAGCTTCATTTGGACCTATTGGGGGTTCTGATTCCAATACTAACGATATTTCTTTATCAAGTTTAATGCACTCAATCCATGGTGCACTATATGAAGCTTTCTCTTTATGATAAGAGTTCAATGTTTTATTATAAGTATTATTCATGTGATTGTGTTTGCATTAATTGATTATTAGCTTCTTAGTTGTCGTTTTACCATTCGCAGTCACGCTCACCAAATAAACTCCGGAGTTATATGTTTTATTTAATACAGTTCTCCCATTTGCAAAAGATTTTGTTTCCAATTTTTGACCGAGTGAATTATAAACAGTAACAGTTGATTGTTCTGTAATTGAGACTGAACTATTTACTACTATTTGTCTATTGGCATTCTCATAAACAGATATTGACTTGATATTCGTATTATTTTTAATGTCGGTGCTATTTGAATTTGATTTGAAAATAATAGTAAATCTGTCGGTAGTTGTTATTGCATCCGAAGTAAAATTATAAGTTGATCCGTCTGTCAGGGTTTGTTCGGTTCCTAACAAATTATCTCTTAAAATTATATCTGTATCAGAATCAAAATTCGCCATCTGGGTAGCTTTTATTTCAAAATTATTATTTTGCCCTGTTCTGAAGCCTAATGGTAATTCAGTAGGTGGATTTATGGAACTCAGTCCATTTATTGCCAATTCATCATTTCTGATTTTTGTATAGATTTCAGGGACTACCGGGTTTGCATTGCTCATTTTATGCGAATCATAACTATCAGAATCATTCAAAGCTAATGAATTGAATACAATAATGGCTTCGTCACTATTTAACCCATTTGAAACCTCTAAACGCAACAATTTCTGTACATCATTATTTATCGATTTTACTTTCAATAAATTTGAAATAGAATTAGCATGGGCACGCATCGTATTATCAAAAGTCAATGATCCGGTGGAATTACCAGCAACCTGCACCCAAAACGCCTGCATGGGTGGAATTAGTGAATCTACAGCAGCTATTCCATTATTATTTGTTCCAATTTTAGAATCTGCATTATAAGTATCGAAGACATAAGCTGTATTGCCAGAATTTTTTGCCCTATACCACATAGTTGGACCTACATTTGTTTTTGTTGCTTTCCGCCAGTTTACATACGAAGGATAAGGATTCCCAACCAGATTAAACCCTGCTTTTACTTTCCCACTGCCTTCTGTTCTGGTTAAACTTATAGATTTTGTACCGGTATTCAACGTTCCACTAAAGGTAACAACTCCCGTTCCTATAGTTGTACCGGATATATAACCTGACATTGGATTTAAAGTCGCCCCATTGGTTGGCGTTATCCATGCTTCGCTAGGTTCATCCCAGTTAAAAATAGTGGTTGCACTATTTAACGAACCTGTAGTTGCAGCACCAATCGGACTGGAAACATACCAGTTACGACCCGAAGTCAGATATTGTTGTACATTAGCAGTAGTTATTGCTGAAGTTCCATTATCTACATAAGTTCCGGTACCGTTGGCATCGCTATGTAGATTAAGTGCAGTTGCTGTCAGAGTCTGATTGCTGGCATTTGTAAGTTGACCGCCACTTTCAACAATAATGTTATTAATTGTTGTTGATTGATTAATAGTTAACACACCGCCATTAACAACCGTTACACTGCTGGTAGGTGTTAATGTGGTCAGTGATGAAACATTAACCGGAGTTGAAATAAAATAAGCGGATTCCCATGCTCCCATGTGAGGTGTAGTTGCATCTCTGTTATTTCCTCCAAAATCAGTTGTAATACCGGCAACAGGATTTCCAGCCATTAATGCATTCGTCAAATAACTGACTGCTGTAGTTCCACTTGCATTAGCAAAGACAGGATCAACATTAACTGAATTTGCATCCTTGCTCGTTGCAGTACGCCATGCAGCCATAGTGGAATAATCTGTTGTTCCATTATTTGCCATAATACTTTTTGCACCACTTCCAGTAGAATAGTAGTCATTGTAATCCATATCGAGTGTACCTCCTGCTGTAGTTTTTACGTAGAAAGCAGTGTGTTTTCCGGTAGCAGCTGTATTTATACTTGAATTTACAAACAAATTATCTTTAATAGTCCGGTAAGTATTCGTTGTATTTAAACTGGAACAAAAAGAACCTGCAGCACCGGTTGTAGCAGTACCGCTTACTGAAACAGTATTATAACACATGGTTAAACTGTAAGAAGGATCAGCCATGGTGGCAACTTCCCAAATTCCATTTACTGCTGCATTATACGATGTGCTTAGACTGATTATATTATTGTTGATTACATTGGGAGATTTACTACCATATGATATTCCATAGATTTTAGCACCCGTAGAAGTATTTGCTGTAGACAAGCCAAAAATCATATTATTGCTGACCGTATTTGTACTTATATTGCCATTAGCTGTATTATAAATACTTATTCCATTAACATATCCTGTGAAGTTAGCACAAGTATTTGAAAGATTGTAAATTGTATTTCCGGTAGCGATTAATGGCGTATAATTACTATGATTTATTCCTGAAATTGAAGGTAAATTACTGTTATTGGCTATAGCAGCACCGGTAGTAAGATCATGAATGATATTATTTGTAATTCTACCGCCAACTGCTGATATACCAGTGATATTACCCACAATTGCAAAATTATTAAATTTATCCGTAGTTAAATTCAAAGACCGATTATTTATATTTGCAATAATATTAGAATCAACAGAACCATTCACATCTGTTCCGGCATAATTAATACCGCAGATTGTATTAGCATAGTTTCCAGCATAATTCACACTATCACTCGATTGAATATCGATACTATTTGCCACAGTCTCATTTCCTATGATATTATTGCGTATAGTAGTTAAGCCTGCAGATGCCACTTTTTGTATCCCATTAAATGTGAAACTTGCATTATGTATATCAGTTTTACATATAATTGAACTGATTATATTGCCGTTTACATCAACTGTACCCGTACAATAGGGACCAATATTAATACCATTAAATACACCAACTGTTTGACCGGATCCCACATGTATATAGTTATAGACAAGAGAACCGGTACTTGACGCCGCACCAATCACATTTGAATGTATAATGGCATTTCCTCCATTCACATGAATTACATTTAGAGTGGGATTTGCTCCATTACTACCATAATAGTTTGAGTACAAAATATTAGAAATCACATTGTTTTCTATCAAATTGGAGCCACCTGTATTGAAATTACAATAGAGGATTCCAAATGCTTGTACAGGCGTATTATAGGCTGGTGTTCTGGTCCATGGTGTTGTTCCTCCACATTGGACTGCCGAACCACCAAGGTAATTTCCGGTAATCGTATAATTCGTACCTGCAGGTACATTTTGAGTAGCTTGATATTCACTTCCAATTCTTATAAATGCTAAACTATTACTATATCCTGTCAATGGAATCGTTTCATAGAAACTGTTATTGGAAATAGTCCAACCCGTATTTACCCAAAGACCGGTAGAGCCTGTCAAACAAATATAACCACCCTGTATAGTTGGATTCAACAGATCTTTAAATTCGTTATTCAAAATCTGATTCCCTGTATTAGGAGATCCAGCAGTTCCTGTCGATAGGATTGCCCATGAAGGTCGTGTGAGTAGCGTATTATTTGTTGAATTGGAAATAAGATTGTAGCTGATAGTGTTATTGTAATTTCCGGAAGTTCCTGAACCTCCACCGAACTGAATCATTCCATTTGCACTTGTTGTATTCAATGTTGAACCCAACAGATTACAATAGGATACCGTATTATTATATGCATTATTTGTAAACAATATTACTCCACCTGCACCACCACTTTGAATGTTATTGTTTGAGATAGTCAAATCACGTGCATTTCCATTGACTAAATTTCCACTACTATCATGTAATCGTCCATCAATAAATACATTGGAAGCTCCTGATAAAGTTATATTATAAAGCGATCCAGAATTTGTGATTGTCTTTCCTGTTGCAATTGGGTATACAGTAACCGAAGTAAAATTATTGGTAGAAGCTGCCGGCATAGTATACGAAGCACCTGTACCTATTGGATCGCTAATAGTTAGAGTTGGATTAGTATAGCCGGTACCTCTGTTGACGATAGTTACAGCATTCATGCTTGTTGAAGCCACAGTTGTAGTTGCAACTGCTGCAGTTAATACAAGTGCACTCGGAGGCGCAATTGTTGCTGTAGGCATAACTGTAAATCCACTACCACCAGCCGTGACTGTTACTGAGGCAACCGATGTTGGAGTTAGTGTAATAGAAGCTGTTCCGCCGGACCCCCCATTAGTTGGCGTTATCACAACTGTAGGTGGAGTTGCAAAAGTATATCCACTACCTCCTGAAGTCAAGGTAAATACATTTAAAGTACTGGCTGTTAGCAAAGCATTTGCAGTTGCACCTGAACCACCGCCACCAGAAAAAGCAACAACTGGCGGAGTTGTATAACCAGCTCCGACTCCTGTAACAGCAATACTTGTCACTGCACCACCACTTACAGTGGCTGTAGCAGTAGCTAATGTTGTGTAACCACCTCCTGTTAGGATTACCGTTGGTGCGGAAGTATAACCACTACCACCGGCAGATACAGCGATTGAAGCTAAAGTTGTAGCTGTCAGGTTCACTGTAGCTGTTGCTCCTGAACCACCACCTGAAAACGAAATAGTTGGCGGAGTCTGATATCCCGACCCGGCAGCAGTTTTTGTAATTGTTGCTATTGACGTGGGAGCTAAGACAGCCGTTGCTGTTGCCCCGGTTCCGCCGGTTCCACTAATTGTTACAGCAGGAACGCTGGTATATCCGGCACCACCACTTACAACATTTACCGTTGCAAGTGAAGTTGCTCCAATAGTGAAAGTACCCGAGGCTCCAGTACCTCCACCACCAAAGACCAGGGTTGGATTCGTATAACCGCTTCCACCCGATACTTTTGTTGGTGCAGCAGCACTTAGACATTGCGAACCATTTAAAGTTGAAGTTGCTGTTTCAACTAAATTTCCATTAATTTGTACTTTAACAGCACCCGTCACAACGCCATTATTAATATCATCAAATGCCGCTTTCAGGGTTGTGTAGCTGCCTGATCCGATTGTTCCGGTCAGCAATACCGCTTTCGTACCACTTGCAGAAGGTACTACTTCACCGGTACTCAAAATCACTGCTGATCCAACATATCCTACAAAAGAAATTCTTGACAGCTGATCACTAGTAAGTCCGGAAGCATTTGAACCAAAGTATAATTTTCCATTCGTTCCAGAACTTCCCAAAGTACCCGTCCAACCCACAACCTGAAGAGTTCCTGTCCAGGTTTCTGCACTACAATCGGCAAACTTTAATGAATGTACATTTCCATTTAAAGAAATGGTAGAATTATTAGTCAATTGCAGAGTTGAAGAACTAATAATCGTTTTATTAGCAGTAATACCATTGGTACTTAATGTTCCGCCATTCAATATAAACTTAGATGCCGGTGTAATATTATTGGCTGGACTGAGCACCAATGTTCCGGCATTAATCGTTGTGTTGCCCGTATATGTATTGCTCACGTTTGAAAGAGTCCAGATACCATTATCCACTTTTGTAAGCGAACCAGTAGTAATAGCTCCCGAAATTGTACCTCCAAAACCTCCTCCTAAAGTGAGATTACAAGCTCCCGAAATACCTCCTGAAAGAGTTATTAAATTATAA
>Ga0302215_10003653_pt1 | contig 10248 bp, 3 predicted proteins | sample II_Fen_N3_1_FD_194580 | JGI IMG/M metagenome (GOLD analysis project Ga0302215, IMG submission 194580) | Peat permafrost microbial communities from Stordalen Mire near Abisko, Sweden - II_Fen_N3_1 | ecosystem: Environmental > Terrestrial > Soil > Wetlands > Permafrost | place: Sweden: Abisko... | reverse complement strand
AAATGCCGACGCAGGGATGGAAAAATGAAATTTGGAAAGATGGGATTGCCAATATTGATGAAGAATTAAACGGACTGGTAAAAACCCAATACTCATTTCCATTCAGCAGACATGCCGAAGCAATCAATACCATCCAGCATTGGTTTATAGAAGAGACCCGCCTGGGAATACCGGTAGATTTTTCAAATGAAGGAATCCATGGATTGAATCACGATCGTGCAACCCCGCTACCTTCCCCTATTGCCATTGGAAGTACGTGGAACAAAGCCCTGGTGCGACAGGCAGGAATTATTGAAGGCAGGGAAGCAAAAGCACTGGGTTATACCAATATCTATGCACCCATCCTTGATCTGGCACGTGATCCCCGGTGGGGGAGAGTACTGGAGTGTTATGGTGAAGAGCCATTCCATGTAGCAGCCATGGGAAAAGAAATGGTGGAAGGAATCCAATCACAGGGAGTAGCTTCTACGCTAAAGCATTATGCCGTTTACAGTGTTCCGAAAGGTGGCCGTGATGGCAATGCACGTACTGATCCTCATGTGGCACCACGCGAAATGCATCAACTTTATTTATATCCGTATCGCAAAATAATCGGGGAGTCACATCCAATGGGTGTAATGAGCAGCTACAATGACTGGGATGGTGTTCCGGTAACGTCAAGCTATTATTTCCTGACTGAATTATTGCGCAAGGAGTTTGGCTTTACCGGGTATGTTGTTTCAGACAGTGAGGCAGTGGAATTTGTGTTTTCAAAACATCATGTAGCCGAAGAATATAAGGACGCTGTCAGACAGGTTGCAGAAGCAGGACTAAATGTAAGAACCAATTTCACTCAACCCAAAAACTACATTCTTCCATTACGCGAACTGGTAAACGAAGGGAAACTCCCGATGAGTACCCTGGACAGGAATGTAGCCGATGTTTTACGCGTTAAGTTCCAACTGGGACTCTTTGATACTCCTTATGTGATAGATCCCGGGGCAGCCGACAACATCGTTGCTTCGGCTGATACAAAGGATTTTGTCATGCAAATGGCAAAAGAATCGTTGGTGCTGTTGAAAAATGAAAACGCACTCTTGCCATTAGACCTGAAATCACTAAAGAATATATTTGTTACCGGACCGCTTGCAACGGATAAGACAGCCTATGTGAGCAGGTATGGTCCTCAGAATTTAGAAGTGACTAATGTGTTGGAAGGAATAAAAAGCTATGTGGGAAACAAGGCGACAGTTGAATATTCAAAAGGATGTGATGTGGTGGATGCAACCTGGCCTGAGAGTGAAATTATCCCAACTCCTTTAACAACTGATGAACTTCAATCAATCTCTGAAGCAGTAAAAAAAGCCAGCCTGTCGGATGTGGTGATTATGGTTGCCGGAGAGGATGAACATAGATGTGGAGAAAGCAAATCACGTACAGGATTAGGACTTCCCGGCAGGCAATTCCAACTGTTGCAGGCACTGAAAGAAACCGGCAAACCGATAGTTCTGGTCCTTATCAACGGGCAACCGCTGACCATTAATTGGGAAAACAGATTTATTCCTGCTATCCTGGAAGCCTGGTTTCCAAATGTGCTGGGTGGACAAGCCATTGCAGAAACCCTGTTTGGGGATTATAACCCGGGTGGAAAATTGTCGGTGACATTTCCTAAAACACTCGGACAAATAGAGTTGAATTTCCCTTTTAAACCGTCTTCCCAGGCAGGACAACCGGGAGACGGACCGAACGGTTATGGCAAGACGGCAGTAATTGGTGCGCTTTACCCTTTTGGATTTGGATTAAGTTATACTACATTTGCATATTCTAATCTGGTTATAACACCGAAACAACAAAATATACGGGGAGATATACATATCTCAGTGGATATTAAAAATACCGGGAACAGAAAAGGGGATGAAGTGGTTCAGCTCTATGTGAAAGACAACGTCAGCAGTGTTATCACCTACGATTCCCAGTTGCGTGGATTTGAACGGGTTTCCCTTTTGCCGGGAGAAACAAAGAATGTTACGTTTACCCTGAAACCAACAGATTTGGAACTGCTCGATAAAGATATGCATTGGGTTGTTGAGCCGGGAAGTTTTGAAGTACGGGTAGGGAGCAACTCTGAGAATATTAAATTAAAAGGCGAATTTATTCTGAATAACTAAACGAAAACTAAATGAAAAAGACAATTAAGAAAGCGTTGCTTTTTACGGCACTATCCGTGGCTGCGATAGCTTCGGCTCAAACCACTCCTCAGATTATAAACGTGGAAGGTCGTAAAACCACTTCGTTGGATGGAATATGGAAAACCATTGTAGATCCCTTTGAAAACGGGTATTATGATTATCGCCGCTTACCGTTGAAAAACGGATACGGGGCTGACAAAGATGTCGTTGACAAAAGCCTGTTACAAGAATATAATTTTGCAACAGATAAGACCTTGAATGTTCCCGGTGACTGGAATACACAACGCGATGAACTCTATTATTACGAAGGTACAGTTTGGTACAGGAAAAGATTCCAGTTCCAGGTGAAAGAGGACAAACGCGTTTTCCTTCATTTTGGAGCTGTGAATTATGAAGCCATTGTTTTTGTCAATGGAAATGAGATAGGTAAACACATCGGCGGTTTTACTCCTTTTAATTTTGAAGTGACAGGTTTGTTGAAAACAGGAGAAAACTCCGTGGTTGTCAAAGTAGATAATAAACGTAAGCTGGAAGCAGTGCCAACCATCAATTCAGATTGGTGGAACTATGGAGGAATTACCCGTCAGGTCACATTAATTGAAACACCGGCTACTTTTGTCCGGGATTATTATGTTCAACTTAAAAAGGGGGATAGAAATACGCTTGCCGGATGGATCCAACTGGATGGAAAACAATTGAACAAGAAAGTGAAAGTTGAAATTCCGGAATTGAAGATTACCCAACAATTGACTACTGATGCTAACGGATATGCATCCTTTGAAATAAAAGCAAAACCAACCTGTTGGACTCCGGAAAGCCCGAAGCTATATGACGTGACTGTCAAGGTAGACGAAGAATTGCTTGCTGATCAAATCGGGTTCAGAACAATTGAAACTAAAGGGACTCAGATTCTTTTGAATGGGAAACAGGTATTCCTGCGCGGTATATGTATTCATGAAGAGGCTGCATTCCGCAATGGCAGGGCATATTCAAAGGATGAAGATATCACGTTGTTGCAATGGGCCAAGGATATGGGTTGTAATTTTGTACGTCTGGCCCATTATCCACACAACGAACAGATGATACGTCAGGCTGAGCGCTTAGGACTTATGGTATGGTCGGAAATACCGGTTTATTGGACCATTCAATGGGGTAATCCTGAGACCTATAAAAATGCGGAAGCTCAACTTACAGATAACATAACACGTGATAAGAACCGTGCGAATATCATTATCTGGTCGATATCGAATGAAACCCCACGTGGAGATGAGCGCTTAAGTTTCTTAACCCGTCTTGCCGCAAAAGCACGTGAGCTTGATCCCGTCAGACTGGTGGGTGCTGCTATGGAAAAGGAAGAAGTAAAACCCGGCTTGATGACTGTGAATGACCAACTGAGTAAGGTGATGGATGTCCTTAGCTTCAATCAGTATGTAGGTTGGTACGACGGGCTACCTGAAAAGTGTGACCGGGTAAACTGGACATTCTCAGAACAGAAGCCGGTGATCATTACCGAATTTGGTGGCGATGCATTGTATGGATTGAAAGGTGGTTTGACCGATCGATTCTCTGAAGACTATCAGGAAGATCTTTATATTCGCAGTGTAAATATGCTCAAACGCATTCCCGGACTTGCAGGTACAACACCATGGATTTTGAAAGACTTCCGTTCGCCCCGCCGCCAGTTACGCGATATACAGGATGATTTTAACCGCAAGGGACTGGTATCTGACAAGGGACAAAAAAAGAAAGCTTTCTTTGTAATGCAGAAATGGTACGAAGAACTCAAACAACAATATAAATAACCTGTTGACAAGAAATTTCTAAACTTAGAAAGACAGAATCGGATCATTCACCTGATACAATTCTGTCTTTCTTGTGCCATTCAGACTGGTAGTCAGTCAAGTTGAGTGACTTATAACCCTAAAGTTGCTTTAAATCGATTGGTGAGTTGATAATTTAATTGACTTGAATGATTGAAATGACACAACCATGTTGTCCGGATTTATTCGTTTTATTACTCATATAGTATGCCAGGAGTTTCAACTACTATTTTTAAACGCAAATCCGATCAACTTACAATTGTTGATTTTTAAAATATTATATTAAAAAGTAACTAACCATATTATGAGTAAAACACTAACACTTATCATTATATCTTTCGTGTTCATTTCCTTTGCTGCTTACTCCCAGGTTATAAGTCCGTATGTTTATGGTGAAAATTCATGGATGCCAAAAACAATTGGAACATACAGCAGTGGTGGAGACATGGATAAGCAATGGGGAAAAGTGAAGGACTGCGGTATTAAATTTATACGTGTTGGAGGTTCAGCGAATGACAGAAATTTGCCAACCGATGCACAACTGGTTGCACTTGTCGACAGTATTCGTAAAATTGGCGCAGAACCATTATTGCAAGTCCCGTATAATATCGGATCTTTTACTGAAACAACTGCTGCTAATATGGTCAGGTATGTAAATATAACCATGGGGCGCAATGTGAAATACTGGTCGATTGCCAATGAACCGAATCTATATAGTGGATATACCTCGACCCTGATAGCCGCATACTTTAAACGCTTTGCCACTGCCATGAAACTGGTGGACCCAACCATTAAGATTGTGGGTCCTGATTTATCCAGTTTAGTGACTGGTTTTTACAGTTCGTTGATAGGAGGTGTTGATGATATTACAGGGAAAGATACTAACGGGAATTATTACCTGGATATTGTTTCGTTCCATTGTTACAGAGGGTATAGCGGCTCCCAGACCAGAGCGAATGTAACCACCGATGCCCCTGCAAAATTTATAATAGACGTAACATCCCTTACAGGTTGGATGAATACGGCAAACACAAAGAATTCCCGTACCGGTGATGCTAAGCTTAACTGGGCAGTCACCGAATTCAATGTGAATTATTTGAACCCGACAACGAATGATGCCGCTGGTGTTGGAAGCCATGGATTCTTGAACGGACAGTATTGGGCTGAATGTTTAGGGTATAGCATGCAGTATAGTGCATTTGCCTTTGCTCCATGGAGCATTCATGAGAGTAGCGGAAACCGGACCACCTATGATCTGGGTTTTCTGGACGGAGCAAACGGGCAATATCCCCGCTCAAGTTATTATCATTTGCAGTTGATGGCCAAAAACAATAAAACAAATTTTGCTGCTTCATCCGATAACCAGACGCTTGTAAAAGTTGTAAGTACGAAAGATGCTACCGGTACAACAGTACTTGTCTTAAACCAGGAATTAACCACAGCCTTTACCTATACAGTACGGTTGGATCTGAGTGCAGCTACCGGTACAAGTGCGTTGAAAATAAACGTAGACAAGGGGCTGGCAGTTCAATATACCCCAACCATACAAATCCCGGCTCAAGGAACGCATGTATTGTTATTTGACAATCTTGGGAATATCCAAAAAATTCTTGAATACACACTAACAGATACTCAGAATCAAACACCGCCCAGGGTAATCTATGCAGGGACTGTCTCAGCTATTTCAGAAAATAAAATGGATACTAAAAATTTAAGGATATACTCCAATCAGGGTGGTGTAAACTTTGATTTCTCTGAATTAAAAATACAAGGTTCTTTTCAATTCAAAATATTCAATCTGTCCGGCCAAATCATCAATTCTAACGTTCTTCAATCAGGCACTCCAAATCTAACAGTTTCAAAAGATGAGCTAAGACCGGGGGTTTATATTTCAAGTGTCCAATCGGGACTGACGACTATAAGGAGAAAATTCCTTAGCTTATAGATTCTTCTCAATAATAAATGAACTGACGAAAGGTTGTTTCCATATAAGAATAACCCGGCAGCATTATTTTTAGTTTAAAATAATGCTGCCGGGTAGTTCAGGTGTTATTCTTAAAACGAACCTTTTAGGATTTATGGAGCCCTTCTGACTCAATTAAATTGTAGTTTGCCTTTCTATGGATTTACTTTTTCTTTAAGATTTCATCATTGATAAACTGCTTTGGTGATTTGCCATATATTTTTTTGAAGCACGTTGTGAAGTAGCTTGGTTCATCAAAACCGGTCAGTCTTGCCACTTCATTGATATTGTGAATACCTTCTTTGAAATGTACAACTGCCTTCTTCATACGGATGATTTTTACAAAATCATTTGGTGAATAACCTGTTATGGTGTTAAACTTAGTATAAAGTAAAGATCGGCTCATTCCCATTTCACGCGAGAAATCGGAAATTGAAAATTCAGTATCAATCAAATGATCTTCCGTAATTTTAGTGGCTTTGACTAAAAATATTGCATTCAAATCATTTTCATCAACTTCTTCAAGTTCGGACGGTTTATTCACTTCCAGAAATTTTGTACGTAATATTTTCCTGTTCTCAATGATATTATCAATTTTCAGTTTCAGGTATTTAACATCAAAAGGTTTTTGAATATAGTCATCAGCACCCAGTTTTAATCCTTCTTCAACATGTTTCTCATCGGTCATTACAGTCAGTAATACCACCGGAATATGAGATGTTTCATAGGTTTTCTTTATTTTACCACAAAGTTCGAACCCATTCATTATCGGCATGTTGTAATCGGTAATGATGATATCCGGATTGATGATTGGTATTTTGTCCCATGCATCCTGTCCGTTTTCAGCAGTAAATGTTATGTAATAATGGCTTAATGATAATTTAAGATATTCCCTTAAATCATTATTGTCTTCAACAATAAGAAGTTTGATCTTTTGTTTTTCAAAATTCTCATTCGCTACCAGCACTGTTTTCTCTTTTGAAACGGGTACTTCAGCAGTATCCTGAATCATATTGTCAACATAGTGGTTTCCTCCCCGCTTAAAGCGAATATTAAAGTCAGAACCATGATTCTCAGTGCTGCTCACACCAATTTTCCCCTTGTGTAAAGAAACGTAACTTTTAATAAGCAGCAATCCTAACCCGGAGCCTGTTTCCTGAGAATTGATGGCATTTTCAGCGCGATAAAAGCGATGGAATAATTTCTTCACTTCCGGTTTTGGAATGCCGATTCCATTATCAATAACATTAATCATCCAAAACTTAGCATTGTAAGTTAGTTTTATAGTAATCGTTCCATCTTTACGTGTATATTTTATAGCATTCGAAATCAGGTTGTCCAGTATTTTTCCCATTTTTTCCTTATCATACCATTCAAACAATGGATTTTCAGGTAGTTCAACTTGCAAACTAATTTTTTTTCTGTCGGCAACTGACATCCAAAGTGTTTTCTTATCCGTAATTAATTCATTTATATTGTTTTTGGTCACAATTAATTGTTCTTTCAATTCATAAGTCTTCTGGAAATCGAGTAGTTGAGAAACCATTTTATTCATTTTCTCCAGATTACTTGTCACTAAGTCCAACAAATAAGTATTCCAGTTGTCTAACTCCAGTTTTTCTTTCAGTTCGTACAGAGGAGAACTTATAAGTGTCAGGGGAGTCCTCAAATCGTGAGTTGTATTAATGAAGAATTTAATTTTCTCAGTAGTTCGTTTCTTTTCATAATAATTTGAAATGTAGTTATACGCCCAATAGGAAAAGAGGATTATGAGTATAAAATCAATAATTTTAGCCAGAAGTGTATTCCAGTACGGAGCATGAATAACTACTTCTAATTCCCGTTGATCCAGTACAATATTGTTGTCGCCAATTGCTTTTAACTTGAAAATGTAGGTTTTGGGTGTTAAATTGGTGTAGTTAACAACCGTTTCCGAACTTGGGCCCACCCAATCTTTATCCAGTCCTTCAAGTTTCCACATATATCGACGTTTTGCATTTGGAGCAAAGTCAATAGTTGTAAAAGCCAGTGAAAATGAATGGTTCTTATAACTCAAGTCAAGTTGTTTTATGTTGTTGATTTTATCTTTTAGCGGTGAATTCTTATCTTCGGGGTGGGTAATTCTATTGAAAAGACTAAAATCAGTAATGACAAGTTTTGAGTTTGTTGAAATTGGTATAATATCATTCGGATTAAAATAAGTTACTCCATTATAGGAACCAAAAAATAATTCACCGGATGTTGAAATAGCACGGGAAAGTGGCCGAAATGAGTTAGACGATATACCATCGCCAATTGAAAAGTTAATGATTGAATTGTTTTTTGTGTCAATTTTACTTAGACCACTTTCGGTGCTTATCCAAAGGTTATTATTTTTGTCCTTCAGGATAGAGTTGACTATATTCGAAGCCAACCCCTTATTAGTATCAAATTGTTGAACTTTTCCGCTGTTTAAATTGCATTTACTTAGTCCACCTCCGTACGTGCAGAGCCATACAACCGATTCTGATTCTAAATACATATCATAAATACACCAACTTAGCAGTTTGTATGTATATTTCCAGGGTTTGAAACTATTATCTCTTAAATTAAGCTGGAAAAACCCATTCGTTGTGGTGATCAGTAATTCATCCTTATTTCTTTGTAGCATGTGGTTAATGTTATAAAGCTGAATTATTTTAAAAGAATTTGTTTGCCTGTCAAACTTTGCAAGCGAACCTTTTATACCTCCAATCCATACATTTTTTTGAGAATCTTCAAAAATTGAATAGACAAAGTTTGTACCAATGGTATTCGTTTGATCCGGTAGTTTATAGTAATGTTTAAGAATACGCCCATTTTTATCGATGATAAATACACCTGAAGAGTAAGTCCCCACCCAAATATCAGAATTACTAGCTTCTACTATGGTAAGTACATTTTTTGCCAAAAGTATATTCTTATACGTGTTTTTTGATTTATTCCAAATGGTAATTCCATTTTTTGAACCATACCAGACATTTTGGTCTTTATCAACCATGACACAGCGAATGACGTTGTTCAGCAAAGAATTTGGATTGTTCTTTTCCTGACGAAGGGTAAAAAAGCCTTCATTCCTTGATTCAATGATATTGACTCCGTCTGAATATGTTGACATCCAGATTCTTCCGGCTTTATCCTTGAAAATATCATAAATTTCATTGCCGGCTAATCCATATTCCGAATTTTCTTCCTGCTTATAAACCTTTTCAACTTTCAGTTTGTATTTCTCGAGTAAAATGGCACCCATCCCATCCGTACCAAAAACAAGATGCGTTTTGTCAATTGGATAGATAGCGATTATAGGGCTGCTGGTTGTTGAATTTAATATGTTGTATTTTATACTTTTTGAAATCAAATCATACATTACCACTCCGGTGTTGGATGTCCCTAACCATAGTTTTCTCTCCTTTGTGTCAAAATAGGCCGATTCAATTTGAAACGACTCATTCTCCATAATGCCTGATTTCTTGAAAAAAGGGAATAGTTTTTTTGTTTTTTTATTGAAGAAGAAAATGGTATTAGTTGTAACGATAATTAATTCATCATCGTTGTAACGTAATATCTTTCGAACCAGTTTGTGTTGTAATATCGGATTAGTATATATGGTCAGATGTCTGTTTTTTATAAACCCAAATGAATTGTTTGTGCCTATCCAAATGATATTCTGTTGATCGAAAAAAGCAGTTCTAAGATAAAACTTCAAGTTGAATTGCATACTGAATTTATCATTTTTCTCACTATACCTGCTAATGTCGCCATTATTTGTATATGCCCAAAGTACTGAATCATTATCAAATAATATATTCACCTCGCGCATTGGGTTTTTTATATTATTTAAAATTTTAAAATTATAGTTTTTTACATTCTTACCATCGTACCGGTCAACTCCAAATTTTGTAGATATCCAGATAAACCCGTCTTTATCCTGAGCGAAATTTAAAGCCTGACGTCCATTCAATCCTTCAGCAAAACTCAGATGTCTTACCTGTTGGGCAGATGAAAAATTACCAGGTAACATCGAGAAGGAGATAATTAAATAGAAAAGGAAGTGTTGAGTTGCCAATCGAAGATTGAAAATTTTCAGGTTGTTATTCATGGGAGTGATTTTTCTGATTACATAGTATGGCGACATCTTAACTAAGTATATGGAACAATTAATTGTCGTATTTTAAATTCAAAACAGTTGTACGCTGATCGAAACTGCCTACAAGTCGACATTCGCAGTACCCCTGGCTATAGGAATGTCGGATTTTAATCCCGATGGCTAGGGTAGATT
>Ga0302215_10003652_pt1 | contig 10250 bp, 8 predicted proteins | sample II_Fen_N3_1_FD_194580 | JGI IMG/M metagenome (GOLD analysis project Ga0302215, IMG submission 194580) | Peat permafrost microbial communities from Stordalen Mire near Abisko, Sweden - II_Fen_N3_1 | ecosystem: Environmental > Terrestrial > Soil > Wetlands > Permafrost | place: Sweden: Abisko... | reverse complement strand
ATTTTATCGTACTTGACCGGTTAAACTTCCTGGATTTACAATATTGAACTGACTGCTGTTACCACTGTTTGTGTTTGTTTTCTTCCACTTTGGGACCGGTGGTGCAAATTTATTGTTGTATTTTTCCTGAGCATATGCCCATGCTATTTCCTGATCAGTGGTAAGTCCTTTGTGAGGTACTCCCATAAAATCCGGCTTATCAACTAATAATTCAGGATGATTCTTCATAAACTTAGGATCATTCTTTGCTGAATTGGCCATACCCAGAATTTGTTCTTTATTCAGGGGAATAGAAACAACCTTTCTTCCTGTTGCATCTGTTTGTGCTGTTTGATCTGAAGGATGTGCATTGATCACCAATCCGGAAAAATTATCTTTGGTAGTCCTGTTTAGGTTCGCTTTGGCAGTAGCATCTACATTTGCGTAATGACCTGCCGTAATTTTCTGCCCATTTTCCTGTATATCTAAACCTCTTGTTCTCGCCGCTTGCGATGCACTGTCATTAGCAATCTGACGTGCCAATGCTGCTGCTTTTTCTACCTGAAGTTGCTTATTGAGGTAGTATTGGCGTTTTTCCTGACTGTTCATCCTGTCAAGTTCTAACTTCTTATTGAAGTCCATAAGTTCTGCATTGGCTTTCATACCGCCGTATCGCTGCATTTCCTGATCGTACTTGTCCTGGTAGGCTTGAAGTTTGGCATTGGTGGTTTGTTGATTACTGGCTCCTTCCCGGTTACGTATTCGCGCTCCTTGTCCATGTGCAAACATTTCTGCCAACGAACTGAAGGTATCAGTAAGTGCACTACCAAACTTTGCCTTTTGAACCTGTTCAGGTGTCAGGGTTGGCACTGGCTTGGTATAGTTGCTCATGATTGCATCTACAAGCGGTTTCTTTCCACTCTGCCATTCTTCATAGAACTTGTCCTGATTGAATGGTTCAGGAACTTGGTTTGGATCGTATGGTTGTTCGGTTGGCATATCAGTACATTTTATTTTCTACTATAAACTTCTAATTTCTTTTTCTTACTCCCCTTTAGGGGTTGGGGGTTCTTTTTACGGAAAACTTGGTCTTCTCTTTAACGGCTGTGTTTTTCTTATCAACAATACCTGTATTTCCTGTATGGTTGGTTGTAATCGTGATGCGTAGGTTGCTGCATCGTTGGGCGACTTGGTTTCTAACCACCGGTAACAGATGTAATCAATCAGATATTGCTCCAGCTTAATTTCTATGCTTGGTTTGTATTGCAATGGAAAATCACAGTGCATGTTGAGAAACAACACAAAATCCCGTTCGGCTTTATAATCGTTTGATGTAAAATCAGTAGGGGTATCCATCAGATAATTCACCGATATTTTACTGATAACCTCGGCATGTGCCTGAAAAAACAAGCGTTTGAACATCGGTTCGTACTGTTCGTCCATCACCAGCTCTTTCAACATATCTTCTGTTTCTCCCGCAGCATTTTGTTGTTTGCGCCTGATGGCAAGTAACGATGTTTCCATCTTTACTGCCTTTTGAATCTGATCGTGCGTAAAAATAAAATATATAGTCATGATTTTTTTGTATTTTAACTGATTATTATTCCTAAATCCAACGTTAAATTATTTACTTCATACTAAAAACTACTTACTCCCTACTTCTTACTCCCCTTTAGGGGTTGGGGGTCATGATAGGTTCTCTTTTAAATAGTTCAGATATCGGTTGGTTGCTTTTTCACGGGCTGTATATTCTTCTGAATAGGACCGTTTTAAGTCCGACATGTAAAAGGCTTTCGTGCGTAGATCGTTTAATTGTGTTTTTTTAGGTATCCATCCTTTGCGTTTGATGCGTCTAAAGTTGTTTCGGTTTACCCAGTGCAAGCGTTCCATGGTGTAAATCCTGTTTTTCTTGCGTACCGGCAGTTCCAACAGAACGATGTAATTTCGCACTTCCTTGTTGTTCTTATCCAGATAAGGCTTTGACATGATCCGGTGAACGGCTGTTGCTCCTTTTATTCCCAGTGACATGCGTATTTTACCGATAAGCAGAATAACACGGTTACTTACTTTTTTCTTTATTTTTAAAACCGCAGCGTAAATTGATTTAATTTGAGGTACTTTCATTGTATTATTTTTATTTACTGGTTATTGACCATGGTTGTGTTTCATCGACATCGGTTTTTAATACTCCCAATGTGTTTAATCCTGTCCCAACAACTCCACCAATTGGATTAGTTTTCTTTCCTCCTGAGACAATACTGGCCCAGTCGGTGGCACCCATTCCTTTTATACCATTATAAAGCAAGTTATTGCTTGAATTGGCATTCTGATCCATGTTGTCGTATTCCATTCCCTGAAGGGCTGTTTTTCTGTTCAGGTATTGACTTTTGGCTCTGTCCTTGAAAGTTGAACCTTGTGCAGCTATGTTGCTGAATACAGATGTCATGGCTTTGTTACGACTATCTTTAGCTGCATTGGCCACTTCGGGTGTTGCGCCGGTAACAGCTGCCGTATTTTCATCTATCTTATTCTGGCTTTTCATTTCGTCCCGCATTCTCTTTATCAGATTTTGCGTATCGGCACGCTGCGTATAGTCTGAATAATAATCTTTGTTGAACAATGCTTCATTCTCAGCGTTCCAACTCTGGCGTTCCTTGGCCATCTTTTCACGTTGTTGTCCTTCTTTTATGGCTCCAACTCCCGTCGAAATCAAACTGGCTATTGCCGGCAAATACTGTATCATAATTCTTGTATTTTTGTTTTACTACTTACTACCTACTAAAAACTACCTACTACTTTTCTTATTCCCCTTTAGGGGTTAGGGGTTCTTACTCCCCTTTAGGGGTTGGGGGTTGTCTCACCTCATTTTATCATTCCTGTAATCATCATCTACCATAAAATCCATGAGTCCTATTTCCGATTTTTCGTTTACCTCACCTTCAAATATTAAGCAGTAGTTTCGGTAAGTGGCTCTTGTCAAAAATCCTAAATCCAAATCTTTATAATCCCGGTCCTGTTTGTCGGCACCTAATTTGAAACCGCGAAGCAGTGTAAAGTTTACTCCGTCATTCGAGGCATACAATCCGGCAAACATAGTATCAACGTTTGTATTCAGGCTGTAAATTAGTCCACGCAGTATGGCACGTTGAAGTTTCTTTACTTCATCGATTCCAAAATAAATGGGGCGGGTAATCAGTTTTATACTGGTTGAAGATGTTTCTTGTTGTGAATAGTCCTTGATGGTCAGATTATCCATAACCAGCACGTTTGGGGATACATTTTTCACATCGTTGTCTATCTTTTCAGTTGACAGGTACCACATGCCGGATGTAACATTCAATACATAGTTGTACTGTCCACTACCCACCAATATCAGCTCATTCTGTACATTGTCATACAGAATATTTTTAAGTGTCTGTATGAAGCTAAGAAAATCAATTGCAGGATGATTGATAGAATAGTTCTGTTCTTTTTGTTCTAGTTGCTCCGAAATAAGTTTTACTTCCTGCCCATTGATCACATAAATGCCTCGTTTTCCTACAAACACAACTCCAAAGGGTGTTGGACACAATATATCCGAAATAGGTATTTCAAGACTTGCCGGCGAAATACGGTTGTACGATACTGTTGTTCCTGTATCCAAAGAATAGATCCCCTCTGAGGTGGATACATACACGTCGTATTGGCCGAATTGTCCCTGGCTCATTTGTAATGCATTGCTTCGGGCATTGCGCAAAAATCCGGTACCAATGGTAAAGGTAGTTGTGCTCGGAAAATAAAATGGATTGTTTATGGCCGATACTTTCATTGCATTGCGGTATATCTGTTCTCGCTGACTTTCCAAAGGTGCAGGCAGTGCAGGTAAACCATTCGAATATTCTGTCAGATAAATGGGTTTTAAGTCAGGACTTAGATAGTAGGCATAATTCTGACTGTCACTTGCTGTTAGCTTGAATTCTTGTCTGTAAGAATATAAACTACCTATGTAAATATAAATTACCATTTTAAACGCCCTTGAATCCGGATAGGAGAGTATCTGGTTTAGTTTTGGCAGGTCCAGTGCGTTAACTTCTGAAGACTCTTTTTTCCGTACAACAATCGATATCCCGGTTTCTGTTTTGATATGTGTCTCAATAAACCAGATAAACCGGTTGGTTACGTTTCCATATACCGATGGAAATTGACCTAACCCATTTATTCCAAATAAATGATTGAGTGTCCAACCATGCGAGAGTATGGTTTTATAATCCATGGCATGTAGTTTCGAGTTATACACCATCTGCTTTTGTGGTAGCAATGTATGATGTGTAAAATTGTCAACCGGCAATTCTTCCTGCATTACCAGGTTATCTCCTAGTTTTCCTTTCAGGTCTTCGGTTAAGTCGATCCATCCACCCGCAACGATTTCATCAAATGTAATTTCTTTTACTTTATAGAATTTCTGGTTGTTTTTTAGTTCGTCAAGTATTTCCTTGTTGGTCTTAATTACCGGAAGGTAGTTTTCAACACGTGGTGGCCATACATCACTTGCACGGTATACAGCTTCTCCAACGAAATGCGATTTATCTGTATCTGATATTTTGTACAGATCTATTTCAGGGGATATAAATACAGATACTGACTTGATAAGCGAAACGTAAGTAGGATCAATGGTTTGATTAATCTTAAATTGAAGATTATTATACGATGCTACTACATTTATAGTTGTTGGTTGCAGGTAATCCTTTTGCCATTGTCCTAAAAGAACAGGATAATTTTGTGTGTCTGTTTTAAGGGCACCGTTAGAACCTGTCAGAAATGATTCGTTATGATCGATTTCTCCAAATGAATAACCTTCATCGGGTTTATCAACAAAAGGAATAACTGCGTTGTGTTCATCAGTGTTCGCCATTAATCGGAATATTACTTTCCCGCTCAAATAATCATGTGTTCCATCTTCAACGGTTTGTGAATACCGGGAATTTGCATCCCACGCCTGACCCATAAGTATTGGATTGGATGGAAAGATAAACGATCCATCATACAGCTCCAATGCAGTACAAGCCATGAAAAAACCGGATAATTTTCCATCTTTGCGGATTCCGGCAAGTGCTTTGTGCAGTAATCCGTTTGTTGTGTCAGCTCTTGCTTGTTTTGCCTGATCTGTATCATCACCGGCACCGGAATAAGTTATTGTGGTTGCTCCACGATAAAGCCTTACTTCTTTCTTTCCGGTTGCACCTACACATCCCGTAACTCTTAAATCTACCTTTACAGGACCTAACACACTATCCGTTTGCTGTCCGTCAAAGTCACTGTTTATTAAAACATATTTGTTCTGGTACCAGATGGCATATTTAAGTCCTACAGAATCCAGGATATTGATCACGTTACCTATTTGAGTAAATGAAGCGTTACCGGTAATGTTGCAGATAAATGTTTCTGTAGTATTATTTACTGAAATAAAATATAGTCCTAAATTATTATTGAAAGTTTGCGTGATGGTGGTAGTTGTAATAATAGAATCAACCAACGTAGTGATTCCTCCTATTTCTACCCATTGATAACTACCTGGTGCAATTCCTTTTTCCGGCCAATCAGCAAAATAATACAATCCATTGTATGAAACTGCCTGTCCTCTCACATAATCAGTCAAAGGGTTCCACGCTCCCATGAAGGGAAAGGTGTTTACATTCTGTGAATCACTGAATGTTTGCTTAAGTTCAGTTTGTGTGGTGGTTGAATCGGAAAATGTAATATTACCTTCAATTAGTAACCAACTGCTGTTATCTCCGGGTACAATTCCTACTACATCCCACATGGCATGATAATAGCTTCCCTGATACAATACTGCCTGTCCAACTTTATAGAGTGTGGCCGAATTCCATATTCCTTTATAAATATACGTGTTTACGGTGGAGGATGTTTCTCTTACTCCTAACCAGTTTTCACCCACCGTTGGCAGATTATGAACAAACAGTTCTTGGTACTTTTTTGATAACGTATGAATGATCTTACGTGGCGACACGGGTTTCATTACGCCTTTTTTTTTGCGCATGTTCACCACACTCATACAATCACCGTCTGCATACGTTGATGTGGTGCTAATTCCCTTTATGTCGATCGACTTCTTCATTCTTATATTTTCTTTTCTTACTCCCCTTTAGGGGTTGGGGGTCATTTACCTGCTACTGCTACTGCTTCCTGTTGTTGCTCTGGACTTAGTTTTGACAATTGAGCTTGTACTTCCGGTGAAAACTGCGTTTGTGCCAATTGCTTTTGTAATTCAGGTGGCATTGGTGCACCCGGTATTGGTTGCCCTTGCGCTGCCGCATCTTTCATCTGTGTTTCGCGCTTGTTGATGTAATTGAGCAATGTTTCTTTAAAGGGCAAACTTCCCGCTTCTACCAGTCCGCGAAGGTCCAGCACGTTATTTGTATCGTAGTCTTTGAGTTGGAATAGCAAATCATTGATCATGAGTCGATAGGCCGGAGTATCGGTATTTTCTACCACCGACATTTCAAATTCTATATTCTTCACTTTGTCAGGATCCCACAGTACACGCTTTCCGCTTTTTTTGTCCCATATCCAGCGTTTATCTTTGTAGTATTGCTGCATCAGCTGTACATTCATCTTGTCCCGGCGTATGCGGTAGCTGTTCATAGCTTCAAAGATGCCGTTCAGGCTCGTTGCGCTGTTCTGGCTTTGTTGAGCGTACATTTGTGCCGGCGTTCCTGCCGTGGGTGCAGAACCCTGCAATGCACCATACACACCACTCACATTTTCACTTAGCTTCAGGTACATGTTTACCACATTCAAAGGAGTAAAGGCTTGCGCAACGGTATTTTCATAAGTTGGTTTACCTCCTGATGCCGAATTCGTTTCTTTATATGGAATGATTCCGTCAAAACTTGTGATTTCTTTTTGCAGATAATCCATTCCATACCCTTCTTCAGTGGCTATAGATTGAACCGGCATAAACATCAATGATTTTGCACTAAATTTTGTCAACAATTCACTGATTGCACTCAGTTTGTTGATTTGCTTTTGTGTGTCTATCAAATCTTTTACAAAAGGATAGATTTTTCCAACAAAGAATTCATGCAGTTCAAATATAATGGATGCTTTTCCGTGCCAGAACGGATTGCGTTGCTCGTGAAGTATTTCACCGTATGGAGTCAGGAAATAATACTGCCAATAATCATCCGTTCCCCACTCATATTCCTGAAGCAACATATTTTCCGGTAATACTCCCATACCGGATTGCTTTTCAATACGCAGGTTATTTTCCGCAATGATTTCCGATTCTTTGATCGTGTCATTATGATAACGTGTACCTTTCAACCGGTCCTGTATCCAATATCCTTCTTTGCTTTCTTTGCGTAGTACTTTGATAACGCGTCCTAACCCGTAGGATTCTGTTGAGGGAGTGAAAAAATCTTTTTCATAGCGTTGGTCTGTCCAGGTGGAAACCATTTCCAGTATGCGTTCTTCTTTTAATCCGGAATACATGCTGCGTATCTTCTGAGCACGTTCTTTGCTTCCACCGGAAAATACACCTACTATCGAATCAATTGGCATATCGGTAAAATATCCTACCAATGTACAATCATGGTACCGTGGATCTTTCATGGAGTTATCGCAGAACCAGGTAAACGGATCCACAAAATCATTGACAATGTCAATATCTCCATTTCGCATGGCATAACTGGCATCGGCAGTCATCAGTCCGGATAACATCAGCTGTACCAATTGTGAGTAATCAAATTTCCAAAGTTCATTTTTGCGGTAAAGCGCATGGAGGGTTGCTGTGAGTACATCGCTTTCAGCCTGGTTTTCTTCTTTCTGGGCCACACATACAGGTAAAGTCTTGTTTGATCCCCATACTCCGGCTATGGTTCGCAGTACGTTGCGTATGATGTTGTATTGGCTTGGTTGAAGACCTTGTTCCACGAATAACTGACGTTCTGTCATCGTTCGCCCACTCTTATAATCATACACACGGTCGCTGTGCTGATCACCAAATACAAATTCTTCATTGCGGCGTATGTCTTTGCGCCATGGTTGCAATGAATACCAGGAATTATAACACGACATCAAAAGTCCGGGCATGATCTTAAATTCTTCCGATTCCTTTACCGTGCCGGTAGTTCCTTTTTTCGCCTTAGGTGCGATCTTACCGAATTTCTGCTGGTATTTTAGTATACTTCTTTGAGTGGTTTCCATATCGTTTCCATATCGCGCTAAATGAATACAAAAAACCGATTTTTTGCCCGTAATTTTTGCCCGTAATGATAATACATTGTTATCCGCCATTGATGTCAAACTACAATCCACGTATTTTGTACTCTTAAATAGTAAATAGTAAATGTTTAAATAATAAATAAATTCATGGCAAGAACCAAGGGAACACCCAAAACAGGTGGAAGACAACGAGGAACCAAAAACAAAACTACCGCAGAACTTAAAGATTGGGTGTTTGTTTTCGTGAATGAAAATCTTTCTACTTTCAAATCTAAATTTAAAAAATTGGAGATGGATGATCAGATCACTATCATCATGAAACTTCTGCCTTACATCTTACCCAAACAAACAGAAAACAAAATCTCTCTTGATGATGATCTTGCTAAAGCTGTAAAGGAATCCATGGATAAGATTAACGGAATGTTTAAGTAAGGAGTTAAAGTAACGTAACAATCATAACACACCTGTCATTCTCTTGATAGGTGTGTTTTATTATATCTGTTATCCTGTCAGACTCTCTTAACACTTGTAACAGTTCTTGTACTCTTACTCCCCTTTATGGGTTGGGGGTAACTAGAATAATCAAACCCTTATCTATTTCTTTCTATTTTAGATATAATCCTTTACTTTGTATTTTGTCTTTTGTCTTTAACTTACTGATTCATTGTATTTTCTTTCTTTCCTTACCTCTTACCTCTTACCTCTTACCTCTCTTAAAAGAGAAGTTTCTTCCCATTGAAGCGGATATTGCATATCCGCTTCCTCTTGGGAAGTATAGTACAAGCTGCAAAGTATTATAAGGATTACTTATAATCATTTTAGAGCAAAAAAAAAGAGTTGCCACGTATAAAGCAGCCAACTCTTTTTATAATATTCTGATTATCAAATATAGTATTTTTTCTATTATTGATTATCAGTGTTTTAAATGTGCCTTTATAGGCATTTATTTTCTTGTAATATCAAAAACGTTGTATAACAGTGATTTATATTCTTTTTCCTGATGCGAAATGATCGTTTTAAAGCGTTTATTGTCTTGTTCATAGTCCCGGATAAACTCCCGAATAGTCCGGTATTGCTTTTCGGTTATTTCCTTACGCTCAAAATCCTTTTTAGTGCGCTCTAAATAGTCTTGAGAACCGTAATTGATGATTTGTGTGGCCTTTTCTACTTCGCTCTTACGTGCGCCCTTATAGGCTTGTACTTTGCGAAAAAAAAACAGGTCTTTCCATTCAAGATAAAAGTTCTTTGCAAGCCTGCTAATATTTTCATCCGTAAAGAATTTATCACTCTGTTCACTCTTTCTGCGGTAAACTGTTTCTATCCTTAGAATATGGTCTTCTGTCCCGGTTCTTGGCTCTTGGCTCTTGGCTCTTGGCTCTTGGCTCTCTATCTTCACATCCCCTTTAGGGGCTTGGGGTTGTTCTTTATTTCTCTTCTTATCCTTCATCTCCCAACCTTTGTCGTAAATTTTGAAATACCTTCTTATATCCCTGTGTTTTTCGGATGTCTTTTGGCGGTTCATTTTATAGTTGGCATCGATAAACATTATTTTGTCATTTTTTATGTCATTTTTACGAGGAACATATTTTACCAATTCTATAAATGTCAACGGATCACAACTTACAGGTATGTTTAATCCTATCTCGAACAGGATCACCTTTGTCTTGGAAGCTATTAATCCGTTTTCAAACAACAGCATTTCAAACGCTGCCCTGGCTTCACTCACTGTGAATATATTATCATTTCGCAATCTGCCATAATTCTGTTTCTGCCAGTATTTGTGCAGACTGGTGCTAATGGTTACTACATTGCGCTCTATCTTCACGTCAATACCCGAAATCTTTTTAAATTGACTGCTTTTGTAGTCTATCTGTGTCCCTGATTCATTGATCCATGCATGTAAATGATGAAGCTGTGCAAGATGAACACATTCTTCACCGCTTACTTTGGCGCGTATGGTTATTTTATCGAACATTTGTTCAGAATAATAATGGATTTGTTTTAGTTAGCTCGGTTTTTGCAAAACCAAACTCTTTTATTTCTTCTTT
>Ga0302215_10003651_pt1 | contig 10250 bp, 9 predicted proteins | sample II_Fen_N3_1_FD_194580 | JGI IMG/M metagenome (GOLD analysis project Ga0302215, IMG submission 194580) | Peat permafrost microbial communities from Stordalen Mire near Abisko, Sweden - II_Fen_N3_1 | ecosystem: Environmental > Terrestrial > Soil > Wetlands > Permafrost | place: Sweden: Abisko... | reverse complement strand
AATTCACATTCAAGGTATCAGTCGTGTCGAATATACTCGCAGTAAACACATCTTCACTCCTGCATGAGTAAAGACCTACAGTAATTAGGAAGACAAGCAGTATTTTTGAAATAGTTCTTTTTATTGATGCCATGCTAATGTGTTATTTTAATTATTTCCTGTTGGTTCAATAAATAAATGAAATGTACTGGCCGGAATTTCAGTCAATGGATTGGGCAATTCGCCCGCACTTATCACTTCCTGAGGCAATTGAATCGCCCTGCGTACATCGTTGTAAAGTAATGTTTTTACTTCTGTCCGTCCAATCGCATGGTTAATCTCGATTCCATAGCGTTTGATGTCGAACCAACGATACCCATCAAACATGGTTTCAATTCGACGGAAGTGAAGTACACAATGAATTAGCGGCTCCTGTTGGGCAGTTACAACAAAGCCCGAACTCATTTTACCGGCATTGAGCGTTTTTACAAACAATGTTTTGGATGGGGTATAAAAATTTCGTATTACACTTTCGGTTAGTGTATTGGGAGCCTGATGAGATTTACTCCATACCTGAAGATCCGATACGGCTTCGGGAATCCGGTTCAGATAGACCAATGCTTCAGCACGGCAAAGCAATGTTTCTTCGGCAGTAAATTCGGCACGGGTCACATGCCCCAGACCAATCCGCGCAATTTTATCGGTATATTCGAACATCTCGTCACATTTCGGGAAAAACACACCATAATCCTGCTGTCCGCTGATATAAAGTTTTCCGCTGAAACAAGGGAGGTAACTTCCCCAGGTTGGACCTGTACCATAGGTAGATCCGTTCATGGCATCACCGTTATGACCATAGCGGCTGCCGAAGTTTCGGTTAAACCACGAAGTGGTAGGTATTAACAGCAAGTTACAGTTTAACTCCGTATTGATATAATCGAATCCAATTTCAGTAATACTTCCATAATTCTTTGTCCAGTCACGCATCATGGAGGCAGGGTCATTCCCCAGCACATCATTGGCATACGATACTACTTTTGCATACTCTCGTTTGTATAAATAAAACCGGGCAGCGAAGGCAGCAGCAGCTTTTTTATTAAAGTGATATTTCGGGATCTTGTAATTCTGATCGGAAATCAAACCGATGCCTGCTTCCAGATCCTGTTGTATTTTCGAATACACAGATGTTACCGTTTCGCGGGTGTATGTTCCCTGTACTACTGTCTCGGGTACGGTTGTATATGGAATTCCCAGATCGGATGCACTGGCCGTCTCATCTTTGTAAGCCTGTGAGAAAATATTTACCAGAATAAAATGACTGTAAGCACGACAAAGCAACGCTTCTCCTTTTTGTGCACTCATATCATCCGTCACGCCCTGAGCTTTTAATTCGTCAATGGCAGTCAGTGCATGGTTGGCTGCGGAGATTGCCGAATAACAACTTTCCCACAAATAGGACGGACTGTCCTGTTCTGTCGAGGATACTGCCGGTTCCCAGGCATATATTTCATCATCCAGCTTTTCAAAGCTACTTAAAACAACCGGCAGGATTGAATTATTATCCACAAAATTATCCGAACTTAATTCAGCTAAATTCGAATAGTTCGCACCCGGATAGGCCGAAACCAGTAACTGGGATATCTTTTCGGGTGTGTTCAACTGAGTCCGGTTATCGGGCGATGTACTCAAAAAGTCATTGCACGCTGTAGCAAGCAACACCATGTATGAGCAAATCAATATTTTATAGTAGTTGTTCATTTAGTTCGTTTGATGTTTGAGGTTTAGTGTTTACAGTTAGCTGTTCACTGATAATTGTAAATCGTAAATTGCAAATTCTTAAATTCCCAGTCTCAATGTAAAGGTAAATTGTCGTGGCATTGGATTGGCGACTCCTCCACTGTTAAAGAATTCAGGATCCTGACCATTCAGTTTTTTATCAGCATACAATAAAAATAAATTGGTTGTCTGCACTTTCAACTGCATCGCGCTTACCTTTAATAGTTTAGTCCATTTTTTTGGTATATCGTAAGCCAGCGACACCTCTTTTAGTCTGACAAAACCGCCATCAGCAATTCGCTCTGTTGAATAATTATAAGCATTATAGGCTATGGACAAGTTTGCATAATTTTGATTTTGTCGTCGACTGGCAATTACCGGAATGGTTGTAAAGGCCTCATCACCGGGTATCACCCAACGGTTCTTAAATTCTTTCGGCATGGACGTCAAATCGGAGTATACATTGCTGAATGCAGGATCCAACCTCACCTTATTACCAAACGAATACGTAACAAATACGTTCAATGAAATACCTTTCCACTTGAAAGTGTTCCCGACACTACCGGTGATGGTCGGATCGGTCGGACCTTCGTATTTCAAAAAACCCAGTTTTTCAAATTCCTGAAAGTTAATATCGGTTACTGTCTTGACCCCATCCTGATTAATAAAGGTAGGAAGTCCTTCGGCATTTAATCCGGCAAAAGGGATAGAAAATAATGATCGTACCGGATACCCTTCTTTGGCAAATCCAGCACCTGAAACCAACTGAATGACATTTGAGCGTGATTTTAAATCGGTTATTTTATTTTCAGCATTTGAAAAGATAATATCGGTATTCCAGTTGAAATCTTTTGTTGTAATGTTTTTGGTGGAAAGTGTAAACTCAACTCCATGCGATTTCATGGAAGCCACATTGGCATATTTTGCAATGCTACCACCCACTCCCTGAGTATACGTCAACCCGATCAAATCAAAATTCTGACGGGTATAATAATCAGTTTCCAGATTGATGCGGTTGTTTAGAAATCCTAAACTGGCACCTACATTGAATTCGTGCTTTTTTTCATAGGTGAGCTGGCTGTTCTCCAGGTCCTGGATGTACAATTCCGATTCTCCCACTCCGGCAGTAGGTCTCCAGGGGCTTTTGCTTTTAATGACTGCCAGTGAATTAGTCACGAAATCAGGTCCGCTGTCTGCCGTCAACGAATACGAAGCTTTTAATGTGGCATGCGAAAGCACATTATTGAATACATTGTAAAACCATTTTTCTTCATGGGCATTCCAGGCTCCCGATATATTCCAGGTGGGTAACCAGCGTGCCGATTGCGACTTTCCTAACTTGTTCGACCCTTCATACCGGGCGGTTCCATTAAGAATGTAGATTCCCTTATACGAATAAGTCCCTGTCCCAAAATAGGCTACTGACCTTGAATAAGTCCAATCATTCGTGTAGTACTGTGAATTTTCTTCTTTCCCCTGTTTAAAAACATTTGGATCATAAAACGGGACACCTCCGTTATCATACTGATAACCCCAACCCCTGAACCAGGTCTTGTTCCTGTCGGTAGAACTGACTTCCATGCCGCCGAACAGATTCAAAATGTGGATTTCATTCAGGGAGGTATTGTAACTTAGTGAACTTCGAAAGTCCACCCCACGCATGGAATAAGCCGTGCGGTCATAAATACCTCCAACCGGCAGGATCGATACTGGAAATGCACTTGGATCATCGGGATTGGTATACAGCAAAGGGTTTTTTTCGCTGATCGTTGAATTTTCGGGTGTAATACCAGCCCTGTAAGCTTCTGCCTGGTTGGATTTATCTTTTATAAGATGTTCCTGGGTCGATGACTGATATTTCATGGCACCCAATGCATTTGCTTCTAATCCGGGAAGTATTTTCCAGTTTAATTCACCCTGAAACTTCAGATCGACTACATTTAAATCGATATAGTTATTTTCAAGTTCATGGATGATATTGAAATCGGTATAATTACGACGGTAGTATACCCCCGGGTCCAGGGTTCTTGATGAATTTAATGCAAAACTATACGGGTTGATATCAAATTCCCGTTTTACCTGACCGTTTACCACATCCACATTCTGGCTTAAACTTCCGGGGGCTTTTTGTTTCCGGTAGGAACCATTGGTTAATAAATTGAGAGTCACATTTTTTGAGACCAGAAACGATCCGTTAGCATTGGCAGTGTAGCGTTCCACCGAACTCGATTTCGTCCATCCCGGATCATCAAAAACCGACAGTGATACATAAAATTTCGCCTTTTCGGTTCCTGTTGAAATGCTGAATGCATGATTCTGTGTCAGATTCTGATTAAACAATATATTGAACCAATTGGTATTTCTGAGTTCTGCCTGCTGTAAATAGGTATTTCTTGCCCCTACTGAATTTAAAAGTCCATAAGTCCCGTTGTTATATTGATTTACCAGGTCGTACATTTTCCCATAAACACCGGTGTTGGATGCACCGGCTAATGAGGCAAATTCCAACCAGCCCTTTGCTTCCATTTCCTGGTAAATCCCCATTTGTTGTTGCGAATTGGAGATATTAAAATCTGAATAACCGGGAATTAAACGTGAGGTGAATTCTCCCGTATAACTGATACGACTAACCCCTGCTTTCCCTTTTTTTGTAGTGACCACCACCACGCCTGCCATGGCGCGGGCACCATAAATGGACGTAGCCGACCCATCTTTTAATATCTGAAAGCTTTCAATATCGTCGGCATTTAAACCGGCAATGGCCGAAGAAATCAATGTCTCGGCATTTCCGGATGATAAATCATCACTCGACACATCAATGGCATCTTCCATCACCACCCCATCAACAACCCAAAGAGGTTTTGAATTCCCGTAAATAGAAGTAGCACCCCGGACATGAATTTTCGGAGCAGTGCCAAATGTCCCTGACACATTCTGGACCGATACTCCTGCCGAACGGCCTTCCAGCGAACGGCTGATATCAGTAACCCCATCAATTTTTGTTTTAATGGCATCTAATTTATCAGTAGCACCTGTAAATAGTCGCTTATCCATTTTTTGCATACCGGTGACCACGACTTCATCCAACTGCTTCGAGTCGGTGGCTAAAACAATTTTTAAAGTTGGCTTTACGTCTACCAATTGCGGAATCATTCCCAAATATGAAATTAACATTTTTTTGGTTGAAGCATTTACTTCCAGTTCAAATCGACCCTCCTGATCGGTGATCGTACTGTTTTTAGAATTGTCCTTCGCCGAAATTATTGCACCAATCACCGATTCACCCGATTCATCGTGAACCGTACCGGTGACTTTTATGGTTTGACCGGTTATCAGACCGATCCCAAACATCAGATATAAAAACAGGAAGTATATTCTTTTCATATTTATCTCCTAAACTTGATGCGAAATGATGTAACTCCAATTAATTTTATGGCAAATAAACTATCCTGAAACATGTTGTAATTTTGAACTGTGTCCTTTTAAAAAAAACAAAAAAATTAGTTTTATGAAAGCTAATTCCGGGAATTAACAGATAAAATACAGGTCTGATATCATTTTGCGTTCAATATGTTTGTCTTCAGGTACAATTCTGTACAAATATAATAATAATAGTAACAATAAAGACTTATGCGTATTAAAAAGTTAATACCACATAATGGAATAATTACTATTTGAAACATTTATGAGCATTTTTCGACTAATTTATATTTTATTAAGCTATTTATTAACATGTTTGATATTATAGTTAATTTTTAATATGTTAATTATTAAATTTCTTTAATTTAAATTGACAGACAAATCTATGGATGGCAAAGTTTTAAACCATTGTATACCTTTGTTGTTGTTCATCTTGTCAAATCAGGAAGTAAAAATAGCAAATTTACGTTTTGTTTTTATATACTTTATAAATTTAATACAAAATCAGAATGATTCACAGTCCTCTGTTAATCCGTATTCTGTTAGTCTATGAACATATAGTAATGTATAAGATTTTTCAGACAACACCCAAATCCCGTTAGATAGCATCCTGAAATAAAAACTAAGGAAAAGCCATTTTCTGAATAAATCCCGAATTCATTTTGATACAATTCGTTTTTTATCCCCTTTTTCTCCCCTTTTACTCCCTTTTTATTCCCCTTTGCCCCGGATCGGTATCCCGTCCACTAAATATCCGTACATAGTCCATTAGTAGTCCGTATCTATATAAATACGGACATATAACGGACTATATATGGACATGTAACGGAGTATATACGGACCTATGAAAAAGGGGAATAAAAGGGGAGTAAAAGATTAATCGAAGAGAAGGAATTCAATAACCGGGTAGAATCCTAATTAAAATAAATTTTTTAATCATTCCTATCATTAGAAATGATTGTAACTTGCCGGTTGAACAACCTGGCAAATAATAAATTTTCAGTTTTGATGCACGGGTAATTTTAATTGAAAAGAACACATTAGCATTTCAGCTCCAGGATTTTTTACATGTAAGAAAAACAGTTGCGATAAATATAAACCTGTTGACTTATCCCGATTGCTAATCTATATTAATATAAAGAGTTTTATCAAATTATCGGTACTGTTGTTTTTAGTTATTGCTCTTAAAATTAAAATTCAGTACCTTTGTCAGGTTTATTTTTATCAATCATCATAGTTATAAGATAAATAAACACCAAATCAAATTTAAATTAATCAAAAACTCTATTATACACAAATGAATTTTATTGAAGAATTACAGTGGAGAGGCATGATTCATACCGTAATGCCGGGTACTGAAGAACAATTGGCGAAAGAAATGACATCGGCATATGTGGGCATTGACCCAACGGCTGATTCACTTCATATCGGTCATCTGGTAGGCGTGATGATGCTGAAACATTTTCAACGCGCAGGACATAAACCCATTGCTTTGATTGGTGGTGCAACCGGCATGATCGGTGATCCTTCAGGAAAATCGGCTGAACGGAATTTATTGGATGAAGTAGCCCTTCGTCATAATCAGGACTGCTTACAGGCCCAGTTGGAAAGATTTCTTGATTTTACGAGCAATTCGCCCAATGCTGCCGAACTGGTAAATAATTACGATTGGATGAAAGGGTATTCTTTCCTGAATTTCATACGTGACATAGGAAAACACATCACCGTCAACTACATGATGGCAAAAGAATCGGTAAAAAAGCGTTTGAGCAACGAATCAAACGTAGGCATGTCGTTTACAGAATTTTCGTATCAACTGTTACAAGGTTACGATTTCCTTCATTTGTATCAGGAGAAGAACTGTAAACTGCAAATGGGAGGCTCTGATCAATGGGGCAACATCACAACAGGTACTGAATTGATTCGCCGGAAAACAGGTGGCGAAGCTTTTGCACTGGTATGTCCTTTAATCACCAAAGCAGATGGCGGGAAGTTTGGCAAGACTGAAAGCGGCAATGTGTGGCTCGACCGACGCTATACCACTCCCTATAAGTTCTATCAGTTCTGGTTGAACGTAAGCGATGCGGATGCCGAGAAATATATCAAGATCTTCACGTTCATTGGGAAAGAAGAAATTGAAACATTGATTGCCGAACATACACTGGCTCCTCATTTACGGACACTTCAAAAAAGGCTGGCTCAGGAAGTAACTGTCATGGTACACTCCGAAGAAGATTACCAGGCTGCTGTGGAAGCATCGAACATCCTTTTTGGCAATTCAACTTCCGAAGCCCTGAAGAAACTGGACGAAGAAACCTTGCTGGCTGTGTTTGACGGGGTCCCACAATTCAAAATTTCGAAAGAAATCCTCTTAGCTGGTGTGAAAGCCATTGACTTATTAACAGAAACCGCCGCTGTATTTCCATCAAAAGGGGAAATGCGCAAGCTGGTTCAGTCGGGTGGCGTGAGTATCAACAAAGAAAAACTCGAAAGCCAGGACGAAGTCCTCGACGGTACAAAGTTGCTCAATAACAAATATTTATTGGTCCAGAAAGGCAAAAAGAACTACTATCTTCTCACTGCTGAGTAAGGAAACCCGAACTATTTCGGAATAAATCATCAAAAACATTTTGACGAAAAGAAAAATTTCGTATCTTTGCACCGCTTTAGAAATGAAGCACAACGATTGTCTCATGGTGTAATGGTAGCACTGCAGTTTTTGGTTCTGCCTGACCAAGTTCGAGTCTTGGTGAGACAACACAAATTAACGCTAAATCATTTGAAAGAATGATTTAGCGTTTTTGCTTGTTATAAAGATCCTTGTTTGTATATTTGCAAAGTAAAAAACTTTGTATATGACTCCATTGTTTAAAGAAGAGAATGGTTTTGCATTCAGGATATTTTCAAATGAAGAAGACCGGATGCATATTCATGTTTTTAAAGATAAAAACGAAGCAAAGATATGGCTTGAGCCCGAAATCAAACTCGAATACAATGTTGGATTTAAGCAACAGGAAATCAAGAAAATATTGATAATCGTGAAAGAATATGAAGACGAATTTAAACAAAAATACAGGGGATACATCCACTAAAGTTCTTTCCATCACTGCTGAAGGGATATATTTATCTGTTACCGGAAAAGAATATTTTATTTCATACAATCGGGTTCCCTGGTTTCGAAATGCGAGAGTAACTGAAATCATGAATGTATCCATGTTGGGTCGAATGGGAATCAGATGGGAGGACTTGGATGTCGATTTAGAAATTGACAGCCTTGAACATCCGGAGAAATACCCTCATGTAATAAAAAGATTTGCCGGCGAAGTCATCTAACAGAATAACTACAGTTGGACTCTATAACAACATACAGGAAAGAAGCAATTCATGGATGAATTGCTTCTTTTCTGTATCACTCCAATACCTCACCTGATCAATTATACCGGGCAGCTTTTTGTCCGTTGAAAAAAAATTACTATTTCTTATTTATCTTCTTTATAACGATTCCATTACCTGTATTGATTTCTACCATATAAATTCCTTTGGGCAATGAGTTAATAGAAATATTTTCGTTAGCATTCACTTGTTTCTTAAGCAACACTCTACCATTTAAATCCCTAATAACCATCAAAACGGAACCATCATACCCTCTCATTTGGAAAGAGTCTGTTATGGGATTTGGATAGATAGTTAGTTCAGTATTGGGTATAACTGACAAAGCAGTTGGTAAAGCAGTTGTCATTTCTTCAATATTCGTAAAATCTTTCCACCTTTCAGCTTTTTGGTATGCACTTTTACTTCCTATTGGGACGTATAGTATACATGTTGTTTTAATAATTCCATCAAATACACTTGATATCAAAGGAGGTAAAATTGAACTTTCATATATAGAAGCTACATATGTAGCACCCATAAAAGTAAAATGACCAAATGAAGTAACAGACGATGGAATAGTTATGGAAGTTAATCGCCAGCAATCGCAAAAAGCGAAATCGCCGATAGTCTTAACTGACGGAGGAAAAGTTATGGAAGTTAATCCGTAACAACCCATAAAAGCTCCATGTCTAATTGAAGTTACAGATGAGGGAATCGTTATGGAAGTTAAACCGGAACAATACTCAAAAGCATAATCACAAATGGAGGTAACATTCGAAGGCATGGAAATTGATGTTATTCTCCGGGAGTGATCAGTATTAGTAAATGCCCGGGACGGAATGTAATTTGCCGGATACGATGTGCTTAAACTCTCTGTTCCCTTCGTACCGGTATAAGCAGTGATACTTGCCTCACTTAAATTTATAATTGCAAGGGCAGTTGCGCTATCACGCATGGTTATAAAATCACGGGCGTCGATGGTACCGGTTACGGTGAGGTTGGTAACCGTGGTAAGCTCTGCATGCGTTAAAGCGGCGGATAATCCACCCGCAGTAACATTTACAGTTTTAGAAACTTGAGATGGTGAAAACAATGTAAAGGACAAAACAAATAACAAGAGGAATATTTTTCTCACCATCCGGGGGTATAATAGAATGTAAATTTTAAGGTTTTAATTCTAAGTGGTAAAATTATATAAAACAGTTGAATTAACAGCATAAACTTTTAATTTATATAGGAGGGGTCAACAAACTACACATCTTCTAAAACTGAAGGATATATGAATGAATATGTTAGCCCTGATTTTCAATTCTGATTCATTCTAATCGGACACATTCAGGTGAAGCAAAGTATAGTCGAAGGTAAACGGCAACATATCCCCGAAATTCAAACGGGTAAGTACTGCTAAATAAATAATTCAATCTTTTTCGAACAACTCTAATAAGTGATTATCAAAGCACAAAGTAAACAATCTCTCCTGAAAATGGATAATAAGAGACGCATATTCCATTGTTTTTTTCAGTTCTGAATTTGTAAAGTCAAATTATTTTTGTAATTTTGACCCGAAATAGCGATCAGAAACCAGAAACCTGATCGTTACAACTTAAAAAAACTGTCTCATGGTGTAATGGTAGCACTGTAGTTTCTGGATCTGCCTGTCAAGGTTCGAATCCTTGTGAGACAACATTATTGAAAGTAATACG
>Ga0302215_10003648_pt1 | contig 10257 bp, 9 predicted proteins | sample II_Fen_N3_1_FD_194580 | JGI IMG/M metagenome (GOLD analysis project Ga0302215, IMG submission 194580) | Peat permafrost microbial communities from Stordalen Mire near Abisko, Sweden - II_Fen_N3_1 | ecosystem: Environmental > Terrestrial > Soil > Wetlands > Permafrost | place: Sweden: Abisko... | reverse complement strand
GTCCGTGTAACCCACCGCGCACCTGCATATCGGCAGCACCTTCGCTGCTCGAAGATACTCCTGCCGTAAGCCCGAATGCCTTCAGAATATCCCGTTCGCCAATCATTGCCGGCAATGTTTTAAACTCCCTTTTGTCAATTTGCTCGATAGCCGCCGGTTTTTCAACGGCCGGTTTCGACGATATAATTTCCACATCGCCTATGTAATTAATTCCCGGCAAGGTGTGGAGCTCAATAGTGACGGTAGTGTCAGCTTGCAAATTCACTTTTAGTTCCTGTTTTTCAAACGGATACTCGTCCAGCACAAACGAATACTTGCCCTTGGGCATACTAAACAGAAACGCCCCTTTGTTGTCGGCATTTACCGTACGCTTTAAAGGCATCACCAGGATAGGGATTTTCCGTATTTCCTTTTTGGTTCGCGAATCAATAATTTTCCCTTTGATTCGGTAACGAAGTTCGGTTTGCTGAGCCTGTATGTTTCCACCCATCAATATGCAAAAAAGAAGGAAAGGAATAAGTTTATAAGTTGTTTTCATTGGAGGTTTCAAAGGCTTAGTTTTTCAACGGTTTAATTTCTATTCGCTTCTTGTCAGTAATATAATTTCCAAAAAGCCCTACCCCATTTTGAATATTCGAGAATTGAGGCATTACACCACCAAAATTCATAATAATAGCTAGAACTGGAGAGTTTCCATCATAAATTTGTGTGTTTGTCGAAATGAAGTGGGCAGAAAGATATTTCAGGTAATACGCATCTATTTTCAGCAAATACAAGGTTGCCGCGGTTGAATCCTGAGGTGTTGTAAAGTGAATGTCGTGATAAACCAAGCCGGAGACCGGTGAAACCCAGTTCTGATAATCGGGCGAAATTAAAGAAAGATAATAGCCGGAATCTGCGTCTAAATTCTGTTCAAAGTGAACGGTAATGGAATTAATGTTGGCAGACACTGTTTCCCCATTTATACCCATGGATGTATGTGAATCAGTATAAGATTGAACTATTTGGCATGTGGCGTCCTTAATTATTCCCGGCTTTGCCGGTATGCTGGTATGAGCCCTAACAATTTTATCTTTCAACAGCACTTTCAGCATGTAGGTTTTTCCCATTTCTACATTCAAGTGCTTTTGCGTGTCTTCAAACATCGTGGTATCTGGCGATATTCGCGGAAGTTCCACCCAGTTGCTATCGGGGCCGCACATATACACTTTGGCTTCGGGATAAGGATTGGCCACCACGGGAAAGGCCTGATTATAGGTTCGGTTTACGTAAACCTTTGCAGCTTGCCCCGGCGTAATAACCGAATATATCACCGGAACAGGCGCATTATTCCACGGCGCAACTTCAAGGGTGGAATTGGCACAAGAAGAAAAAAGAATCATTGAAAATAAAAATACAAATGTATTTTTGGAGTTAATCATATTGCTTGTGGTTAAGAATTAAATCAATGCAAAGAAAAAGGACTTCAAATTATCAGAACTTATATGCAGCCCCGATTTTAAAATTATAATCTAATTCCTGATTTAAGCCCATGTTTTGTCCAACATTTATATGTCCTCCAATTCCCACTTTAGCATCCAAAAGAAAATGATCTGATAACGCATACCTGTATCCTAACGATGGCGTAAAATTTATCACAGAATAATATGCATTGTAGTTGTAAGCAGGATTTTTTATCTTTATTAATTGCAGCAATTGGACACTATATTCTAACGGAAATGACAAAAAGAATCCGGAGTTTAATTTTGGGGTTTTTCCCCGGCTGGCGCTGTATCTATATAAAAAATACCAGCGGGGCTCTATCAAAGCATCTACTGATAAGGAATAAATGCTATTTTTTGGGGATATTACATTGAAAGAATAGTCTGTAAACTCGTGATAAGAATTGGTCAGTCCGATTGCTTTATATAAAGTCCATTGTATGCCTATCCTGTTTTCATTAAAATATGAAATTTGCGTAGGAGGTGGGAAACTACTTAATCCGTTTCTTACCGGGCTAAATGTAACGGCCATACCTTGAAGACTTTCTACCTTAATGTCTTCGGAATTCTTGTCAGCAAAATACTCCATTTTCTGTGCATTTACACAGATTGCAATAAATAAAATGGAGAATGATAAAAATAGCTTTTGTTTGTTCATATAATTATCTATTTAAATGTGTATGCAGCTTTCAGACTTAAATATGGTGTTAATGACGAAACATTGATAAAATCTGAACCAATGCCTAAATTAGCTGCAGGTTCAATAAAAAAGTTGTTTGTGAATGCATAGCGATATCCGAATGATGCGGCAGTTGATAAATTAAGACGAAATAGATAAATCTTTGTTAATGGGCTCGTGTATATTTCAGAAGGCAAACTCAAAAAGAAACCTGAATTCAGTTTGATATTATTACCTTTCAGATATCGGTTTTTATAGCTAAAATACCATCGCGGTTCTGCTTTTATACCTAACGATATAGCCCGTTCGTAAACAATATTTGAAACGGGATAATAGCCATAGTCATTGGTTATATAGCTAATAGTAAAACTCTTCACCGCTTTTACCAAACTTATATTGCCTGATAAAATAAGACTGGTTGTGGAACCTAACTTGAATTCATTAAAATATCCTATACTTGCAGGCACATTTAAATCATCATAACTAGATGACAACGTAGCACCAATCTGAATGCCCTGAATAGCTGAAATGGAAATTGAATCACGGACTTTGTCGGCAAAATAGACTTGTTTCTGTGCAGAAGTATTAAATACTACTGCGAAAAGTAAAAAAAATAAAATAAGATGTTTGTTCATATAATTATTTAAGCGTGTAAGCAGCACTCAAACTAATCCCTGTTGGATAACTTATATAGGGAGTAGCCAAGTTAATCTTTTTATTCCAACTGTATAAACTTGTACTTATGCCCAGCAGCGTAACATTACCTTCCAAATACCATTGTCGGGATATGGCCCGCCGATATCCTAAGCCAAGGCTTCCCCCCAAGCCAGCATAATTAATATAATTTGAAAAGTATTCCATTTTATATGTATTTATAAGCGTTGTTCCAACACTAATGGGCAATGAAAGAAACCACCCTGAATTAAGTTTGGCTTTACCTGCCTCGTATCTATGCTTATATCCCCAGTACCAAAGTAATTCCACACCAACACCTAAATCCAAAGAGAAAGAATTTGTATAGTGAGGGTCTGAACTGGAATAAAAATAAATTCCCTCTGATGTTTTAGTATAAAGACGAGACTGACTAAAAGTTGTATTTAGACCGATGCTTGACACAAATGTTATGGTTGGTGCTATTCGTTTCTCGTTGAAATAACCAACACTTAAAGGAATGCTATACAGTTTTTCATTAGCAATTAAATTTTGAATAGTGGATAAAAGGTTTATACCAGTACCGATGCTGATTCCATGCAAGGACTCAACTTTTGCAGAATCTTTGGGAAGGTTCGTAAAGAATACTTCCTTTTGGGCTGAAACACTAAAACCACAAAATAGCAACAAAAACATCAGTAAAAAGATCCGGTTCAGTTTATGCATGGTGGATAAATTTGTTTGCAAATATAATTAGGTTAATCATAAACTCCGTCAATCATTAACTTTTTAAAGGATTATTTTTAATTTAATTAATTATGACTGTGATGCAATTATCTACTCTGACCTGATTATGGTTTCAAGTCAGAGTAGGTAATCAATTAAATTTTAGAGTGATAACAAGTTGTAGTTCGGGCAGAAGAGGAGTAATCTTTCGACTTAATACCCTTTTGCGGTTAACATATATTTATCGATATATGCTTTTACTTCTTGCTTCCTGGCTGCATCGTTGATAAGTTCGTAGAGAGGAATTAAACCATTTTTTGATACCGAAGTAAATTGAGGCTTGTAGTTTTCAGGTTTAAATAGCTGAGCGATATTCAATTTGATGCTATCGGGATTGAAGTTAGTTGATTTTATGGCTCCGCATATATTTTTACTGAATCCTATTGAATTGTATATAAATAGTTCGTCGGATTTGATGTTGGTTGATGTTGGTTTGATACCTGGTTGATAATAAAATGGCGTTCCACCCACATACTCTTTCATCCGTGCCTGAAAGTACTCATTAGCCGTAGTTTCACCAAAATAACTATCATCTTTATATCGATATAAAACTTCAAATTTACTTCCATTGTAAAAACCATTCAAAACATGAGTTCCATATTTTTCAACAAGAGCTTTGGCAGTTAAAGCTATCACATCTTTCTTGAAGTCTTGGGTTACACAATCATTAATTCTGCTGCTATAATACAAATAACTTTGGAAGGTACATGTCTTTGCTGCATAGTAAACCCAAGCACTTTTGGTATCAATAGAATCAGACTTAGTGGCAAGTTTAATCAACGATTTGATATGACCCAGTAACGAAGTCCCATCTTCCTCGTCAAGACCAAATTCTCCCGTTAATTTTCCTGCTAATTCTTTTAAATTATTAGCACTTACCATCTCAGGAAAAGAACTATTAGGATAACCCAGCATGAAATCACCTGAAGGATAATTTTCCAACACTTTTGCTTTCACCGAAATGGTATCGGATAATCCGGTGGCATCGTATCCGTATCCAATCAATCCTTTGGCTTTATCGCCTGAATTCCCCATTCCCTTGGGATAGATCAGATCAATTTTTGTAGTTGCGGACGGTTGGAATTCAGTCTCTTTCTGTCGGTCATTACATGCTGTAATCAACAATAAAAATACAAATAGAAAGCTTGATTTTTTAAATACTTGTTTCATAAACTTCTGTTTTAGTAATTATTTTTTCAATTAATATGAATTTTACATTTATATTTTTCCCCCGTATGTCTCACCTTACTATCTCTTTAATTGTAATCGAAACCCATAGGGATGGTGATGGAATAAAATCCATATGAGTTACTAGTACTTCCATGTTTGCTGTTATTTTCCAAAACGGTAGCACGAATAAGAGTTTCTCCATTTTTGGAGTTTGAAATAAATCCACTAATAGTATGGTTTTGTGCGAAGATAAAACCTGAGAATATAAGAAATAAGAAGCAGAATAGATGTTGTTTCTTCATTTTTAAAATTAAACAGGATACTTGAATTTGACGAGTCGAAAAAGTTTTTACAAAATTAATAAAAAACAACGTTGATAACACTCTTAATTTACGACTTTAAAGTTTTTTTTAAATTCTAACCGATAAAAATTCAAAAAATATAAGCTTATGCTAATTTATATAATTAGCTTTTCTTTTTTCAATAATTGTGCCATTAGCTAATAATAAAAAAAAGTGTAGTGGTGACGTTGAAACTGACACCACTACTTTTATTAGTTTGTTTCTCTAACTTTTCCAACGTTTAGAACTTTGGAAAAGTTATACCCTACCCTACTACCATAGCACTAATAGTTGTGCTCCAAGGGCCGTATTCTCCACGTGTGTTCACCCAGCGAAGCCAGTAATACGCAATTTTTCCGGCTTTAGCTCCATCGAACTTCACGGTATAGGGTGAAGCTGTGCATATAGCCACATAGGTAAGTTCCGAAGCATCCTTGGGTGCATCGCCATCTATTTTTATAAATATTTCGCAACCGTGAACACCTGCCGGTTTGGCATTGCTGTGTGCTGAAGCTTCATCGTAAAAGTGAATGGTGTGCTGCAAGCGCACTGAGAAATCAATTGTTCCGACCGGACATGTAGCGGGTACGGGCGAAGGAGTGCGCGTTCCGGTTCTAACAGTAAGTCCCATGCGGACACGGTCGCTGTCGCTCACTTTGCTGTTATTAGCCAACCATTGGGCTACAAACGGACGGATAACTGCCACATATTCATCATACGCTTCGTTTTTAGCCACCACATCGGCTGCCGTGCGATTCTGCTTGTTGCTGGCTTTTGCATAAGCTCCGTCCCAGACTGTTTGTTTAGTTTTCAGAAATGTGAAGTCTTCATTTCCAATACCCCAATTCATAAGATTAGGACTAACAATGTCAATTAAATTTTTTTGCCATACATTCATTTCGGCATCATTTTGAGGAATGTAATCTGTCATAACTTTTAGATTTTAATAGATTAATAATTTATTTAATGATACAAGAAAATTTATATTTGATTGATTTAAAGTCAATTATTTAGTATTAAGTTATTTTGCCATATGAATGGCGAATATTGCCATATGAATGGCGAACCTTGCCATCGCTATGTGAAACTTTGCCATCGTTATGGCAAAGTTTTATATTCAAGCAAGAAACATTTATATCGGGACGGCAAAAATTCAGCCTCGTGTATTAAGGGTTTTTTCTTGAATATTTTTTTTGATTGTTTAATCATAAATGTGCCAGATAGAATATTAGTACCATAGGTAATCTTAATGGTATAATTTCCACTTGCCAAAGTATCAGTAGGTATAAATACTTCCGAAGTAGAGAGGGTATTGACAATATCAAGGAATACTATCTTTTTCATACCGGATGTTTTATTAAAGAAATATTTTAATTAAATTTGCAAGCAAAATTAAAAATAAACTTGCAACTTTGCAAAAAAAATATTGGTACAGCAAACAATTTTTAAGATTTCAACTATCTGTTTATTTGGCGATTACGTTAGTTAATAAATTATTTCTGGTACAGGTTTGTTCTGGAGCTAAAAAATAGGTCAAATTAACAAGCCTATTTTCCTAACGTTGTGAAAATAATGCATTGTGTTATCCAAATTGCACCATAAGAATTTTAGCTTTTTATTAAAACGAAAAAAATGAATTATTTCAAATTACTGGGAGCTATACTTTGTCTTTGTTTCGCGTCGTGTCAACACCGCAACACGAATAACGAAACCATCCTTCGCTCAGAAAAGCTGCTTCAGATTTCGCCCGATAGTGCTTATCAATTGTTGCATTCTATTCAACATCCTGAACTAATGCCTAAAGCCGATTACGCAACCTGGTGCCTGAATTACACGCATGCTCAGTATAAATTGAGTAAGGAAATTAAATCGGACAGTATTATCCAAGTAGCGATAAATTATTACGACAACAGCAATTTAAAAAAACAATGTGGCACAGCCTGGTATCTACTGGGTTGCATCAATATTGATCTCCATAAGAAAAAAGAGGCGATGTATGCTTTAAAACAGGCGGAACTTAATCTAAATGAGATTACGGAAGAGAATGTAAAGGGATTGGTAAATTTTAAGATTGGAGATTTATATGTACAAGATGAATTATTCCGTGAATCATTGATATATTATAAAAAATCACTACATGATTTTATCCTTACAAAAGATAAACGTTATCAGGCATATGCTTATAGTGCTATTGCTGATATGTACAATCAACTTAAGTATCCACCCCAGACAGTGATCAATTACATAGGTTTAGCTATCAATCTGGCAAAAGAAGCCGGCGATACATTTAATTATTATAATAATATCTCCAGAAAAGGAGAATTGATGTATAATACTGATTATTATCACTCCAAAGAATTGCTATTGCAAGGATTCAAGTTTATTCCTTCTCAGAGGTGGGAATATGCAGCCTACCTTTCATATATCTATTCTAAATTACATCGGCAGGATTCAGTGGGTTATTACCTGAAAATTGCTCAACAGGATAAATATTGTACAAATAAAACCTTGACGTATCTGGTAGAGGCTTATGTGGATAGAGACAATGGCAATCATACCAAAGCTTTTGAGGATTTAGAAAAAGTATATAACTACCGCGATTCCATTTCGCAAATGAATATATTGAATCAACTTTACAGGATAGATAAACAGTATGATTTAAATCAAAAGGAAATAGAAAATGCCACATTGAAAATTGATAACAGGAATAAATTTATAGCTATTATGTTATTAATTATTCTTGTATTAGGTTCAGTGGTTATTATTATGTCAATTGTAAATCAGCAAAAGAAAAAACAAGCTGATCATCTAAAAGTACAACAACAACTTGAATATGAAGTACAAGTAAAACTAATTGAGAATAATCAAAAAAAGGAACTGTTGATGTCCAAACTTCAAAACCGCATTGAAAATACCCTGCGATTCAATCAATTAAAAATGGTGTCAACAACGCCTGAAAAACAAGCCAATTTTATAAAAGAAATTTCTAATCAATTTATTTTATCGGAAAAGGAATGGCAGTATTATATTGATGAAATAAATCATCTGTTTGATGGTAAAATAATAAACTTTAAAACACAATTTAAAGACTTAACTCAAGCTGATTTAATTGTCATTTCACTTATTTGTCTGAAAATAGACATAACAAACTGTTGCAGTCTATTAAATATGAGTATTAATACTATGTATGTACGCCGCAAGAGAATAAAAAAACACATTGGGCTGGGAAAAGAGGTGGATTTGGAAGAATGGGTTCACCAAAATATTCAATAAAAAAGCCTTCCGAATTTTCGGAAAGCTCTTTTATGAAATAATTCTGATATCAATTTATTTTATTCCCAGTTTTTTCAAAATTTCTTTAGGGATAGCATCTTTATGAACCAGTATATCAATGGTTTTGTGTTTTACATAAGTTTCGCTGGCATACCATATTCCCTGGTATTTTGAGTCCGTTCCCCACGAGTTTTTTACCATATAATATTTTGTTCCGTTTTGGTCGGTAGCAATTCCGAAAATAAGCATTCCGTGATCGTCGGTGGTTTGATAATTATCAAATCCTTTCTGGCGAAGTTCTTGAGTGACCTTAATCTCTGGTTGAGGTTTGGTAGCTTTTAAGATTTTATCCTCCACATCTTTTTGCGAAACACCCGTCCATTTAGCCTGATCGGAACCCTGCATGTTTGCCAGTTTGGTTTCGGGGTCAACGGCAATTCCGTTACGCGTAAAGCCTTTTTCGCTAACATCTGATGCCCAAGCCACGGTATATCCTTTGTTCACAGCATTATCAAAAATTTGCATTAGTTCGTCCAATGGAATATTGTACGATTCGCTCCAACGCCAGTTATCAGGGATTTCGATGGCAAACGGTTGATAAAAAGGATGATGCGTAAACGATGTCAAGGACACATAATCGTCCATATTCAAACCTAACGATTGCGCGTAAGTAATAGGAGTAAACTTCTTATCTTCCACGGTGAATTCGGTTGGACATTTACCGAGATAAGCATCCAGAATCCAATCAAATGCGGTTTTCCAAGCGGTGGAAACCTTTTTGTTGGGGTTTGAAACTATTACTTTGACATATTCTTTTGTCAGTGCGTCCATTTCAGCATGTTTGTGTTTCTCTTCGCCATAATTTAATCCTGTCATTTCCTTTTCGGGCACAATGCCGTAGTTTTTAAAAGCATAAAGTACGTCGTAAAACGATCCCCCTTCGGCAAAATTAATCGTTCCGTTCATGCGAACATACTTATCGGCTTTGTCTGTATAGGATTTATGAACAACATACATTTCCGACAAATCTACTTCCGGCTTACCCAAGCGAAGCAATTCCGCTTCCAAAAAACCAATGGCAGAAAAACTCCAGCAAGTACCGGAACTGGCCTGATTTTTTACCGGAGTAATTTTGTTTTGTTTTACAACAGTGAATTTAAATGAGTCAACCTTAGCAGTTGGCACTTGTGCGGTTTGAGCAAATACAAACGTACTGCTCAAAACAATAGCAACTAACAAAAATATTTTTCTAATCATATATTTACTTTTAAACGTTTGAATTTCTATTTTTTATTTTTTGGGATCTAATTTAGTGGTAATCTGAGCCAACAAGTCAACAAAGTGCGCTTTGGTAACTCCTGAACTTATTACTGAAGCTTTGGCTATTTCGGCTTTTAATGTCAACAAATGAACGCGAGCAATACCAGCTGCATCAGAAGTAGTACGACTTCCTGTTGGAGTTGAATTATCGACAAGGTCAGCTAGTGCGGCAATATATGCCTTTTGTAGATTGCGACGATAAATATCCAAGGCTTTACCAGTTCCCAACTCACTCCAAATACTTTTTTTCAAAATATCAAGCAATTGTAGCGGTGTAAAAGCTTTATTCCAATTGTAAGCTTCATCCTGAAGCATTTTATCAAACGTGCTTTTACTGATTAAGCGCTGAATCACTGACCTGTGAATAGATCCAATTGATGAAACCGGATTGATGTCCAATTTTTCAACAATATCTTTATTTATCAGCCAGATAGGAGTGTTGAACAATTGTATATCCAAAAATGCCAGGGCTTCTTTTTGAGTTGCAGCAGGCACGAATTCATTCACTGCACCGGGCTGTTCCACACGTTTTGGGGTGTTATAGATGCCTGCCACG
>Ga0302215_10003645_pt1 | contig 10261 bp, 7 predicted proteins | sample II_Fen_N3_1_FD_194580 | JGI IMG/M metagenome (GOLD analysis project Ga0302215, IMG submission 194580) | Peat permafrost microbial communities from Stordalen Mire near Abisko, Sweden - II_Fen_N3_1 | ecosystem: Environmental > Terrestrial > Soil > Wetlands > Permafrost | place: Sweden: Abisko... | reverse complement strand
TTTCAACGTGACTATTGGCCAACTTTCAAAGTCGTTTCAGAAAAAGTATGCTCATTTATACAATGAAAACAGAACAAACAGTAATAGTTTTAAGGTTTTATATAAAACAGAGGCTTTTAAACAGTTTCTTGAATTTATTCTTGCCAGGATTCCGGTATCAGGTAACCGTGGTAAGTTTACTGATGACAAACCTGTATACCGATTACCGGCCGAACTGACTGAAGATCTTTACCTGATTAAGAAAGAACTGATTCATTACAATGCTACTGAAATTGCCTATAGCGATATGAATGATGCTCTACGGATAGTAACTACATTTGGGTTTCATCTGGCGAAATTAGATATCAGGCAAAACAGTCAGTTCAATGAGTTGGCATTGTCACAACTAATGATCGCAGCTCAACTGGACGGGGATATGTTTTTACAAATGGAATTAAATCAACGACTTGATTTTATTGATACGGAGCTTTTTTCAAGTCGTCCTTTCACTTTGCCGGGTATGCTGCTCGAAAATGAAGCAAAAACTACAATTGATACGTATCACGTCCTGTGCAATCATATTACAAGATACAGCGATGAGGGGTTGGGTTCTATCATCGTGAGTATGACACGGCATGTTTCCGATTTATTGGTAGTTTATCTGTTGCAACGTGAAGCCGGAATGATATTGAATACTTCAGAAGGGTTGGTATCTCAGCTACCTGTTGTTCCTTTGTTTGAAACCATTGATGATTTAGTCCATAGTCCGCAGGTATTGGATGATTTCCTCTCACACCCATTAACCAGGCGGAGCCTTCTTTGGCAACAAAAGCAGCATGGTGCAGATACCATGTTACAGCAAGTGATGATTGGTTATAGTGACAGTAATAAAGATGGGGGTATTTTTGCCAGCCAATGGTATTTGTATGAAGCACAAACCAATATGATAGAAATCGGTCGAAAACACCATGTCAGGATTCGTTTTTTTCATGGCAAAGGCGGTTCCATAAGCCGTGGGGCGGGACCAACACACTGGTTTTTGAGAGCCCTGCCTATAGGTTCGATTAATGGTGATATCCGCCTGACAGAACAGGGAGAGACTATTGAACGCAAATATGCCAATAATTACAATGCGGTATACAATATTGAACTGCTTACTTCCGGTACGCTTGCTGCTACATTGATTCAACAAAAAGAAGAGAAGAAAAAACACGAACTATCAGTTGAATTAAATTATCTGGCGAACAAAAGCATGTTGATATATAAAGAGTTAACGCAACAACCCGGTTTTATAGCTTTTTACGAAAAAGCGACACCCATCGATGCCATTGAGCAAAGTAAAATAGGCAGCCGCCCCACACGAAGAACCGGAACACGTAGCCTTTCTGATTTGAGGGCAATACCCTGGGTCTTCAGCTGGAGTCAATGTCGTTTTAATATCACCAGTTGGTATGGTGTTGGCAGTACATTGGAAGAAATGTACCAGAATCAACCTGAGAGCTTTGAGAATCTTCGTTTGTTTGTAAAAAAGGACCCCTTTATCAGGTATGTATTTACAAATGTCGATTCAAGTCTTGCGTCATCCGATGAATCAATTTTTATTGAATATACTAAACTCGCATCTGATGTGCCTGAAATTGATTTATTTATTAGCAAAATGTCAGCTGAACTGGCACGAACCAGACGAATGATCGATATCCTATTGTATGAACCATTCGAGATAAGACGTGAAAACCACTACTATTCAACACTATTGCGTTCGGAAGCCATGGAACCGTTGCATCAGCATCAGATAGCATTATTGAATACATGGAGAAATTTTTTAGTGGAGGGAAATTCAATAGCAGCCGACCGGATCTTAACCGAATTATTAAGATGTATCAATGCCATAGCCGGTGCCCTGGGATTTACAGGCTAAAGGATAGCTATTTAATGATTTAATAATGGCTTTTGTGGGAAGTTTACAAGATAAAAAAAACGCTCCGAATTTCTTCAGAGCGCTTAATCAGTAAATTGTAAAATTGTATATGGATTAAGTGTTCATTCCACCGCAAACATTGATAACCTGTCCACTAACATAGCTCGATAAGTCGGATGCAAGGAATAAAGTTACTTTTGCCACTTCGTCAGGACTTCCACCACGACGCAATGGAATTGCTTCATTCCATTTTGCACGTTGTTCATCACTCAAAGCATGTGTCATTTCAGTTTCGATGAAACCAGGGGCAATAGCATTTGCACGAATTCCGCGTGATCCTAATTCTTTTGCAACAGATTTTGCCAAACCGATCATACCGGCTTTAGATGCAGAATAGTTTGCCTGTCCTGCATTGCCTGAAACTCCAACCACAGAACTCATATTGATAATGCTGCCGTTTTTTTGTTTCATCATGATAGGTGTTACTGCATGGATAAAGTTGAATGCCGATTTCAGGTTTACATTGATTACAGCATCCCATTGTCCTTCACTCATGCGCATCATCAAACCATCTTTTGTAATACCTGCATTGTTGACCAGGATATCAATATGACCAAATTCTTTGTGAATTTCACTCACCACAGTGTGAGTTTCATCAAAATTTGCTGCATTCGAAGCATATCCTTTGGCTTTAACTCCAAAAGCTTCAATTTCACTTTGTGTTGCCAGGGCATTTTCATCGATGTACAGATCGGTAAATGCAATATCAGCTCCTTCACTGGCCAGTTTAAGGGCAATTGCTTTTCCAATACCACGGGCAGCACCGGTAACGATAGCTACTTTTCCTTCTAGTAATTTCATGTTTACGATTTTAATTGTTTTACGCCGGAATTGTATTGAATAGATTCTGATTCCCACTTTTGAGAATAAAAAATACAGGTAAGAAAATCAATACTGGTAGCGCTTTTTAAAAATGAATTATAAAAATTTCGGGGCAAAGATAGTGCTTTTTTCCTTAAAAGGTAAAAAACCTGCATAAAATCATCACTTTTGTGCATAAAAAAAGCGTTCAACTTAACGAATGCTTTTTTTATTTTTCAGTATGAGGTAAACAATTCTGCCGGTTATCTCCGTTGAAATTTCATTGAATTTTTTAAATAGCCGGTTGATTTTAATTTTAGCCTGCTTTTTAACGATGTCTGAACAGATTGTCTGGTACCATCCATATAATTGACAGTTCCCTTAAATGTACCGGAAATCGTGACTCCATAGTCATCATAAAATTCATAAATAACGGTATAAACATCATTTATCCTGCTTACTTTGATATTCCCCATGGATGCAGGATCGCTTATGACTCCAAAATACCAGCAACCGTATGGATAACCATTTTTACTATCCAGGTAGCCCGGTATGAGTGTAAAATGAGAAAAATCAGATGCCTGTCCTGAATTTGTCATCATATCATACGTTCCAACTGGTAAACTGTCTTTCACTGACAGTGCTATATTGAAGTCGGCTGTTACGATCTCACCATACCCGTTTAATGTAGTCATATCAATTCCGGGTCCCCCCAGATACAATGTGAATAGATTTGATACACCGGTATCATAAGCATCTCCAAAATACCATAATTCGCCCTGGGTTAATGTAGGTTCTATTTTATCTGTAACTGTTACTTCACAGGCAGATGATAGATTACCTGATTTATCTGTGATAGTTGCAGTTCCTTTACCTGTTGCTTTTACTATCCCTTTATCTACAGTAGCTACGCTGTTGTTGCTGGACGACCATGTTTGACTAAAGTCTCTTGTATCTCCCGTAGCCTTTAAGGTAGCAGATAGCGAATCAGTTTGGCCAATGATCAGGTAAGTGGTTGTCTTATTTAACGAAATGCCGGTAACCTCATTTGTGTTGTTATCTTCATTCTTATTGCACGAAAAAAATATTACAATGAGTAACAAAGAAACCAACGGGTAATTTTTCATAAAATATTTTATTATTTAGAATTAAGGTACCAAAATGCCGACAAATGTAGTCTAAATTATCTATTTTACACTTCCTTGCTGTTTATTTGTCTATATAATAAAGCCGTTAAATAAATTTTTGAATAAAAAAAACAGAAAATCGCCTGATATTTCAGACGATTTTCTGTTTTTTATTTACTATAAACTTAAAACAATAGACTTCTTAAGCGTTCATTGACACCAGAAACTCATCGTTATTGTCTGTGCGTTCCATGCGATCTTTCAGGAATTCCATGGCTTCCATCGAATTCATATCCGCCAGGTGACGACGTAGTATCCACATGCGGTTCAATGTATCCTGATCCAGCAACAAATCATCACGACGTGTACTTGAAGCCATTATATCAACAGCAGGGAAAACACGTTTATTCGATAGCTTACGGTCAAGTTGGAGCTCCATATTACCGGTTCCTTTGAATTCTTCAAATATTACTTCGTCCATTTTCGAACCTGTTTCAGTCAGAGCCGTAGCAATGATAGTCAGACTACCGCCGTTTTCGATATTACGGGCAGCACCAAAGAAACGTTTAGGTTTGTGCAGTGCATTTGCATCCACACCACCCGAAAGTATTTTACCCGAAGCAGGCGAAACAGTATTATAAGCACGTGCCAGACGTGTAATCGAGTCGAGAAGAATGACCACATCCTGTCCACATTCCACCATTCTTTTTGCTTTTTCATGGACCATACTGGCCACTTTCACATGACGTTCAGCCGGTTCATCAAACGTTGAAGAAACTACTTCTGCACGTACGCTACGAGCCATATCGGTTACTTCTTCGGGACGTTCATCGATCAACAGTACGATCATATATACTTCAGGATGATTGGCTGCAATGGCATTGGCAATATCCTTCAATAAAACGGTCTTACCTGTTTTAGGTTGAGCAACAATCAATCCACGCTGACCTTTCCCAATAGGGCAAAACAGATCAACAATACGTGTTGAGAGAGTATCGTCCTTTCCGCTGCAAAGATTGAACTTCACATCCGGGAAAAGAGGAGTGAGGTGTTCAAAGGGAACACGGTCGCGTACATATTCGGGTGAACGTCCGTTTATTTGTGCCACTTTAATAAGTGGAAAGTATTTTTCACCTTCTTTTGGTGGTCGAATGGCTCCTTTTACGGTATCACCCGTTTTCAGTCCGAACAATTTTATCTGTGACTGCGATACATAAATATCATCTGGTGAGGCCAGGTAATTATAATCAGCCGAGCGAAGAAAACCATACCCATCAGCCATCATTTCCAGTGTACCCGTACCTTCAAGAATGCCATCAAAATCGAATTGCTTTTCTGCTTTTTCGGGGCGTTGATTAAACTTATTACGATTTATGTTTGCATTTGTATTGCCATTATTACCGTTGTTCAGATTCGTATTTATTTTAATGGGTCTGGCTTCGGGTGATTCTTCACTGGTTTTAACCACTTCATTTTCACCATCAGCTTGTTCACTTTCAACTTCAGGAACAAATAATGACTCTTCACTGTTGGTGTCATTTTCTGAAGATCTGTCTTCCAATACAAATACCTTTGTTGGAACCGGCTTAACAACAACTGTTGCTGCTTCTGCAACTTCTGCTTTTTCAACTACCGGTTTAACAACTACAGGTTGTTTGGCTTTAGGTTGTTTTGGTTTATTTGGTTTTTTAGTGGCTGGTTTAGGTGCTTCTGTCTGAATAACATCAACAGGTTTAACCTCAACACGAACTGGTTCAACTTGCTTTGCTTTTACCGGAGCTTGTTCGGTAACAACTTTTTGAACTACTTTAGGAGATTGATTCTCTACCTGTTTTGCAGCATTTTGTTGGTTAGCAAATAGTTTTTGTTCAGGTGTTTTTTTGATAGGAACGCGTAATCTTTTCTTACGATCGATTTCAAGATTTTCGTTGGAGATAGTTTTTCGTTGTGCATTGACAACTGCTTGTTGGTCCAGAATATCATAGACCAATGTTTCTTTTTTAGCTGAATTAGAAACTTTAAGACCTAACTCAGTTGCGACGTCCTTCAATTCGGACAGTTCTTTCGCATTCAATTGCAAAATGGTGTAATTACTCATAAAGTGATGAATAAACGTTTTTAGGAGATTTTCCTTTTGGAAAAAAACGTTGTTATTGTGAATGTTATTTTTTGATTGTGATTCAAATGCAGGACTGCATTTGTTTTTTGAAAACGGTGCAAATTTACGACTATATTTGGAATAAGCAAATATAAAACGTATTTTTATTTGATTTTTATTAATTCTGGCGATGATTCAAAACCCCTGTTCCATAAAAATCATGTTTCCAACCTAAAAAATCAAATGCCATTAGATTGAACCGTTTATTTTACTCCTTGACATCAAATGTAAACGTTAATCATTTATCCTTCTTTGCCTCTGTTAACAAATAGCTAAGAATCAATGCTTTTTGTTCGTCTGTAATTTTAGCTCTCTTTTGCATCTTATTTACCAACCCGGGCCATTGAGCCCTGGTATATTTTGCTGGATCTTTTAATTTATGACATCTGACACAATTTTTTGCATACAATTCATTTCCTGTACTCACTGAATCTACAGCCATTTTATTTTTAATTGTGTCATTTTGTTTAAGTTTTACAGCAAACATGGTTCCTGTACAGCTTAGCAGGATTACTACAGCCATCGAAAATAGACGTTTTGTATTCATAAGATTAAAATTAATGGTTATTACTAAGCTAAGTCATTGAATTGATATATAGTCACATTATATATCTTTGTTTATTTGATTCTTCTTCAGTGAAACTGATATACTTTTAACTACCTGAAATGATTAGAAAGGAAAATCATTTATTAAACACATAAAAAAGTATATTCAATTCAATTTAATTTCATCCGTTAATGTATATTTCAAGGATAAAGTTTAATACAAACACAATAACGCATAATTAGAGTAAATGTTTCTTATCGATTGCAATTTCATACAATTGAGATTGAAAGTATTAAAAAAACACGTTTTACTATCTTTTTTAATTAACTCAGTACAACTATATTATTTTTCTTTTAACAACAACTCTTTAGCTTTCAGGAGTGCCTCTTTTTCGCTATCCGATATTTTAGGATAAGATAAATTCAACTTTTTTAGTTCATCACAAATAATTTTACCCACCAGATACCTTGAAAACCATTTTTCATCCGCCGGAATAATAAACCATGGAGCCTCTTTCGTACTTGTATTCTTAATGGCTTCCTCATATGCCGACTGATAGGCATCCCAATAACCTCTTTCCTTTAAATCGGCTGTCGAAAATTTCCAGTTCTTTGTCGGATCGTCAATTCTGTCCAGAAAACGTTTCTTTTGTTCATCTTTTGACACATGCAGAAAGAATTTTAAAATGGTAGTATCATTTTCTGTCAGGTTCTTTTCAAAACGGCATATTTGTTTGTATCTTTTATCCCAGAACGATTTATCAATATCGTGAATTGAATTTATTCCGGCATGCTTTTCATCCAGGATAAACTCCGGATGTACCTTGGTTATCAGTACATTTTCATAGTGAGACCGGTTAAAGATACCTATTTCGCCTTTGGCAGGAAGAGCCAGGTAATGACGCCAAAAGTAATCATGATCCAGTTCGGTAGTTGAAGGTGATTTAAAACTGGTTACCCTTACTCCTTCAGGATTTACACCCGACATAATGTGTTTGATAGTACCATCCTTACCTGCAGCATCCATTGCCTGAATAATAATTAATACCGCATGATTTTTATCGGCATATAATACATCCTGTAATGACGACAATTCTTCAACATCTTTTTGTATCAGCAACTCACCAAGCTCCTTGTCAATATCCTTCTTTTTAATTTCTGTCGGAAATTCAGATAAAGAAAATTTCGTTTCTTCATTGATCCTGAAATCAGTATAATTTAACTTTATCTTTTTTGCCATAAAATTTATTCTTTAAAAAAATATGCTACACTTCAAATCCCTTTATATGGGAATTGTTGATGAGAAAATTGTCAATTTTTTCCCGGATTTTAGGTGGCGAAACCACAATATTGTATTCAACATTTACCACATTATTTTGTTTTCCGATTTTTTTTCTCTCAAAACGAATCATCAAACCCTTCATTTCTTTTTCCAACGCTTCAATGGAATAATCGGCTGAAATAAAATGAATATCATATACTTTTACCTGATACAGGTTATCAAAGATTCTTTCAAATTTGAAAAGAGCAATCATGACTAATAAAACCAATACTACAACAAATGCCCCCAACACATAATGTCCGAAACCAATGCACATTCCGATGGCAGCTGCCATCCAGATAATGGCGGCAGAAGTAATGCCACGTACATTTGCACCTTCTTTAAAAACAACACCCGCACCAATAAAGCCTATGCCTGTGACTATATTCGATGCAATCCTGTCACCGCTCGGCATAGTCGTTGAAAGGATACTAAACAGGCACGAACTCACACTGATCAGAATGATTGTCCTGAATCCTGCCGGTTTGCTGTGGTATTCGCGTTCTAAACCCAGGATAGCTCCGGCCAGTAAAGAGGCAAGGATTTGAATAATATGTTCGTATTCAGGTAGCATTGATGAAATTTAGTTTTTATTGATTTGCAGGTTGGAAGGATAGTATGAGGTTATAACGTTAAATAATGAAAAATAGTTCGTGCAAACCATTAAAACAGGTGCAATTCTCAATACGATTATAAATAATCAAAAAAGTATTGTTACTCCGGGTAAACCATTTATGGGATCAATTCTTTGCAATGTTTTTGATCATTCCTTTAAATATAAAAATATGAACCGGAAGTAAACAATACCAATACAGCCGCCCCCAAAGTCCTAATGGCCTGAAAGTAGCTGTCTGGATTAGACTGTTGTTTTCTATTTTAAACTCCAGCCAGGCTTCACCCGGTAATTTCATTTCTGCATATAGCAACAATCTTTTTTCTTTTTTGTCAGCCAGTAATACTCTCCAAAAGTCTAATGAATCACCGGGTGATAAATCTGTTTCGCTTTTCCTTCCACGTCGCATTCCAACACCACCCGAAAGCTTGTCCATAAAACCCCTGATTTCCCATAAAAAATTTGCATAATACCAACCATTCCTTCCGCCAATTGTCCATATTTTATAGAATGTTAATGAACTGTCTTTTACAGGCATTACATGTATATCTTTAAAGCAACCATTTATCGGAACTTCCATGTATTGTGATATTCCTTTTTCAAGCACATTACTAGTTTGTGCATCAATCCAACTTGAAAGTACCCTGTTTTGTTCTATCTTATCAAAAGCCAGTTTGATGGAAGTATCGTAATCAATCAGTGAAATATTAAACCTTGATGCAAGTTCATTCGGACGACATACCACTTCAATCTTCATACTGTTTACCAGGTTCTTTGCCAACGAATAGGAGGTTGAAGTAACAAAATAAAGCCAATAGGATGATATCCTTGGCGTCATAACCGGCACAACCATTATTCGCCTTTTCAATCCGCGAATCGCTGCAAATCGCAGCAGCATTTCTTTATAACTTAATATTTCAGGTCCGCCAATATCGTAACTGGTATGAAATGTATCAGCATGTCCTGCAACAGCATTCATAAACTCAATGACATTCCGGATAGCAATGGGCTGGCATCTCGTTTTTAACCATCGTGGCGTTATCATTACGGGTAATTTCTCCACCAGATCACGTATGATCTCAAACGAAGCACTGCCCGAACCAACAATAATTCCTGCTTTTAACGTAGTCAACGGGAATGTGGCTGTTGATAAGATAGATTCAACATTCTTTCTGGACGAAAGATGTTTTGATAATTCAATTTCATTCGTAATCCCACTCAGATAAATTACCTGTCTGACTTTTGTTCTTTGGATACTTTCTTTAAAATTATTGGCACAAATAGCTTCCATGTCCTCAAAATTACCGGTTTGTGCTGACATTGAATGAATTAAATAATAAGCGATGTCGATATCAGTAGGGATTACTTCAAGGGTTTCGGATCGTAAAAAATTTACTTCTATCACGCTTAATCCTGATTGAGTGTACTTTGATGTTTCAAATCTGCTTTTATCCCTGACACAACAAATTACTTCATGTCCGTTTTCCAGTAAAACCGGTAACAATCGTTGAGCAATATATCCGGTGGCACCAGTCAGAAGAATCTTCATAGTTTAATTATGTTCAATGCGTGATTTTAAAGAAACAATTTAATTTAGAAGGATGATAATTATTTGGCATCAATCGGGTAGGAGTTGATTTATTTATAATAACATAAAAAAAACAAAAATGTTCGTATATTTGTATTTAATATCGTTTGGATTTTTACATTTTTTTAATAAAGAAAGGAAGAAAAATAT
>Ga0302215_10003644_pt1 | contig 10261 bp, 11 predicted proteins | sample II_Fen_N3_1_FD_194580 | JGI IMG/M metagenome (GOLD analysis project Ga0302215, IMG submission 194580) | Peat permafrost microbial communities from Stordalen Mire near Abisko, Sweden - II_Fen_N3_1 | ecosystem: Environmental > Terrestrial > Soil > Wetlands > Permafrost | place: Sweden: Abisko... | reverse complement strand
TCCCCTTTGCTGGTATATCGTTGATTCGGAAAAAAATCTTCCATGGATGGTTTTAATTGAATTTGATTTTATTATTGTACACTTAAGATAATCAATTAAATTCATTCACGAAAACTTTATCTTTTCGAATTCAGAAAAAACAATAATTTTGAAAAAACATATTCAACCTCTGATGGATTTATATTCATACAATTATCCAAAGTGAGTACGGGAGTTACGCGATGGTTAGTTTAAAATGTCTAATCTTCATTAATCAAATAAAGCTTATTATCTTCTACCAAATAGAACATTGGAGCAATTACAATCTTTGGGTAAAGTAATCTTAAGCGTTTTGTTTCGCTTAAGATAAAATTTATTTCATTTCCTATTTCAAACATAGGTGCAAATTGCATAAAATGTTCTTCTGCTCTATCTCTTTTCCAACCTGCTATATCAACAAGACCATTAATAAATTCTGTTTTACGTGAAAGCAAATTGACCATTCCGCAATTGTTGTGGCCAATCAGTGCAATATAGCTAACGTGACCTACTGCAATGGCATATGAAACTTTGAACTCACTATAGCGCAAGTTAGCACCACCTGCACGAATGATAAAAGCAAAATTATCAGGCATGAGTAAATGTTTTCGGTTATCCATGCACATACCTACCAAAAGCTGAGCATTGTCATAATGATCAAACTTTCGGTTTAAATTATGATATTCCAAAAGCTGTCCGATTGGTGTTTTACGATAAATAAGAGGAATATCTTCAATTGATTCAACAGATAAAATATTGGTCATTTATTTTTTGTTTATTAAGACCTTAATCTAAAATTCTTGATATCTGCAACTTGCCTTTTTCTTTATGATTTAAACAGTTGCAGCAAGTGGATTGTTCAAGTCAGAACTTAACAGAAACCTGAGAAATTTTGGTACGAGTGGACTTAAAGCCAGTATAGTTTTTACTGTTGGTTTCATTGCAGGGCTTAATAATGACCATGCGCATGTGTTGTAGCCTGCGGCAAAAGGGGGGATACTTCTGAAAACTCAATGGATAACATATCCTAAGAGTGCAATTTTGTCTCCGTTGCACAGGATGTACTTTTATGTTAGCGTTCACTGTCCAACAGTTTCAATACCGACATAAAACACTTCGATAGCCAACTCCCTAATCAACTCAATCCAACCAATCAACTTAATCACCTTAATCTACTTAATCAACTTAATCAACACGATTCCACAGCCCCATGATTCTTTGCAGTATCGATCCAATGTTCAACTAGAATCCCGGGATTAGCACCTAATCCACGGGCAAGATACAATGCTACTGCCATGATTAGAACAGAAGCATTGTGAAATTCATGATTTGTTTGTAAAGATCCAAAATTTTCCTGCGCTTTTAATTGGAGTAAAACTCTGTGTTTTCGGGCAAATGCAACCGGATCTTCTGTTTCATCTGATATTTCAGGGATCATTAAACTATCCATCCACTCATGTCCGATGCGGACTGCTAAAGTATCAGGAAGCTCGTTGCCCGTTTTTCTCCACATGGGCAATGTTTCCTTATCTCCTGATTCAGCTAAGCCGGTATCAAGTAGAAGCTCAAATGCAATATCCGCTAAATTTTGCATAAGACCTAAATATTCATCCTGAGCCTTTTCAAACTTTTCAGTTTTCTGACCATTCAGGTATTCACCTACATTCAATAGTGGCAATCCGGAAACTTCGGGACAACCCTCCAGGCAGGGGAATTTATCACCCTGGTAGATATAGTGTACCTCATTACTTTGTTTTTGTCGACCAAGTGGAAATAACCGACAGGCCAGTGGACGGCCCAAATGAACGTTGCATCCAAAATTACTGACATACTGACTACATGCTCGTTTCTCTCTCCAACCTGGTTCGCCATCAAACCGTAAACGGATTCCTCCAAACTCACAGTACAGATCACGAAATTCCCGTGGAGTAATTTTTTTCTCCCTGGCCATACAGACCAACTCCCATGGATTAAGCATCACCAGGTTCCCATGACAGCAAGTTCCTCTTCGTGAGCAGGTGAGAGGCAATTTATCCTGAATACTGAGTTTGGTTGATCCCATCATTGTTGTTGTATTATTTATAGTACAAATATACTCTTTAAATTCAGAGAAATAACTACCTACTAAACTACTTAAGTAACAGGAACAATCAAATATCCAATCAACCCAATCAATCCAATTACCCAATCAACCCAATTACCCATTCAACCAATTACCCAACGAACCAAATCAACCAATCAACCAATCAACCAATTATATATTACATCATTCGTAATTACAGTATTTTTCGATAAGATTAGGGTGCCAACAAGGTTTTAAAGACTGAAATAAAAGATGTTGACTATTTAATTTGTGTTAATAATTCAATTGCAAATGTTATATAAAACTAACAGAAAGATGCAATTTATTGATATAAGAGCTTAATAATCTTAAATCTTGATTTAACAGGTTTATAATTATATTGAATCATGTAATATTTAATTTATAATAAGCTGATTTAATTATAATATATACTACATAATTATTATTGCATTCAATTTTTAATACACTTTTCCTCATTTACAGAAATATACATTTTTTTTTATTCATTTCAAATATTTCAATTGATTAAAAACCCCCTGTACTTATTACTACACCTGACAAATAAATACTACACAACTCTATGTATCAACACATTAGACACTTGTTTGTTATATTGTATGAAGGATGTTCCTTATTGTAATAGAAATGATATTCATGAATAAAAGTAAATCAACCTAACTTAGAATTATTTTATTAGAAATTTATTAATGATCAATAACTAATAATTTAACAATTAAGACAATGAAAACTTTATTATTCCTTATTCTGTTTTTTTTGTCTATCTCTTGCTTTTCGCAATTGAGGAAAGATACTACTCATGTTGTCAATCTTCCATCATTCAATCAAGAAAAGTCCGAAAAATGGAAAGTTATCGCATTGTATTCTGCGTCTGTTATACTCAATGGTATTGGGGATGGATTAAATGATTCTAAACAAAAAACGGTAGGACATTTTTTCAATGCTGCCAGTATTGGAACACTCGTATTAAGTCCGTTAATTTTCAACTATCAAAAAGACAAATGGTTTTGGTACCTACTTTCTTATACCTGCCTGCGTGCTGCACTATTTGATATAACTTACAATTTAACCCGAAATTTGCCTGCAGATTATACCGGTTCAACGTGTATTACCGATAAATTTTATAATTCACATGGAATTTCTCCCTTGTATCCAAGAGCAGTATTTTTTGCTGTAGGATTTACAATTCCATTAACTCTATTGTAAAAATCCTTTCATCAAAAGTAAGTTGTATTATTTTTAGTAGAAGTAACATAGTTATTTGTGATTGGGTTCAAAATCCAGTGAAACAGAGTTCATACAATAACGCTTACGAGTAGGTGCTGGACCATCATCAAAAACATGTCCTAAATGCGAGTTACAACGACCACATTCCACTTCAATACGAGACATATTATATGAAAGGTCGTCTTTGTAGATCACACTGTTTTTTCTGACCGGTTCAAAGAAACTAGGCCAGCCACAGGTACTGGCAAATTTGGCATCCGAACGGAACAGTTTATTTCCACAGACGGCACAATAATAGGTTCCTTTGGTATCGCTCTTCCAGTATTTACCGGTAAACGCTCGCTCAGTACCCCTTTCACGGGCTACTTCATATAAATCCGGAGGCAGAATTTTTCTCCATTCCGAATTACTCACTTTCAAATGCGAAGTATCTGTACGTGAAAAGTAGGGATTTTGCTTCCCTGATGAATTCAAATGATTCGTTTGTTGAGCACTTGTTTGAATGTTGATAATTGAAAACATTATAAGACATATTATTAAAATTATTGATTTCATACTATCTTTTTTTATGAATGTTATTTCTGTTTTAATTTCTCTTTAAACACTTTTTTGAACTTGTCCAGTTTAGGTTTAATGACCAGCCGACAATATGGGACTTCAGAATTATTATCGTAGTAGTTTTGATGATAATCTTCGGCTTTATAAAATACTTTATAAGGAACAGCTTCCGTTACTATTTTATTTCCGTAGGCTTTTTCATCGTCCAATCGTTTGATATAAAATCGGGCCTGATTTTTCTGATTTTGGTTGTGGTAAAAAATGGCAGATCGATACTGGGTACCAACATCGTTCCCCTGACGGTTGAGTTCTGTCGGGTCGTGTGCTACAAAAAAAGCGGCTAATAAATCAGCGTATGAGATTTTTGATGGATCGTAGATAATGTTACAAGCCTCAGCATGACCGGTAGTCCCGGTGCAAACCTGCTCATAAGTTGGATGTGACACTGTGCCGCCGGAAAACCCCGAAATTACGGATAAAACTCCTTTCAGTTGCTTGAACTGTTCTTCAACGCACCAGAAACAGCCGGCTGCAAATGTTGCCGTATCTTTCTTTATACCCGGTATTACTTTTGTTTGTTTTCCCTCTTTCATATCGTTAACTGTATTGCTTATGTTTACCATCGAATAGGAATGTGAACTCAACAAAACAGGAACAGCAATGAGAAAAAAAACAGATCTTGCAATTCTATTAGAAACGCTATTGTTGTTATTTGTTTTCATTTTTATAATTCTTTTGCCAGTGGAAAATCTATAGGAACATCCAATACTTTTCCTGTAAAATTTGTAATAAAATTATCACCTACTACATTCAGTATATCTACGAGGTGTTCAGTAGTATAGCCCTCCGAAAAGAATTTGTCTACTAAAGCTGAATCTACATTTCCTTTTTGTTCCATCATATTCTTTACCAGTTGAACAAGTGAATTCAATCTCCTGTCAAAATCTGACATACCATTGCGCAATTGGATCATTTCTGTTTCGCTAAATCCGTTCAACATTCCTATCATTGTGTGTTCGCTAAGTCCATAGAGCGAATTGTTTATTTGAGATACGACCAGACTAATTGCTTCACATTCCTTTATTGATAAAGAAGTCCTTCGGGTATGGAAAGCATAATACGTAATAAATGCATTTTCTGAATGCATCATAGCAGCATATATGTTGGGGATACGCCCTAGTTTTTTATTGAAGTATTCAATATAGTTCTTGTTTTCTACACTTACTTCAGATAGTTTTGGAATTCCTATTGTTGACATATCATTCATCTTAATTATCTGTGATCTTCATTTCTGAATTCTGTAATATTGTTTCCCGAATACAACTTGAAAAAACGGCTAAAATGAGCAGGGCTTTCAAATCCAAGTTCATAGGATATTTCTTTTGCTGATTTATCTGTATAGTGCAAATAGCGCATTGCTTCAAGGATGATCCTTTTTTGAATTAACTTTGAAGGAGCCGGTTGCTGTAACAGGTTAAAAATATTGCTCAGCGTTTTTGGAGATTTATTCAAAGAGGATGCATAAAACTTAACTTCATGTTCCGTTTTAAAATGACTTTCCAATAATACCGAGAAATTACGCACAAAATCCATTTTTTCATCCGGAAAATACTCATAACTTTTACTTTGCTGTTTTGCAACCCTTGTTGTTTTGATAATCAGTTGTTTCAAAAGTGTGCGTAACATTTCCCCCTGAAAATTATCTCTTGATTGCCATTCATCAGAAAATAATTTTTCCAGCTGCAACATATTCTCATTTTCCAAACCGTTCAATTCTATGAACATAGGATGATGTATGCCATAAAACAAGAAACCGACACAGCCTACTTCTGCGTCGTGATCAACTATACAATAGAATTCCCGGTTAAACTGCCAGGCAACCAGTTCGTCAGGGCGCTCAAAAGAAAAATGCTGATTGGCAACAAGTGGTAAAATAGAAGTAGCAGGCATCGTATAAACAATCTCGTCGATAGTAACAAGTTGTGATTCACTTTTGTTATATACAAAGGTATTGATAGGTTCGGGTGACAGATTATGTAACCCTTCCCCCTTCAAATGTTCGTTATTGAGGTGCATGATGAATCTTGCTAACGTTGGCTTGTCAATGTACTCCCTGGTCATATTTTAATCTCTTTAAACACAGAATTATACTACGTTTTTCTATTCTTATTTTAAGTACTCATTTGGTCACTTTTTCAATTATCAATTTCTACTCATTAAAATAAACCGTTCAACATTTCTTAATTGCTATTTAATTCTCATAATGAGTTATTCGTTTTATTCTTTTAAAAGTGACTGTCGCCCAAATTCCAGTAATGTATCTGCATTTACATATCCCACCTCCTTTAACACGATTTCGCCTTCAGAATTAAATAAAAGCAAGATGGATAAGCAGTTATGTCCCATTTCTCTGCAAGAGCCGGTCTTTCTCCTTTCTCCATGTCTGAAGAGAAATTGATAAAATTTTTGTTGAAATAGTCAGCAGCGTTTCATTTTTGATGTTGTTGTTTTCAACAGTTTACATGAGCCGCACCAGCTGGTAGAGGCATCGATAAAAATAAATCTGCCATTTTTTTTAGCCTCGGCCATCACCTCTTTCCAATTCCTGTTTGCAAAAACAATTTCGCGGGCTGACGAACGCTTCGCTATTGACTCCTTACTCTGTGAAAAAACATTTTCTGTTATCTACATTATTAACAACAGGAAAAGAGCACCATATGTTTTTTTAAAATTGTATTTCTTCATGATATTGGATGTTATAGTTCTTTATAAATTACCTTTGATACAGCTTCAACAGCTCCGGACTTATACGTTGTTTGAAATCGGGATGAATGTATTCGAAGTAAATAATGCCCCTTTTTATCCAATATAAATACCGAAGGTACCACAGAAGTAGTAAACATACCAATACTGAAAAATATAGTGGATGCTGCATTTATTTTTTTAATCAGAGTTATCTTTTTTCTTATTCTCTAATTATGAATAAATTTTTCAAAACAATATTGGGGTTGATCAATTCCTATGCCAAATGATGATGATTAGTGTCAACCAATTTTGATATCCTAAATAATCTATTTTCAAAAAATTGCAAATATTGTCTGATTATCTGTAGAGAGAAACATATTTCCGTGGAAATACATTTCTCTCTGTTTTAAATTACTGAATTGTAACTTTAATGATGCTTGAAATTGCAGGCAGTGTGGTAAAAGCATTTGGATTGGGCACCGCTTCAATAGGTTTACTTTCTACAAGAGGCGTCCCGGCGAGGTTGAATTGTGTAATCCCTGCTCCGGGGAATTGGTTGATGGCTGTACCATCGTCAAACAAGCCTATCGTTGAAGAAAAATCACCTTTTTTTGTAGCATCAATTCCATTGCCGGTTGTTGCAAAGAACCAATCATTTGAAAAACCGTACATCGTTGCAATGGCAACCCGGTCTCCTTTGTTCACATTAAGTTGCTGAGATACACGACCTCCTGCCTGTGTCCCGATTTTTGGCAATAGGATGTTGGTGTTCGGGACCGGAAGTACATATACAGCCTTTACGCCTGCCACTGTCTTCAAATAGGCTGCCAACCCGCTGGCATCCCCTTTTTGGGCAAGCTCTTTTAACCCTTTTCCCTCGTCATTTACTCCGGTTATATAGATCGGATTATTAATTCCATTGTAAACAACTACTAATACTGGAGAAAGTGGTGTGAAAATTCCGGTTTGTTCTTGTATATAGGCTCCAAGCAAAGAATTATCCCCCATTTCGGCGATATTGGTCAATCCGTTTGCCGTTGGCTGTCCACTTACATACAGAGGATTCGGATTCAACAGATTTCCACCGGCAATGTACGATATAGCCCAGACTCCCGGACTGAAAGGTGTTGGATTTGTTGTGCTGCCCGAGGTATTGGTAATCGTAAATGTAAATGTGGAATTACCCTCATAATGCAAAGTAGCTTTCATTAAAGTGGAAGCAGCTGCATACGTATTTCCCTGTGCATCGGTCCCTGAAACTTCTGTAATATTTTTAGGTGTGGTTTCAGCAGTTCCGGGATGCGATACTGTTGCACCGGGAACCTGGTTGATACGTGTACCATTATCCCATAATTTTAGTTGACCGGATACATCACCTTCAATTGGAGTGCCGTTATCCTGATACAATTTTATACCCGGGTTGGCAGGTGCAAAGAACAGGTCATTAGACCAACCGTACATGCATACAAAAGTAACAGCCTGCCCTTTTGCAGCAGAAAACTGAAACGCTACAGACTCACCGGGCTTAATTAAAGGGGATACCCCGGTGTTCTTAAAAGTGCCCGACTCTACCAGAGGTTTCGAATTCAGGACATTTTCTATGGTTATTGAAGGAATATGGATTTCAACGTCTCCAAACTGATCGCAGGATATCAAAAGAAGTGGAAATGCTCCAATAACCAACCATTTTAATTTTAATGAACTTGTTTTCATTGTTTCTTATTTTTAAATTAGTACAACAAAGTTTCTTATTTTAAATTAGTGCAACAAAGGTATTATGTAATAATCTATCCTGCAGTATCCGAATTTCCCTTTGATATGACAATATTTCCCGAAGTGGATTTTTTTTATTGTTATACACGGATATTCTATTTATATTAGAATAGCTGTGAGCACATAATTTGTGCATAAAAACCAATAAATGTAGTACAAAATACTTTTTTAATGCATTCCGGCTCTATTCATTTCATTGAAATGAATTTACTTTCATCTTTTTAAAAAAAGTACAAACTTTTTAATAAAGTCCGTTGGTGTTCAATAATTATTTTAATGTTAAATAAATTTATTGCGTTAATGAGGAATTTAATGAAAAAAAAAGACCGCTCCGATAATGCTATCCGAACGGTCTTAATTATGAATTATGAATTATGAATTATGATGTTACTTTACTCCTCACGATTTCCCCTTTGGTCACAAAGTTATAGAGGTTTTGCTTTATTATTGAATTCCATCCGTTGACGCAATTCTCATAACATTCCTGTCCGGGGGTTAAGCCCTCGTGAGTGAAGTGAATCGTGGTTTCATTTCCGTTAGGAATGATCTCAAAGACCATTTTTGTATTCGTCCGTTCTTCTTTGTTGTTGTTAATCCAGTTTAGCTTGCTGTCGGTGACCAGCCATACGATCTTTTTATCAGGAACCACTTCAATAATCTTATGCTTTGAATAATGAATATCCCCGGACCGGACTATAAATTCATCATTCAGTTTTTCTGATCTGCCTTCTACATTTTGTGTCCACCATTTCGAAACGCTGTTGATACTTTTGAATACCTCTTTTGGTGTGGCATTTACAGTAATGCTGACAGTATAATCTGATTTTGCCATTTTGTTGAATTTTTACATGTTTCTATATCTGATACATAAAACGGATGAGCGATTCTGTAAGTTAATACAGAAGTGCTGCCCGGTGTATAACAATTTTGAGAATTTATTTGTTTATCATTTATGATCATGCGTAAATAACAAGCAGGACTGAATAAAAAAAAGCCCTGCATGATACAGGGCCTAAAGGTTTTTGTAAGAATATTCAACCGGATTCAATCAAGTTTCAAAAGTTTAATTAAGTTTATATTCACATGTTTTATGTCATTTGCATCCATTCTCCCAATTCTACCTAAAACAAGGCTTTTATCAATTGTTGCAAGTTTTGCAAGCCGAAGAAGCGATACTTTTTTAAGACCATTATTTTTGGAGGGTTTTAACAGAATATCTGTATCTTCTTTCCACATTAGTTGTGTGGAAATAAACGCTAAGGTTATATCTAAATCAGAATTTATCAGCACTAATGCCGGTCGGTTTTTGTTCCCTTTTAAATCTGTAAATGGAAACGGAATTGTACAATATACCCTTTTTCCATTAGTATTTTTCTATTATGTCATTTACTGTATACAAATCGTCGTCGTCAGCCAAAAATTGAAAAGCATTCGAATCACTCACTAACTTTTCAATTCCATTTTGCAGAGTTTCTTCTTCGTATTTTTTTAAAATATAATCCGAAAAGTCCGAGACTTCTTTAACTTTATCGTTTGGAAGTTTCGATAATGTTTTTATTGTTTTGTTAATGAGGGATTCACGCATCATAAAAATTCATATTTCTTAATATATTCTTTTGCAAATATACAAACTTGATTTAACTAGAACATAAGAAAATACAGAAATGTTTGACCTATTCTTAAAAATTGAATTACTATGATATATCCTGTTTATTTTAACACCAGCAGATTCAGGTATTCTGTTATTTTACTTTTCTTTTTCATCTTATATTCCGACTTTCTTAATTCTATATGAAAACCCGAATCACAATCACTATTATCCGGTGAATCTTGCAGTTG